>Ga0163162_10003130_pt1 | contig 15804 bp, 12 predicted proteins | sample S55metaG_FD_115310 | JGI IMG/M metagenome (GOLD analysis project Ga0163162, IMG submission 115310) | Switchgrass rhizosphere microbial communities from Kellogg Biological Station, Michigan, USA - S5-5 metaG | ecosystem: Host-associated > Plants > Roots > Rhizosphere > Soil | place: USA...
CTTTCAGCGGATTGGTCTACGGATATGTTTCGCTAAAAGGCGGTGGCAGATTGTACATGGCAGGATGGCTTGCTGATTTTGGGAAACAGGAAAAGCCCCAGTCCGCGAGGAGCGGCTGGGGCGGTCTTGTTTCTGGAGCTGAATCGAGAGGGCTTAGCCCTTGACGATCTTGCCGGTCTTGATGCAGCTGGTGCAGACGCGGACGCGCTTGGAGGCGCCCTCGACGACAGCCTTGACCGACTGCAGGTTCACGTTCCAGCGACGCCGGGTGGTGTTGTGGGCGTGCGATATATTGTTGCCGAACTGCGGACCCTTGCCGCAAAGATCACATTTCTGAGCCATGACTTACTCCAATCTTTTGTCGCAGAGCTTCCGTGTGGGGTTCCGTCCGGTTTGGGGTTTGGAACCGCTTCAATCGGGGCTACTTTGCAGGTGCCCGGCTGCGGAAGTGGTAGGCACGAGCGGATTCGAACCGCTGACCTCTACCGTGTCAAGGTAGCGCTCTAACCAACTGAGCTACGCGCCTCTGGTGCGTCTCTCTAGTGTAAACGGAATCGGGGTTTTGGGGCAACCTGAAGGGCTCTATTCTGAGGCATTTTGGGTTGTTCGGCAGAGATATGGGATTCCTCGACTTCACTGCGAATGACACTTTACTGGGTGGGAGCAGTTCTCAGTTAGGATGGACTGACTGCGTAACCAGTGCCCTTTCTTACCCAAGTTCGTGCCATCCCCAATCTGCTGACCGTGATGCGGCTGTTTATTCTGCCATTTCTGGTGATTGCGATTCTTGATGGCAACTACGCTCTGGCATTCGGGCTGTTTCTGCTGGCAGGGTTGAGTGATGCGCTGGACGGATTGCTGGCGCGTTGGCTGGAGCAGAAGACGACGCTGGGGCTGTATCTGGACCCAATTGCTGACAAGCTGCTGCTAAGCACATTGTTTATCGTGCTGACGCACACAGGTTTAATTCCCCGATACGTGACGGTGCTGGTTTTCAGCAGGGACCTGGGGATATTGCTGATTTCGACGTTGCTGTTCGCCACAGGAACGCTGCGCGACTTCCGGCCAAGTTTGCTGGGCAAATTGAATACGCTGGTGCAGATTGTGGGGCTGGTTTCGGTGATGCTGTCGAAATTGTGGCCGTGGACGTGGCTGAACGCAACAAGCGACGTGCTGCTCAAGCTGATTGCGGTGCTGGCTCCGGTTTCTGCCGCGCAATATGCATGGATCGTGTTCCGTCGGGTGAACGCAGGTCAGCAGGTCAGCTCGTAAGCGGGACTCGAGTCCGCCTGGAGTTGATTTACAACACTGATTTCAGCGGTCTTTTTCTTCCGGTTCTTCTTCGGTTTCTTCCTCGATCGCGATGTCATTGAACTCGGCGGAGTCGAAGATCTCTCCGCAGGTCTGGCACTCGACGAACTCGGCGTCCTCGTCTCGGGAGACGATCTTTACGATGGGGTGTTTGCAGTGGGCGGTCATGGAGGAGTGTGGGATGGAATGGTTGGATTCTGCCCGTGCCCGGATTGGTTGTCAACCTATGTTGGCGGCGGAGGAGGGCCGGTTCGTGCAGACGTGGATTTGGGGAGGCATACGGGGCTGGGTTGGGGATGGGTATATCCCTCCCCAGGTATTCGTGCAAAATATTAGAGTGTAAAGGTTTAGGTCCGTACGTTGATGCGGATCCGGTTTATTTAGATGCGAAGCCCCGGCAGCACGCCGGGGCTTTTAATTGCTGGTTTTAATAATTGTAACGAATGGAGGGTAATTAATCGGCACATTCTATGTGGTTTGAATTGAGTTAGTTGTGGGGTTTGGAGACTTGACAGGGTTTTAGGGGTTTCCGTGGAATTTGAGAAGCATGCCCTCACTTCGCTGGCTCCGGCCCAGATGACAATTTGGTTGGCAGCTTTGTTCCGGCCCCGGATGACAGTTTGGTCGGTTTCGCTCCGGTCATTGTCTGCTCGCTGACGGGACCGAAATCGTCTTGCGGGGCAGGGGTAGGGGGACGTACACTATGTACGACCATAATTGTCCGGTTTTGCGGTTATTTTCGGGGAATGTGGTGCAGGGAAACCAGAGCGACGAATGCTGAGGCTAACCAAAAAAGCGGACTATGGGCTGATGGCCCTGAAGTATCTGGCCGAGCAGACGGCTTCTTCGGGGACGAACGCGCATAGTGCCAAGGACATCGCCGAGGCGTATCACATTCCTCCGCAGCTTCTGGCAAAGATTCTGCAGACGCTGGCGAAGGCTGGGCTGCTGGTTTCGCATGCCGGAACAAATGGCGGTTATGCGCTGGCGAAGCCGGCGGGAGAGATCTCGGCGTTTGAGGTTATTCGTGCGATCGATGGGCCGTTGTTCATTACAAGCTGCATTACGATCCACGGAGCGTGCGACCTGACGAGCACCTGCACCATCAAAGAACCACTGCGCAAGGTGAATGACAGCATCAAGGATTTGTTGAGCGGGATTCATATCGCCGACCTGGTTGAGGCTGCGGATGCGGAACGTGGGACCGCTCCGGTGGGCGGCGGATTGGTATCGATTGCGCTGTAGCGAGTGAATGCGCGGCGTTTGAAACGGAACTTATACAAGAGCAAGTTTGGGGAGTATGCAGATGAGTGCAAATGGAACTGGAGTCGTAATCGCCGAGTCGGCCACACAGCTGCCGGAGGGTGTGAAGCTGCCGATTTACATGGACAACCACGCAACGACGCCACTGGATCCGCGGGTTCTGGAGGCGATGATGCCTTACCTGACGGGGATCTTCGGCAATGCGGCGAGCCGCAATCACAGCTTCGGCTGGGAGGCGGAGAAGGCCACGGAGAAGGCTCGCGAGCAGGTGGCGAAGCTGATCGGAGCGACGGCGAAGGAGATCATCTTCACGTCCGGCGCGACGGAGTCGAACAACCTGGCGCTGAAGGGTATCGCGGAGATGTATCGCGAGCGCGGCAACCACATCATCACGCAGGTGACGGAGCACAAGGCGATTCTGGACACGTGCAAGAAGCTCGAGAAGCAGGGCTATCGCGTAACGTATCTGCCGGTGCAGGCGGACGGGTTGATCGATCTTGAGGACCTGAAGCGTGCGATTGATGACAAGACGATTCTCGTGTCGATTATGTATGCAAACAACGAGATTGGTGTGGTGCAGCCGGTGCGTGAGATCGGCGCTATCTGCAAGGAGAAGGGGATTCTGTTCCACACGGATGGTGTGCAGGCCGTGGGCAAGATTCCTGTCGATGTGCAGAAGGACAACATCGATGTGCTTTCGCTGAGCGGCCACAAGATTTATGGGCCGAAGGGCGTGGGTGCGTTGTATGTTCGCCGTCGCAATCCGCGGGTGCAGATCTCAGAGCAGATCAACGGCGGCGGGCATGAGCGCGGCATGCGCTCGGGCACGCTGAATGTTCCGGGCATTGTTGGCCTGGGTGCTGCGTGTGAGATTGCGCAGAACGAGATGGAGGCCGAGGCGAAGCGCGAGATCGAGCTGCGCGAGTATCTGAAGGCGAAGCTTGAGAATGCTCTGGACTACGTGCATGTGAACGGCAACATGGAGCACCATCTGCCGGGCAATCTGAACATGAGCTTTGTGTATGTCGAAGGTGAGAGCCTGCTGATGGGCATCAACGACATTGCGGTATCGTCGGGTTCGGCTTGCACGTCGGCGACGCTGGAGCCGAGCTATGTTCTGAAGGCGCTGGGACTGGGCGATGACGTGGCGCACTCGTCGATTCGCTTTGGGCTGGGGCGGTTCAACACGAAGGCCGAGGTGGACTATGTCTCGGACAAGATTATTGACGTGGTGAAGAAGCTTCGTGAACTGTCTCCGTTGTACGAGATGGTGAAGGAAGGGATCGACCTGAGCAAGATTGAGTGGGCTGCTCACTAATCGTGTCGATGAGAAGCAAGAGATCGAGGCCGGATAGACGGAACAGTGTCGTCCGGCCATCGCTTTTTGACCAGATCGGTGAGGATTTCCGGAAGCGCCCGTTGAGCTGGAATAAACACAGGAACAGTATCTGGGTCAGCATCATCGGATTGTTTTTATTTGTCTTGTGGAAGATGGCAACCTCGCGGTGAGTTTAGGGCGTCAAGCTAAAGGTTGCGTTTTGGGTGTAGTCTTTCGACCGAACGAATGCGAACGATCTCACGGGTTCTTACTGCGGTCCTTATCGTTTGTCTGTTTGCGGCGCCGTCGGCGGGTGGATACTCGCTGCTGACGCATGAGCAGCTGATCGACCTGACGTGGGATGTGTCGATCGTGCCGCTGCTGAAGAGCCGGTATCCGACGCTTACTGATGCACAGGTGGAACATGCGCGGGCTTATGCGTATGGCGGGTGCGTGATTCAGGACATCGGATACTACCCGTATGGCGATCCTTTCTTTTCGAACCTGACGCACTATGTGCGGGCGGGAGATTTCGTCGTTAATCTGTTTCGCAATGCTGGGAATGCGGATGAACTGGCCTTTGCGGTGGGGGCGCTGTCGCACTTTATCGGGGACAGCATAGGGCATGCGGATGCTACGAACCATGCAGTGCCAGTGGAGTTTCCGAAGCTGGAGAAGAAGTACGGGGATACGGTGAACTATGCGCAGGGGGAGTCGGAGCATGTGCGGACGGAGTACGCGTTCGACATTAACGAGATCACACACCTGCGTTTTGCTCCGCTGAAGTATTTGAAGCATGTGGGACTGGAGGTTCCGCAGCGGCAGCTGGAACTGGCGTTCTACCAGACGTACGGAATTGCCGAGGATTTTTCGCAGGGCAAGGGCAAAAAAGTGAATGTGAAGGGATATCGCTTCGCGGTGCGGAGCTTTCTCCCGCAGGTATCGTTTTCGGTAGCTGTTTTGAGGCGGAAGAAAGAGCCTCCGATTGTGGATTCGCCGGAGATGAAGCGGCTGATAGATCAGTTGGCGGCGGTGGAAGCGAAGAACGATTGGGCGAAGTACAGGGTGAAGCCGGGGATTGGGACGTACTCGCTGGCGGGGCTGATCTGGATTATTCCGAAGGTAGGGCCGATCAAGATGGTATCGGTGAAGGGCCCGACGGTGGATACAGACAGGCAGTATGTGCATTCGGTGCTGCGGTCGACGGATCTTCTGAGTGCGACGCTGCGGCGGTTTACGCCGCCACCGGCTACAGGGCCGGGAGCGCCCATTGCAGCGGCGGCGGATGTTCATTCGCAGCCTCCGCCTTCGGACGCTTTACCGGCACATCCGGAGGCCGAGCAGAATGTTGTGCGGGGGAGCGGCGATCCGCGTCATCCCCTGAGAAATCGCGATCTCGACACTGGCTATGTGGTGAAACCGGGTGGGTATCCGCTGACAGATGTGACATATTGCAAGCTGGTCCATCGGCTGGCGTCAAAGCCGACGCAGGCGATTCCTCCAGGGATCAAAGAAGACATTCTGGCGTACTACGCGGACATGAACCTGCCATTTGCGACAAAGAAGAAGGATGGAGATTGGCAGAAGCTGCAGGCGGATCTAACGACGCTTCGCAGTATGCCGACGAGCAATGAGCCGCTGCCGTTCCCGACGTATGGGCCGGATGCGGATGATGCTGAGGGTACGAGGTAGAGGCTACGGGTTGGGCGGTTTGGCGTCAGCGGTCCATTGGCCGATGCTGAAGATGACGAACTCGGCGGGCTTGATGGGGGCGATGCCAATGATGCAGATGAGTCGGCCGTTGTCGAGGTCGTTCTGTGTCATGGTGGTTCGATCGCATTTTACGAAGAACGCATCTTCGGGTTTGTTGCCGAGGAGGGCGCCAGTGCGCCACTGAGCGAAGAGGAAGTTGCGGATGGTGTCGCGGACGCGTGCCCAGAGGTCCTCGCCGTTGGGCTCGAAGACAACCCACTGGATTCCCTGTTCGATGGAGTGCTCGACGAAGTTGAAGAAGCGTCTGACGTTGACGTATTTCCACTCGGAGTCGGAAGAGATGGTTCGTGCTCCCCATACGAGGATGCTGCGGCCGGCGAAGGCGCGGAGGGTGTTGATCCCGGCGTTGTTGAGGGCGCTGGCGTCAGTGTCGGTGAGAGTCGCTTCTAGCGAAGCGGCGGTGAGGAGGGGCTCGTTGGCAGGGGCCTTGAAGACGCCTTGTTTTGAATCGACGCGGGCGAAGATTCCGGCGAGGAAGCCGGAGGGCGGTACTTTGCTGGCTGCAGCGCGTGTAGGTGGGACGAGCGGATTCGCTACATTGATCCAGGGGTAGTAGAGCGCTGCGTTGGTGGAGTCGAGTTTTGCGCGAAGGGATTGAACGTCGGAGATGGAGCAGTTGGGTGGGGGATCGAGGAGAGCGAAGCGCCAGGGCTGCTGGGAGACATGCTTGATGAGTGCGGCGTGTATGGGGGCGACGGAGGCGACGCCGGTGGCAGAGGCGATGGAGGATCCGGGCGCGGCGACGGTGGAGATGTCGCCGACCGGCTGGAGGAGTGAGAGGGCTCGGGCGTAGTCGCCGGGGGCGGCGTTGGATGAGTTTACGCGGGAGATGTAGAGCTTCTGGCCTCCGTTGGCGAAGAAGGTGCGGACAGAGAGTGCAAGGTGGCCGGAGTTGCCGTAGAGGGATTCGAAGGCAGTGACGGAGGCAATAGGGCCAGAGACGGTATTGAGAGGGCCGGTTGAGGCTGTGCCGACGAAGGCAGCGGTGGAGGTGGTAACGGCTTGAATAGGGTGCGGGCCGCCGGTTTCTTGGATGAAGCTGCCGGGTGTCTGGGCTGGCATGGGAGAAGGGTACGCCTACTCGAAGGTCTCGTCACCGGTGGGCTCGTAGAGGGGAACGTTGTTCATCTGGTGGCGGTATTTGGAGAGGGTGTCGTACATGTGTTTGCGGGCTCGGCTCTGGTTGCCGAGAGGGCGGTGTTCGGGGATGGAGTGCCAGGGGTTGTAAGAGAGCTTGCGGGCGAAGTCGAGTTGGGCCTGGGAAGCGAAGGTTTGTTTGGGGATACGAAGGGTTGCGACCGAGCGGCGGGGTGAGAGCTTTTCGGGCCAGTAGACCCCGTTGTTCTCAAGGGGCATGAGGTGCGAGTCGGTCTGGAGCTGAAGGCGGACGTCGAAGAACGCGTCTTCTGTGGCGAGAGTATTGGCCATAGCCTGACGGAGGTAGTCGTCCGGTGGACGGAGGGGAAGCCGAGGGACGCGGGTGCGCTTTGTGGATTTAGGCCAGAAGGAGTACTGCATTGCCTGGCCCTCGCCGTGGAGATAAGGGACACAGCTGAAGTAAGGGGCTTCGAGGGGGCTGGACTGGGTTTTGATCCAGAGGCCCTGCATGATGAAGTCGAGGACGTGAGGGCGGTGTAGGTTGAGGAAGTAAAAGATCTGCGCGTTCTTCAGGCTTTCGACCTGGAGCTGCGCGTTGGCCTTGGTATCGGGCGTGACGAAGGTCGGGGGCGAGACCCCGAACATGTCCTGGGTAAACTTTTCTTCTTCCATCAGCTTAGGACCGGGGACGCCCATGAGCTTAACGCTGATGCTCATGAAGCCGACGTCGTCGATGTCGGGGGTGATGTAGGGGCCGGGGCCTGAGAAGCGTACCCATGCTTTGTAGGTGCGTGGCTCGGCATAGATGCCATGGCGAAGTTCGGGGGCGAGGTTGTCGTGCACGATGAACTCACCGCGGACGATGCCGTGAGTCTTGGTGTTTCCGCCGCGCTCGAAGGCGCCGGGCTTCCAAAGGTCCTGCATCTGCTGGCGGAAGCTGGTGATGATCGAGTCAAGGTAGGCTTCTTCGTCGGGGAGAAGTTTTTCTTCAGCGATCCTGAGGCCTTCGTTTTTACGGCCAAGGTTGATGAGTTTTGTGGTGAGGGTTGTGAGTGGGTCGCGCAACACGGCGTCGAAAGCAGGGCGGAAGAGGGGGTCGAAGCGTCGCTCGATCTGCACGAGCTTTGTGGAGAGATTGGCGAGAAGGTTGAGGAGCGCCGAACCTGTATTTGCCTTCGGGATGGGACGATCGGGATTTGTAGTCAACGATGCTCCCTCTTCACTTGCGTAGGCGTGCCGTGCGGAGGCGAGAACGATTAGGTGGTGGGGAACTGTAGGGCGAAGTGAATGGACCGCTTCGTGTCCCAGTAGACGACGCCGAGGTATTGACCGGGGCCGATTTGACGGATCTCGTCGCGGATATGTTTTGCGACGAGCGAGGTCTTGGAGTAGTCGAGGACGATGCACTCCTTGCCGTCGAAAAGGCTTTGGGTCTTGTAGATCTGCGCGACGATGGCGTTGACGCCGAAGGCGAGGATGCGATTGGTGAGGGTGCCGTGAGCAGCGTCGAAGGTCTTGCCCTGCCAGGTGAAGATATTGATGAGCGAGGCGATCTCGTGGGAGAACTTGGTTCCTGGGGCGATGATCGCGGTGCCGTGTGCCTCGCCGTTGGGGATGTCGCCTGCGGGACTGGCTGCGAAGAGGTCGTCGAGCTGCTTGTCGGACATGGCCAGGAGCTGGTCCTGAGTGTAGGGCATGGGGTCGGTCTCCTTTGGCGCGGCGAGCGCAGCGCTTGTGATTCGGGGCCCGGAGGATATCGCCCAAGCTATGACGGCGACCGTTCTTTGTCAATCTTACTGGTTACAAATGCGGGGTTTCGTGGCGAAGGAAAGCGACTCGAGCTAGGATGAGTTGCATTACTGAGAGGTCAGAGCGACGGCATTGAGCAACGCTGATTCACATGACTTGAAGGCAGAGTATGTCATCGTCGGCTCCGGAGCCGGAGGCGGGACACTGGCTGCGCGGCTTGCGGAGTATGGGTACAGTGTTCTGCTGCTGGAGGCCGGAACCGATCCGAAGAAAGTAGTGGAACCGGAGCCTCGCGGGGTGAGCGGGGGCTTGCCGAACGATTATGACGTCCCGGTGTTTCATGGGTATTCGTCGGAGAACAAGGCGATCGCCTGGGATTTTTTTGTGCGGCACTATGCGGATGACCAGTTGCAGAAGAAGGATCCGAACTACATCGAGAATGTGGATGGGCGAAGGGTGGATGGGGTGCTGTATCCACGGTCGGCGGCGCTGGGAGGATGCACGGCGCATAACGCGATGATCATGGTGTATCCGCATAACGAGGACTGGGACGGGATTGCGCAGTTGACGGGGGATGATTCATGGCGCGCGGAGCTGATGCGTGGGTACTACGAGCGGATAGAGCGGTGCCGATATCGGTGGTTTCATCGAACGCTGGCAGCGTTGGGATGGAATCCGACGCGTCATGGGTGGTCGGGTTGGCTGACAACGGAGAAGGCGATTCCAGTGTCGGCGCTGCTGGACTGGACCCTGGTGCGAATGGTGGTGATCTCGGCGTGGAAGGCTTTTGTTCATGCGGGGAGCAAGAGAGACCATCTGCGTTGGTTGTGGAAGGGCGGGTTCGACCCGAATGATTGGCGGCTGGTGAAGGAGAATGCGGGCGGGGTGCGGTATCTCCCTCTGACGACGAAGGGACATGCTCGTGTAGGAACGCGGGAGCGAGTGCTGGAGGTTTCGGAGAGACCTGGGAGCAAACTGCGGGTGGAGATGAATTCGCTTGCAAGTCGCGTGTTGTTTGACGAGTACAACAGGGCGATTGGCGTGGAGTACCTGAAGGGAAGTGGTCTATATCGTGCGCATCGGACGCCGAGCGAACAGGCGGGTGAAGTTTGCAGAGCGTATGCAACCCGTGAGGTGATTCTTTGCGGAGGGTCGTTTAATACACCGCAGTTGCTGATGCTTTCCGGTGTTGGTCCGGCAGAGGAACTGGCGGTGCACGGGATTCCTCTGCGTGTGGATTCACAGGGTGTGGGAAGAAATATGCAGGACCGATACGAGGTTCCGGTTGTAAATCGCATGAACTTTCCGCAGTGGAGGATCTTTCGCGGGGCGCGGTTTGCGATGGGTGATCCGCTGTTTGAGAAGTGGAAGACGATGCGACAGGGGCCGTATATCACGAATGGAGGTGTGCTGGCCGCGTTTCGGCGGTCGTTTGCTGAGAAGGAAGTGCCGGACATTTTCTGCCTGGGGCTGTTGGGATTGTTCCGCGGATACTTTCCGGATTACTCGAAGCTGTTTGCTGAGAATTTGAACTACATGACGTGGGTTGTGCTGAAGGCGCATACGAACAACTGTGCGGGGCGAGTAACGCTGCGATCGGCCGATCCGAGAGATACGCCGGTGATCAACTTTCACTACTTCGATGAAGGCAATGATGATGGAGATGATCTGAATGCTGTGGTGGAGGGGATTCGTTTTGCGAGAACAATCACTCAGTACTTCAAGGACACGAAGCTGATAGCGCAGGAGGAGCTTCCGGGCGACGCGGCGAAGACGGACGAGCAACTGAAGGACTATGTGCGAGCGCATGCGTGGGGGCACCATGCGTCGTCGACGTGCGCGATTGGTCTGCGCGAGCAGGGGGGAGTAGTGGACGGGGATTTTCGTGTGTATGGAACGCAGGGCCTGAGAGTGGTGGATGCGTCCGTATTTCCGAAAATTCCGGGGTTCTTCATCGTGAGCGCGGTGTACATGATTGCAGAGAAGGCTGCGGACGTAATCGCGGCGGACGCGCGTAAGTCTTGACTGCGCTGGAAATGCGGCGTTGACAAGGACTGCCTGCAAGGATATTGTTTGATTTCAACACGATCCGGGCCCCCATGATCTGCGTTACGGCGCGATTTGAGAAGGCGCAAAGACGCAGAAAGATTCTTTGTGACTTCTTAAGGTGGCGATGAACAATGGCGTCCCAACGGTTCCCGGTGTGGTTGCGCGTAGCGTGACGCTTCTCCCTTGTCTGATTTGCTATGACAGTTGCCGGCCCGTGATGGAGGGGACGGTTTTTGAGTGCTGCGAGAGATCCGAGTCATTGACAGGGCAGGCATGACACCACAGTCCAATCTCATGATCGTTGCGCCGTTGGTGGCGAGTCGGGAAGGAGAGCTGCGGCAGTTGCTGGCGACGATGAACCTGGAGCCGGGTGTGGCGAATCCAGAGAATTCGCTGGTCCGTTTCGGGAGACTGGGAACGCTGCACTTTGCGCGGTTTGTGATTCTGGAAGACGGAACGAGAGATGATCTGAAGGCATGTGGATTGCCGCCTGCGGATTCGACGAAGTCGCTGGCGCTGCTGTGCGACTTTGATGGCGACGATGAAGTTTTTTACCGCGAGTTGATTACGAATGCAGAGCCGGGGCTACGGGTTCTGTTTTCATGCTGCGAGCCTACGCCGGGACCTGATTTGCTGGCGTGGCTGAAAGACCACAACAAGCGTGCGCAGGCGGCGTATGTGAACTGGATTGGGCGGACGGTGCTACAGGTTCGCGAGGAGAGCACGCTGTATGCAGCGTTGCAGCCGAGGATCAACGTTGCAGGAGCTGCGAAACCGAGGCAGGTGTGGAGCGATCTTCGCTCGTACATGCGCGCGGAGGTGGCGGCGGGGCGCTTGTCGCTGACGCCTGAAGCCTCGACACCCGTAGGGTGGTCGGTAAAGAATTTTCTTCACCTGGTGGGAATTCCGCTGTTGGGGCTGCTGTTTCTGCCGCTGATTCTTTTGTATCTTCCGATTTTTCTGATTCAGCTGCGCATGCACGAGAAGGCCGATCCGGTGATTGCGCCGCGCCCTACGTCAGAGCATGCGAGGGCGCTGGCTGAACTGGAAGATCGTATCGTTACGAACCAATTCAGTGCGTATGGAAATATCAAGCCGGGGCCGTTTCGACGGTGGACGATTGCAGCGGTGTTTCTGGCGATCGACTATACGGCACGGCATATCGTCAAGCGCGGGTTTCTGGCGCGGGTTATGACGATTCAGTTTGCGCGATGGGTGTTTCTGGACAACCACACGCGTGCGTTTTTTGCGAGCAACTATGACGGGAGTCTTGAGAGCTACATGGGCGACTTCATCAACAAGGTTGCATGGGGGCTGAATGTAGTTTTCAGCAATGGGCTGGGGTATCCGCGAACGGATTGGCTGATCGTGGGCGGAGCGAAGGACGAGTTGACGTTCAAGGACTATCTGCGGCGGCACCAGCTGCCAACGCAGGTCTGGTATAACGCCACGCCGGGCATTACAGCGTCCGATATGGAGAGGAACGCGAAGGTCCGTGAGGGTCTCGAGAAGTCGGAGATGAGCGACCACGAGCTGAGACAGTGGATTCGCCTGTTTGGATGAGGAGGACGATGGGAGCTGTCACCAACGCCGATTACAGCGATATGCAGGGACTGCTGCGCTTTGGCTACGGCAAGCTGACGGCTGCGTGTTTTCTGTTGCTGCGCATCGATGATGCTGCTGCGGCTGCGCGGTGGCTGGCGCAGGCCCCGGTGACAAGCGCAGAGATTCAGACTCCACTACCGGAGCAGGCACTACAGCTGGCGTTTACAGCGCTGGGGCTGCGGAAGCTTGGCGTTGGGGATGCGATTTTGAATGGGTTCTCGATTGAGTTTTTGGCGGGGATGGTGGGAGATGCGAACCGTTCGCGCAGGCTGGGAGATGAGGGGGCGAACTCGCCTGAGCGCTGGGTGTGGGGGACGGATGCTTTGCTGCCGGACATGGTGGCGATGATCTATGCGACGCCGGAGCGGTTCAGCGGGTGGAGAGATGATCTGCAGGCAGAGATGGTAGGGTCCGGGTTTGTATTGTTAGTGTGCTTACCGACTTCAGATATGGACGGGGTTGAGCCGTTCGGGTTTGTGGATGGAGTGAGCAGCCCGACGATTGATTGGGAGAGGCAGCGCGATCCTTCGGGCGACAAGCTGACGTACGAAAACGTAGCGATGCTGGGCGAGTTTGTGCTGGGCTATCCGAACGAGTACGGCAGATATACGACTCGACCGGTAGTGGCTGACGCAGCGGCAGACCTTCCTGATGCAGAAGACGCGTCCGGAATGAAAGACGTTGGGCGCAACGGCACGTACGTGGTGATGCGGCAGCTGGATCAGGATGTGCGTGGGCTGTGGCGATATCTGAATGATCAGGCGGGCGGTGATGTGGCGCAGAGCGAGAAACTGGCCGAGCAGCTTGTCGGACGCAAGATGACAGGCGATCCGTTGCCGCCGCTTCTTGCGGAGGAGATCAACGGTGTTGGACCGGACCCGATTGACATAAGGCAGAACCGGTTTACCTTCGATGCCGATCCGCATGGGCTGGTGTGTCCACTGGGAGCGCATGTGCGGAGAGCGAATCCACGGAATGTGGATCTTCCGGTGGGCACGTCGTCGGGGTTGATCGACCGGTTGGTGCATATTTTGGCGCTGAATCGGTTCGAAGACGAGGATGCGCCGCGGGACATTGTGGCTTCTACGCGGTTTCACCGGCTGGTTCGGCGCGGGCGGGAGTATGGGCCAGAGATTACAGCGGAGCAACGGCTGGAACCTACACCTCCTGATGAGGGGGCGACGGGGTTGAACTTTATCTGCCTGAACGCGAATATTGGGCGGCAGTTCGAGTTTATTCAGAGTGCGTGGGTTGCTTCGTCAAAGTTCGATGGACTGGATGGGGAGAGCGACCCGCTGCTCGGGAATCGCGAGCCGGTTGCTGGCTGTCCTGCGAACGGTTTTACGCTGCCTTCGCCAGACGGCGTGCGACGGCAGATCAAAGATGTTCCGCGCTTTATTACGGTGCGCGGTGGAGCTTACTTTTTTATGCCCGGGCTGCGTGCGCTACGATATCTGGCACACGCTGCCCGAGCTTGATTCGAGAGGGAGAGAACGATGCGACGTTTTTCCTGGGACCGACTCAATGCAACGATTCATTCACTGTCATGGCGTTTGCTTGTGCCTGTGATTGCACTTGCCGTGGCGATTCCGCTGGTACTGACGGTACAAGGGTGTCAGGGGACACCCGGCGCGACAGGTATTCCGGGCAAGGTAAACGACGAGGCTAAGTCCGTAGGCCGCGATGCGAGCAGCTTTCCAGCTGCGGATGAAGACTACTTCCACGACATGGATGGCGGCGTCGCTTTGACCAGCGATGAGGTAAAGGGCCGCAATACATGGCTGGTGTGGACGGCGGGCGACGATCGCCTGTGGGACGTACTGAGCACGATCAGTGTAGGAAACCTCGACTTTCTGAAGACGCTCTCGTCGTATCCGGGACTGAAGGCGAGCCGCGATAATCGCTGGGAGTACCTGGGATTGGTGAACGAGCCCTGCTTTACCAAGCCAACGGGGCCGGACCCAAAGCGCTACGGGCTATGGCTCGATCAGCGCGATGCGAACTGCCCGGGTGATCCGTTTGAGAACCAGCAGAAGTATCCGGGAGTGAAGTATGGGGCTCGCGGCAAGAACATCGATGCAGGCTCCTACTATGGATATGCGACGGGCATCGTGGGCCTACGGCTGTTTCCGAACCCCGCTTTCGATGAGGCGGCGGCGAAGAAGTGGGACCCGGTGCGCTACTACACCGACCCGAAGTACTACCTATCAAAGGACCTGGTGCGGCCGTATCGGGTGGGCATGTCGTGCGCTTTCTGCCATGTGGGGCCGAACCCGGTGAAGCCTCCGGATGATCCGAACAATCCGAAGTGGGAGAACCTGAGCTCGAACGTGGGAGCACAGTATTTCTGGATTGATCGCATCTTCGACTGGAATCCGGAGAGTAGTAGCTTTGTGTTCCAGCTGTTCCATACATCGAGGCCGGGAACACTGGATACTTCGCTGATTTCGACAGACAACATTAATAATCCGCGGACGATGAATGCGGTATATGCGCTGGGGCCGCGTTTGGACCAGGCGCTGCGTTGGGGTAAGGAGCATATTGCGGATGGGCAGAAGGACAACAAGCAGTTCAACGACTTTGTGTCGTCTGGCCCGCTGACGAAGTTCTTTACGGCTCCAGACATTGTGCAGACGCCGCGGGTGCTGAAGGACGGCTCCGACTCAGTTGGCGCGCTGGCAGCGCTGAATCGTGTGTATCTAAATATCGGGACGTTCAGCGAAGAGTGGCTGCTGCACTTCAATGCACTGGTTGGAGGCAGGGAGATTACGCCGATCACAGTGAAGGTTTCGCGGGAGAACTCCAGCTACTTTGCGGCGACAGAGAACCAGACGCTGGATACAGCCAAGTTCTTCCTGAAGACAACGGACCCTCACCTGTTGAAGGATGCACCAGGTGGTGCGGCTCATCTGACGAACGACCAGACTGTACTAAAACGTGGCAAGGTCGCGTTTGCGGAGCGATGTGCTCGGTGTCACTCAAGCAAAGGGCCGACTCCGCCGGCGAATGCGGACCCAGCGACTTGCGCGGGCTCTGGATACATGGATTGCTGGAATCGGTATTGGGAGTGGACGAAGACGGACGATTTCAAGAGCAAGATGCGAGCAATGGTGCTGGCACCTGACTTCGCGCAGGGGAACTACTTCTCTACGGAGTTGAGGGTTCCGGTGACGCTGCTGGAGACGAATGCTTGCAGTCCGCTTGCGACCAATGCTCTGGCAGGGAACATCTGGGATAACTTCTCATCACAGTCGTATAAGGAGCTGCCTTCGGCGGGGACGATTACGATATACGACCCGTACACCGGCACGCCGAAGCAATACCAGCTGCCAGCTGGTGGGCGCGGTTATACGCGTCCTCCTTCGCTGATCAGCGTGTGGTCGACAGCTCCGCTGTTCCTCAACAACAGTCTGGGCAAGTTCAATTCGAGTCCTTCTGTTGAGGCACGGCTGGATTCGTTCCAGAACTCGATTGAGCAGCTGCTGTGGCCGGAGAGGAGGCAGCATGATTCGCTGCTGGGCGACAAGATTCCAGGGACGATCGACCGCACGACAGATCGCAGCTACCTGAGGGTCACGAGCGGCTACCTCCCTGATCAGCTGAACTCGCTTCACGGCTTCCTGACGCGGTTCTTCCCA
>Ga0163162_10003134_pt1 | contig 15791 bp, 17 predicted proteins | sample S55metaG_FD_115310 | JGI IMG/M metagenome (GOLD analysis project Ga0163162, IMG submission 115310) | Switchgrass rhizosphere microbial communities from Kellogg Biological Station, Michigan, USA - S5-5 metaG | ecosystem: Host-associated > Plants > Roots > Rhizosphere > Soil | place: USA...
CTGTATTTTAACCCGGAACTGAACATAAAATACCAAACCGGTATTGAAAATTTCGTGACGCTGCAGTACAGCTATCTTAACGGCACCGGGGGCATTTCAGCTATTTACCAGGGCTATATCCTGAAAGACTACCGTACCCTGTATGCCAATAACGCCGATCTTACCTTACAGCAAAACCATAGGGCGGGGCTGGGGTTTAGCTACCGCAAATCGCTTACACTTTTTTTCTTTAATATAAACGCCACCTACCAGCATACCCGCGCCAACAATATCGCCTGGGGCGTCATCAGCAATAACTTTCAGCAACGCGTGGTATTGCCTTTTCCCAACAGCACCAGTTCCTTCGCGGCCACTGGCAGTACCAGTAAATATTCATTTGCCTGGCGCACCAGTTTTACTGCCATGGTTCAATGGCAGGACAGCCGTTCGGTGCAGTTCCAGAACGGCGCCTTATTGCCTTTTCATACAACGGCTGAAACGCTGATGTTTAGTGCAGAAACCAAACTAAGCCGGCGGCTGAGTGCCAGCTACCGTATCACCGGCACCCAAACCAGCAGCCATTCACCGGCAGCGGTATCAACTGTCCGTATCGATCAGTTGCTGCAACAGGCAGCCATCTATTTTAACCCCTCAGCCAGTTTACAGTTCAAATTGACCGGCGAACATTACTTTACGAAACGGCAGGGAAACGCCGGCCTGAAATATTTCTTTGCCGATATGTCGGTGAAATACCGAATCAAAAAGCGGGGAATTGATTTGCAGCTGGATGCCGCCAATTTTCTGAATGTGAAAACCTACAATGCTTTTTATCTTTCGGCAAATACATTTACCGCCAGTTCGTATACATTGCCGGGCAGGATTATCCTGGTTAAGTTGCTATTTAATCTCTGAAGCAATGATATGAAGTAAATGGATTTTAAGAATATTCATGTTAGCTGCGGCCGCTGCTTTTCAGCACTCATCATATTTCTGTTATAGAAAATTCAATTTCGAAAACACTTTTAGCACCAGTTAGAAATTCAGTTATTTTTCCTGAATAGTAATCGACCCTGCATGCAATTGCATGATATTCTTTTGAACTTTTACTCAATACCAGTTTTTCATCAGTGATAATTACTATTTTCACATAGGGTGCTGTATATTTTATAGCGACTTCGATGTTGTTAATGTTGGCTGAATCAAGAGCGGTTGTTATAAAATTTTGGAGTATTCTGAAAATTGAATATTTACACTTCAACGCAAGCTTTTCAATATTACTGTCTTCAAAAACCAGATCAATAGTTTTATGATGCAGGGCAGCCAGTTTATCCAGGTATAGATCAACCGCTACAATAAGGCCCAGCATCTCAATTTCTGTAGGGATCAGATCCTGACATAGTAAGTTCAGGTCATGAATAATTTCACTGATGGATAAACTAATGTCTTCATCCAGACTAATGTTGCCCCCTCTTTCACGATCACTTTTAATTATCATTTTGCAGGCAGCGAGTCTTTGATTTACGCTTTCCCTTAAAATTTCAACAAGATGCCTTTTTTCTGTTTCCTCCGTTTCAATGATCTTTTGCAGTGTTTCTCTCTTTGCAGCTGCAATTTCTTTCTCCAGATCTTTTAAATAGGTTACTTCAGCCACATGTACAAAAAAACCAAGTACTTTGCCATTATTTATATCAGGAATATAGGTGGCAAGCGAATGCCGGACCCCGCTGCCGTCCGGGATGGGAATTTCCCGTTCAAACACCTGTTTCTTGCCCAAAAGGACTCCTTTAATGTAGGGCAGGTTTTTTTCATACAGCGGACCAAGTAATTCATCAATATGAATCTTGTTGATCATCTGCTCTTTTGTTTTACCAAACCAGTCTACATAAGCACTGTTCGCATACCTGCATAAAAGGTCTTTGTCCCAATATGCAAGCATGGCGTTTATTTGGTCTGATATAAGCAACGCTAAATCGCCCAGGTTTCTGGACGAATATTTTTCAAATACCATTATTTTTTTGGCTATTATTAAATATTACAAAGCTATGATTTCGGAAAACCTTTTTGTATGATAATATTCAATACTTCCGATGATATTGGTACAGGCTGCTGAAAAGCTGGTGGTTAACCGGCTTCATGGTACAATAGGAAGGGTAAATGAGCACCATTACAGCTTCACAAAAAAATCGTACAACAAATTTGAATTAAATGCACTGATAAAAACGGCTGGAAACGATGATGCAGGTTTCGGTGTCTGTGTAAGGATCGACCCCACTAACTGTTACAATGCGCCCCGCTACCAGGCAGATATGGGCATAGTGGCCGTTCGCGGATTTGTTATTGGTTATTTTATTGTCTTGTTGGGTTAATTCCAGATGCCGTTCATCGCTGTCAACACGATTGGTTTTCCATCGGTAACTACTATAGTATGCTCGTGTTGCGCCATAAATCCACCTTTATTTCCAACCAACGTCCAGCCGTCGTTCAGGGTTTCGGCGTAGGTTGAGGTGGTTGCTATAAATGTTTCAATGGCAACCACCGAATTTTTCTTAAATCTTGCCTGGTTAAACCGATCCCTGTAATTCGCTATTTCGCGTGGTTCTTCGTGAAGGCTTCTTCCTATTCCGTGCCCTGTAAGGTTTTTGATAACTTTGAAGCCACGTTTCTTCGCTTCCGTTTCTATCAGATACCCGATTTCAGAAATGCGGACTCCACCTTTTATATTATAGATTGCTTTATACAAAATTTGTTTTGAAGCCTCGATAAGTTGTTGGTGATGGTTTGTATCTGTCCCAAGAACAAATGACCCGCCGTTGTCCGACCAAAAGCCGTTCAGTTCTGCTGAAACGTCAATATTTATCAGATCACCTTCATAAAGGGTTTTCCTGTCTGATGGTATGCCGTGGCAAAATTCATTATTTACACTTATGCAGGTCCAGCCGGGAAAACCATAGGTCATATAGGGTGCTGATTTTGCGCCCAGGTCCTTAAGGATTTTTCCGCCAAAATTGTCCAATTCCTTTGTCGTCATACCCGGCCGGGCAAAGTTTCTCATTTCCTTCAGGGTGCAGGCAACCGCTTCGCTTGCCTTTTTCATTCCGGTTAATTCTGACTCTTTTGTTATTGACATATTTTTTTTGCCCTTTTGTTGATTTGCCGGAGATACATTAACATCTGCTGCTAAATTTATAAATAAAAGTTCAATGTTTATTCAATTACCAGGCGTTATTTGCCGGCTGGAACTTAAGTAATATAGCAAATAAAACTGCGAAAGTATTCGTTGGCGCCATTGTTTTCATTCGCCTTATCTCAGGCGTTAAACTGTCTTAAATGATGGTCAATATGTTTATACACCATTTGCCCAATTTGTTCTTTTGTCATTTTTCCAAAAAATACGTGCTCAAAATTGTCATTATCAAAACCTGCGTACTTTTCAATATTGGAAATCCAACGTTTCTTTTCAGCCTCAAATTCGCCGGCGCTTTCATGAATAATAAGTGAGGGGATGGTGGGTGTGTTTCGTTTTAATGGATTTTCATTTCCTACAACATTTTTTAAAGCGATTCTTCCAAAAATTCTCCCCAAAAAAGCCCGTTTCAAATTAGTTTTGCTTTGCATCATTTCCTCCCATAACCGGCAATGTTTTACCATCTGATACGCATTCATTTTGCCCCATTTTGACTGGGTATTTTCTTTGAGTAAATCAATTCTGGTTAATAATTCAGTTGTTGTTTCTTTGTCGAATATTGTTTTCATATGAAGGATCATTTAAACAAGTTGGGCTAATGAAAACCAGTTTCCCGAATCGTCCTTAAACAAGGCTTCTGTTCCATAAAATTCCTTTGAAGGCGGTTTCATAAATTCAACTCCTTTGGCCTTCAGTTCTTCATAAGTTGCATAAATGTCTTTACAGGTAAAAACACCGGGACCAAATGTTCCTTTGCGAATAAGCTCCGTCATTGATTTTACAGTTTCTTCATTGAACTTTTGGCCTGGTGCAACCGGAAACAGGGTAATTTCCAATTCAGGTTGTTCAGGCGGCGTTACTGTAAGCCAACGGGCATTTGCACCCATGGGCACATCCATCTTTACTTTAAATCCGAGTTTGTTTGTGTAAAAGTCATAGGCGCTCTCCTGGTTGAGCACATACACACAAACATGTGTCATTTTCATGATCATGCCTTAATTTTTAAATTAATAATGCTGCAAATCTCGGTAACGATTAAATGCTTTAGTTCTCCAAAATTGCTATTTTATGTCCATCCGTGCTGAAATGCAAAGCAACCCGGAACAAATGCAAGCGGTGTTTCATTGATTTGTTCTTTCAGTAAGCGTTGTAGTGTTACATATGAAGAGGGCGATTGCCCGACAATCCGCTTGAATAATCCGCTAAATGAACTTAGGCTGTCGAAGCCCACCAAAAAACATACTTCTTTAACTGGTACGTTATCTTTCAGCAACTGAATGGCTTTTTCTATCCGGACAGCCGTTAAATATTGGTGAGGGGTTTTGCCGTAAATCGTTTTGAAAAGCCGTATGAAATGAAATTTGGAAAAATAGGCTTCATCGGCAATATTGTCAAGTTCAATTTTGTCCGCATAGTTATGATCAATGAACAGTTTGGCCTGCACAATCCTTTTGTATAAATAGACATTTGGATATTGTTCTGTTGTCATGTTGGTTCGTTGGTTTCTTGTTTGCATAGGGCGTTTTGCATTGGCCGTTAACTTCCGGGTGTCCGGGCGGGGGCTGGAATTTATTGATTGTCCGGACCGGTCCAGATACCCATTTGAAAATTTATGGTTGAAGTTAGGAACTAAAACTGGAAATTGAATGCCGTTGCCGGGCCGTTGCCGATGCTTTGGCAGAACTCAGGCCCGGACTACTGGCAGCTAATAAAAAGAGAAGGGTTGTTGGTCAGCCGGGGCAAATATTACCTGCTGTAAGGCTATTGAAAACTTCCTGTAACGATTTTGAATTTCTATTGAATTGGTAAATCTTTTATTTCCCTTTTCCATTCATAATAAAATTGTAAAACATCTCTTTAAGCGTCATATCGCATATTATAACCAATCTGTCATATTCGTCCTCAAACACAACTCCTTCATAGGTGAATGAGACAATCGTATTACTGCCTTTGGGTGCTAATTCAAAAAGCATTTTTGTGCCTGACCAATCATATCCGTCTGTCCTGCGAATGGCTTCCGTTGCCAACCATGCGAGTTTTTGATTTGGCACAAATTCAATCACTTTGTTTTTTGAATAATGTGAATCGCCTGTTGTAAATATAAACTCAGTGTTAAGTTTGATATCATCGCCTTCAAAATCTTCCGGCCACCATTTATTCAAATTGATAAGATGATTGAAAACTTCTTGTTGAGATTTTGGAAGTAAAATGGCCACTGAATAGCTTACTGTCCTGTATTTTTTGGTTGCCATTTTGTTTTTATGGTTTATAGCATAGTTCTGCTTAGGAACAGGGAAAGGCTTTACAAGTCCTTCGCGACTTTTGGTATTTTACTTTCATCGTCGTGCCTCCGAAAGAAATGCTGTAATGGTAAACTTACCATGAAAAGTATTATTGCTTATTTGTACCTGCCTTTGGAAGATGGGCAATCAATTCCACTTCTATCTGTACATCGGGTCTTGCAGAAAACAATCTTGAAATCTGTACCCAGGTGGCAGCAGGAAAGTCTCCATCGTAAAATGCTTTCCTTATAGAATTATTGCCTTTTACGGCATCTATATCAGTAGTAAACAAAGTCTCTTTAACTACGTTATGAAAAGTGGCTCCATAGGCTTTCAGCGTATTTCCAAGATCTGTGTAAATTTTCTGCAATTGCTCAGCAATAGTACCTTTTGCATTTGAACCGGATATGTACAGGATATTGTCCACTAAAACGGCCTCTGTATAGCCTATAGAAGTGTCTTGCCCGTTGATTTTTCCATCATACAATTTCTTTTTTATGATATTTTCAGTTTGCGCAAAAGTTTGAAGTGAAAAAAATGATAAGCAAATCAGGATCAGGAAGCCTTTCATGGTTAATGTTTTAAGTGACGAATATTTGTTGCAGGTTACAAAATTTTCATCTTGTTGCGGATTGTTCACGGCTTTGCTGGGCGCTGTATTTCAGGGAACAGATGTTCAATGCAGCAATGATAAAATGGTCTCATTTATAATGGATTTTTTTTTTTACTGAGTTGTTCCGCCAGCCCGATAAGAAGCCCTTCAGGACCGCGTATATAACAAAGCCGGTACAATTCCTCATACTTAACCACTTCTCCGACGAGCTGTGCACCCATTTTCCGGAGCCTGGCAAGCGTGTCATCAATGTCGGCTACAGTGAACATAACCCGTAAATAGCCAAGGGCATTTACCGGGGTGTTGCGGTGGTCGGCTATCGTGGGTGGATCCAGAAATCGTGATATTTCGAGCCGGCTGTGTCCATCGGGGGTCACCATCATTGCAATCTCAACATGCTGGTTGCCCAGTCCGGTGACACGCCCGGCCCATTCTCCTTCTATCGTGGCCCGCCCTTCCAGTTGCAGGCCCAGTTCGGCGAAAAAAGCAATGGTCTCATCGAGGGATTCGACCACAATGCCGACATTGTCCATGCGTATTAGATGGTTTTTTGCCATTGCCTTATTTTTTACTTATCAATTAAAGTTATGATCACTTTTCAGCATTCTATCCGGCCAGGTATATTGCTGAGACGGTGATTGTTTAATGGTGTAAATATTTTCCAGGTATCCTGGCATTACCGGTTTCAATCGTCCAGACAATATTGGCAATCCACCACCTGTTATTATAGTAAACCAATTGGTAATTGTTAATACCTCTGGCCTTTGAATTTTCTGAGTCCCTGCCATAAAAACTTTGAAATACATTGGCCATGCCATTGTATTCGTTAACTACTTTGCTTATTTCATGTTCAAGAAAACCGTCTTCATAATATTGATCCTGCATAAGTTTGATAAATTCTTCAAGGCTCACCGTCTCCACAGGTTGAAGAAGTGAATCGCCATGATTGACGACAGTAAAATTGGCAGTGGGCAAAAATAAGTTCCGGAATGCTTCAAAATTGCGCGACTCCCCCTTTTCTCCCGAAACCAATCGCAGCATCTCTTTTACAATGCCATTTACAGACCTCAACGCTTTGGAATCACCCGGGGTTTTATTCTGTGCTAGTAAACATGTTGACATAAGAAATAAAAATACCGGCAATATATTTTTCATTTTGTGGGTTTTAGTCATGGTCCGTTTGGGCGCATACTTCGTTGTTATGGGTATGCTTCCTTTATTAATGCCTGCCAGCTATTGTATTGTTATTGATTTATCTTTTGCAATTGCCATTATGGTGTAAGATTCATTACGGCTTTACCGGTTTTTAAATCGGCAGGCAGTGACACATGCTCATGCACAATCAACCATTTGTTGTCAATCTTCTGAAAACAACAAGTCAATCGCTCCCAATAATCAATTTTCTTCCCATTTGTCATTGTTGCATTTAACCGGAGGAAGCAATAACTGAATGCCAGGTCTTCATTCGATATAACGTGAAGGTCCCGAATCCCGATGTGAATAGGATCTGTAAATAATGCAAAGGTCTCTTTCCATACTTTCCGGTATGCATCACTTCCTGCATATTGTAATGGAGGAATAATGTCGAACGATATCATACCAGGCGCGAAGAGGGACATCATTAAGTTCAGATCCTTAGCAGTAAAAGCTTTGACAAAATTGTCCATTTGCTGCCGGACTTTTGCTTCCTCAACAGCTTTATTTTTTTCTGTTGTCATGGTCTTCCCGGTTTATTTTCTGTTCGGCGACTTTGACCACAACTTACAGCTAAAAATATAATACTGAGACGAACCGATTTTAAAATTTCTTTAATTTTATTTATCGTTTTGTTCGCTGCTGGTCTTCCTGGCTTCGGTCAGCCGTGTTGGTGAATGTCCGAATAGTTTTTTGAATGCAAACGAAAAATGTGATAAGTCCTCAAAACCCAGGTCAAGGTAAATATCAGACGGCTTTTTGTTTTTCTTGTCAATCAGGTGGTAGGCTTCTTCCAATCTTTTTCGTACCAACCAATGGCTGGGCGTGGCATTGAATATTTTTTCAAAATCCCGTTTGAAAGCCGATAAGCTACGTCCTGTTAAATAGGCAAAATGTTCTATGCTTACATTGAATTTGAAATTTCGGTTCATAAATTCTTCAAGGTCTATTTTTTCAGGGTGGCTGAAATCAAAAAAAATATTTGCCAGTTCTGGATTGGCTTTCAGTAATATTAGAAGCAGTTCAGTACGCTTTACGTTTAAAAACTGTTCATCAATTGTTCCCTTTTCATTGAAATACGGCGTAAGCGATTGGATAAAGTAGTTGACCAAACTATTTTTATGTAGCGGTACAATGCCATTGGCCGTTTTTTTGTTTTCAACTTTGAATTTATAGGTATTGTTAAATTCTTTTAAAAATTCCTGCTCAAACAAAATGTAGATTTTTTTAAACACCCCATCGTCTGGCTGCTTGGTATATTTTGCCAAATGATTTCTTCTGGCAATGCCGTAATCGCCGGGTTGTAAGCTGTATTCCCTGCTGCCATCATAAACAAGCATTGAACCCGAAATTAAATACATAAAACAATGATTGGGTACAAACTGCTCCGTAGAAAGCGAAGGGCTTACATAACAGGCGGAAATAGCTGTTTCTTTCATTGGTTAAGTATAAATTATTGTTTTGCCAATTGCTCAATACCGGCAACTATCAAAATCTGTTTTTGGGTAACCTTTTAGTACGAACCCCTTAGCCTGCCATTCCTGTTGCCCCGGTAATAATTACTTTCATTTCTTTTAGTTTTTGATTAGTCCTAATTTCAACAAACTTTCAGCAGTTGCCGCAATCGCCTCTTCATTTGGGCGGGGCGACCAGTTCAGCAAATTTCCTGCTTTTTCCCCACTTGCCTGCATGTATTGCCCAAGTAAGGTAACCAGCATTTTTAATGACGGATTTATCAACGCTGCCATCCTTAATTTCCAATTGGGCAGTTCTTTAACCGGAACTTTTTTGGCATCATCGCCCAGCCGGCGTTTCAGGATTTTGGCCACATCAAGCATTGACAAAGCATCTCCTGTGGTTGCAAGAAACCTTTCGCCTTTTGCTTTTGGGCTTGTCATGGCAAGTAAGTGCAAATCGGCCACATCACGAACATCAACATAACAGGAGGTGATTTTGGGACATGCTTTAATTGTCCCTTCCAGCATTTGTCTTATCATTTGGTGAGAATGGGAATAGTCTGCGCCTAACAGGGGCCCCATTACACCAACAGGATTTACTGTTGAAAGCTCAAGATGGCCCCCCTCTTTTTTTATGAACTGCCAGGCTGTTTGCTCTGCAATGGTTTTTGATTTTTGGTAAGGATGAATGCCGGCGTGAAGGTTTGTCCAGTCATTTTCGGTGTACGGGGTTGTATGATTTTTGTGCCCCATGCCAATTGCGCCAAAGGCAGAAGTCAGCACCACGCGTTTTACATTGGCATCTTTTGAAGCCCTCAAAACATTTAACACGCCCTCTTTTGCGGGGTTTATCAATTCATCTTCGTGCTTAAATTTAATTGCTGGTGTGGGTGATGCAACATGCAGCACGTATCCGCATCCTTTAACCGCCTCATTCCAATTGTTGGTATCGGAAAGATTTGCTTCAATAAATGAAAGATTGTCAAAGGAGGAGATGCCGCCAGCTTTCAGCATTTGTTTTACTTCGTTTTGCCGGTTCAGTGAGCGAAGTGTTGTCCTTACGGTATAACCCTGCTGAAGCAATTTTAAAATGCAATGAACGGCTATGAATCCTGAACCGCCTGTAACCAGAACTGTTTTGTCTTTGTCTGAATTTGTCATTTCTTTTAAGTTTATACCGCAAAGGTCAACCTAAAAAAAGCGACTTGGTTTGTTACAAAGTCCAAATTTACTGTGTTGAAAAGTCCAAATATTGAATGGCTGGGTTTGTAATAAAACTGGATACAATTTATAACAAAAACATTTTTAATGATACATCGCGCCAACAAACGCCGATTCGCGAACCGATCAACATCTATTCATCCTGCAAACAGAAGTAGCGTACGCAGCATTTAGTCATATATTTCAAATTTATTGCCCGTCCATTTAAACAAGTGATTGGAGATTTTTCGCTGCCCCGACTTGTATAAGTCAGCGGCCATTTCTTTTAATTTGAGAATTCCAGTTCTGTTATTGCTCCCTGTAACCAGCAAGCTGTCTGCATTCGGGATTGCGATAATAAATTCACCGTCGACAGGCATAATGCTCTTTGTCCAAATACCAGCAGACAGTATCAGGGCCGATGTTTTTTTACCATCTGCCACTAAGATGTATAAACCATTATTATCGTTCCTTCTGACAGTTATTCTGTCAATATTCCTTGTGGCAATCGATTTTAATGAATCGCCTGATATTGAAAGCCTTTTAACGTCATTTTCTGTCAAATACGTAATACTGTTTTTGTAAACCTCCGCGTATGCAATTACCAATTGACTATTGTACTTATCGGTAATTATTGGAGCGGGTTTCCCGTCTTTATTCAAGGAATCGGCTTCCGCCAGGTATTCAACAGGTATTATTACCGGAATTATCCTTTTAACAAAAATCGTTCTAAGGTCTGCATAAAGGTCTTTTGTTGATGCAACATACCTTCCAATAATTTCACCAATAGAATCAGGCGCGTCCCTGTAGGCTAAATAATCATCGTCAATATGATGTTTATAATCAAGGTCGCCATACTTCGATGTAATTACTAATTCATTGTTCAGCCCAAATTTCACATTTGGATATTTAATTCTCAATGAGTCCATATACAGCCTGGCGAATGCTGTCTTTGGCATTACTGAATTTTTAGCGTTACAGCCAGGAATAAAAAATCCCAGTAGAAATGCAGACAGTAAACGTATAACCATATTATTGAATTCTATTTTTTATTTGTCCGGTTTATTCAGTTTGTTTGGAAGTCGAAAAAACTATTGAATCTTTTGAATATTTCCCCAGGTTAGCGGTTGCGGGCAACGGTGAGGGCTTGCGAAACAGGTACCGCGCTAAACCAGGTCAATAAACCAAACACAATGTATAACAAAAATAGCTGTGGTGCAACCTCACTGCAACAAATGCAGATTGCGAACCAATGATCAAAAAATTTATTCGCCGGGCCAGCCTGCCCATTCTTATTCAACATGCCCAATGTGCGCAAACCCCCAATATTGTGTGCCGTTTATTTTGTCAATTTAGAGTTCTGTTGAATCAATAAGTTTTTGAAACGAAAAGCCGGGATTACGCATTTCTATTTCATTCCTGCCCGAATCTTCCTGTGCTTCTTTTGCATAAACAAACATTTTTTGTTCGTAGTCGTCAATGGCTTTTTGTATAGTTTCAAATTTTCCATTTGTGAGATTCCCGGACAAAATCAAAGCGTCCCTTAGCCCAATGTTTACGCCTTGTCCCGCAAAAGGTGGCATCAAATGAGCTGCATCGCCAATTAGTGTTATTGGTAATGGACGATTGTTTTTCCAGGGTTGGTCCAAAGGAAATTTTCTTATTGGCAAACCAACAAAAAAAGTTGTGGAGCGAATTAACTGTTTGTATTTTTCATCCCAATTTGAAAGTCTGCTTAAAAGGAACTCAATTATGCTGCTGGTATTCTGAAAATCTAATCCTTGTCGGTTATTCCAGTGTTCAGGTTTTTTAAAAATAATGCCGTAAGATAACGCACCGTCGTTGAACGGATTTGCAACTAATAAATTCCCTTCATATGCGGTCATTAATCTGTTTCCGCTGCACAACTGGAAAAATTCAGAGCAGTTGGTTTCAGGTTGATGAATATCGCCTTGAATAATAAAAGTTCCTGTTTCCTCTATTTCGCTGTCCGAAACAAAGGTTCTTGCGTTGGACATTCCTCCATTGGCTATGATAACAAGATCTGTGGTCGCACCCGGTTTGTTTTCAAATCCCAAAACCCATTTTCCGTTTTGTTCTTCAAGTCCTGTGAGCTTTCTGTCCCAAATGACTGTGTCGCTTTTTAAACTGTCAAGCAACATTTTTCTTAAAGCGTTTCTGTTTATTTCGGGATTGTCAAATTTGTTTTCGGGTGTTGGATTTCTTGCAGATAAAATGTTGCTGTGTTCGTCTGCAAAATTTATTCCCATAGGCAGGGCCAGGTCATAATAAGTCTGTAACAATCCGGCTTTTTTCATTGCTTCTTGTCCTGAACTTTTGTGAAGGTCGAGCGTTCCGCCCCAAATTCTTGCCTGTGGGTCTGTATCTCTCTCGTAAACGGTTACGTCTATTCCTTTTTGCTGAAGTAGCTTTGCCATTGTAAGCCCAACCGGGCCTGCACCGATAATAGCTATTTTCTTATATTGTAGCAACATAGTTTTGAATATAAATTTATGCCGCAAAATTATTTCGTATTTATGACCGAAAATTGTAAAAATCGGCTGTTTTTATTTTTGTAAAGTTCTTTGGGCGAAGCACCTGAATACTTTTTGATTTCTTTGATGAAATGCGATTGGTCGTAAAAGTTAAGTTGTGGAAAGAGTTTTCCTTCTTTGATTTGAGAAAGTGAGGCTTGGAAACGGAGAATGTTACAATATGCCTTTAAGGAAAGCCCGAATTGCTGATTGAAGTATTGATTCATTTGCCGTGAACTCCAAAATACTTTTTCGGAAAGTTCTTTTACAGTCATTTCGCCATTGCTGGCAAAAATTAACTCAAATAGTCTTCGTTTTCGGTCATCAATTTCATTGGGCAAAATAGATTGAATTGTTTGCGAAGCTTTTTTACAAAATGTGTCAAAGTCATCTAAATCACCGACGCTGAAATCCCAAAAATTATCAGGCAGAATTCTTCCATTATTTAATATGTCGGCAATTGAATGGTTTAAAATATATTCAACGGCAAGTGGATTAAAGCTTACTGCAAAGAACTTTGAAATAGCTTGTTTGGGCAAAAGTTTAGGCTTGGTTTCTAAACCTATAAGCGAAATACGAAATTGATTGTCCGCGGTTTTAAAAAACGCTAAATCAATTCTCCCGTTAGGAATTATCACACCTTGATTTATGTCCGACAGATTTTGTAGTGCTGAAAAACAATAGATATAATCTGCAAGCGATTTATCAGGTTTAGCAAGTTTATGTTCAGTTGTATTCTCCATTATTGTTTCTATCTGTTCCCTGACGGTGTGTCGGATTAAAGGCACACAAGGTCCGGGTATTGCTGAGGGCGTGGTATTTGAAAAACGTCCGTCTCCCAGGCTGCCAAATTAATTATTTCTATTGATCCATCTCATTGCGGCTAATACCTTCTTGTCGTGAGGAATATCATTGAAACTGTCAGGCTCAATAATGCGTATCTCCGGAACTAATGATCTTTCATAGGTTTGTCCTGCTTTGTCTTGTCCGTACCCTGTTGAGAGATAGAGATAAACCGGATCGTTAACCTTAAATCCACCGACTGAAGTAACATATCCTGCGGTGTTTTCGCCCAGGAATATCGTATTTTTTCGCTTTTGAAAAGACATAGCCAAAAATTCACCTGAGCTGCCAGCGAGCAGGAACCCAATGTTGGTGGTAGTTAAATATTTTCAAGCTCTTTTCTGTTTTCTTCAATTACGTCCACTAAAACATTTTGCACGGTTTCCTTTTGAGCAGGCAATAATTCTTTTAACCATTCTTGTCCCACAGTCGGTGGTAATCCTCCGTAAGGTTCTACTTTGTCCGCTAAAATTCTTCTGTCAATAAATTGTCCAACTGTAAACCAATCAATGTCGTCACCTAAAGAATATACGATTGAAAACAATCCCCTTCGTATTAAAGTCTCTGTCAAATTTGGTCGGAAATGACATAGAACTGAAATCGAATTTCGGCATCTGTTAATCCAGTGTCTTGGTCAAAAAGTCTTTTATAAATGCTTTCAAGAAAGTTAAATCGTTTGTCACCAATTATGCTGTCAAAGCGAAGTCGGTTTTTGTCCAACAGTTTGTCGGCTTGATTGTTTTTGAAGAATATGTCCTTGATTACTTTTAGCATTATAGTGTGTCCGATTAATTACCGCCAACTCGTTTATTTATGCCAATAGCCGTGGATGATAAAAAAATAAACCGCGCATTATCAACGTCTCAACGATCAGCATTTCGTATTGTATTAGCATAATCCGTTTTAAGACTATCGGTTAGTAAACGGTTACCCACGGGTCTGGTTCTTTAAACACGTATAGCTTCACTACTGCCAGTCACAGTGAACAGGGCAGGGCCTTCCTGCTAAATATGGTTTTAAATATATTGAAGTTTTCCAAAATACCTTAAAATACTTTGCGCGGCAATACGGTAGGCTGCGATGATTAATAAACACAGCATTGTCTTGTTTTTTGAGCCAGTTCTGTATGAGTGGGAACGGTACTCCAATCGTTATTCAGTCCGCAAAGTTTTTACCGGGTTCAATAAGGCTGCACTGGCGGCCTGGTAGCTCACCGTTAGCAGCGCAATAATCATGGCCGCAAGTCCCGCTCCGCCAAATACCCACCAGTATATAGGGGTTCGATACGCATAATCCGACAACCAGCTATGCATCATGACCCAGGCCAGCGGGAAGGCTATTAAACAAGACAGGGCCACCAGTCGTACAAATTCTCCTGATAGCAGTACGACCAAATCACTAACTGATGCGCCCAGGACTTTGCGGACACCGATTTCTTTGATTCTTCCTTCGGCGGTAAAGGCAGCCAGGCCAAACAATCCCAGGCAGGAAATGATAATGGCGAGTCCTGCAAAAACAGCGGCCAGTTCGCCCACCTGTGTTTCTATCCGGAACAAATTATTGAACTCCTGGTCTACAAACTGGTAGTCGAACGGATAGCCGGGGTTTTGGATTTTCATTACGGCTTCAATCCTGGACAGCGCGGTGCTTACTGTGATATGAGGGTTTAAGCGGATACGCAATGTCTGGTAGTTGGCGCTGGTTTCGGGGTCGCAGCTCATCATGAGCGGCGTAGCGCCATCGTACATATTGTTGAATAAAAAATCTTTTACAATGCCAATCACCCGCAGCCGATGCCGCTGCAGGTACAACAGCGATGCGCCCACCCTGCCTTCTTTACCCATCAGCCTGGCCAGGTTTTCGTTGATGATAACATTTCCGCTGTCTGCGGCAATTACCGGGTCAAAATTCCGGCCTTCTTTCAATACCAGTCCCATGGTGGCGATGTATTCCGGCGACACCGACTCCCAGCTGATTTTCAGTTGCTGCCCTTCATCATTCCCTTCCCAGCTTAGTTGGTTGGAAGTAACCGTACCCCACATGGCCAATGGCGGGCTGCTGCTGAGGGCTGCATTTTCTATTGCGCCGGTTCGCAGGAGTTCTTGCCTGATTACATTGAAACGTTCGGCCAGGTTTCCCCGCACATCGGTATACACAAGGTTTTGTTTTTTGTATCCCAGGTCGCGTTCGCGGATATGTGCTACCTGCTGGTAAATGATTACTGTGCAAATGACCAGAACGATGGAGACGGTAAACTGCAAAACAACCAAGCCCTTGCGTACAAAACCTGTCCCCGTGCCGGTTCCCGCTTTCTTTCCTTTCAGCACTGCTGCCGGTTCAAAAGAAGAAAGATAAAACGCAGGATAACTGCCGGCCACCAGGCCGCAAAAAGCGCCAATACCAGCCAGCGAAGCCAGGTGAAGGGGTGTAAGATCCGGCAACAGTTGTTTGCCCACCAGCCAGTTAAAGCCTGTCAGCGCCACATACAACAATCCGGCAGCCAGC
>Ga0163162_10003135_pt1 | contig 15791 bp, 10 predicted proteins | sample S55metaG_FD_115310 | JGI IMG/M metagenome (GOLD analysis project Ga0163162, IMG submission 115310) | Switchgrass rhizosphere microbial communities from Kellogg Biological Station, Michigan, USA - S5-5 metaG | ecosystem: Host-associated > Plants > Roots > Rhizosphere > Soil | place: USA...
AATTGTGATTCCCAACGGACGTCGCATCTCGCTTCCGGTTCCATGTCCCAGAGCCAGAGGTAGTCCACCCAGTAGCGCCGCCATCGTCGTCATCATGATCGGCCGAAACCGCAGTAAACAAGCCTCGTAGATCGCCTCCTGCGGCGTCTTCCCATGCTGCCGTTCTGCGACCAGCGCAAAGTCGATCATCATGATCGCGTTCTTCTTCACAATGCCGATCAGCAGGATGATCCCGATCATCGCGATCACGCTCAGGTCCACCTTGAACAGCAACAATGCCACAATCGCCCCTACACCCGCCGAAGGCAGCGTCGACAGAATCGTCAGCGGATGAATAAAGCTTTCGTACAGAATTCCCAGCACGATGTACACCGTAATCAGCGCCAACAGAATCAGCCACGGCTCGCTCGACAGAGAGTCTTTGAACGCCTGCGCCGACCCCGCGAAACCGCCGTGAATCGTCGAAGGCATGCCGATATCCACTCGCGCCTGTTGAATCGCCTGCGTCGCCTGGCTCAACGAGACGCCTGGGGTCAGGTTGAAGCTCAGCGTCGCCGCCGGCGACTGCGACTGGTGGTTCACCGTCAGCGGAATCCGCTGCGCCTCGTAGTGCGTGATCGCCGATAACGGAATCATCGCCCCCGTCGTGCTCTTCACGTAGATATTCTTCAGAGCATCCGGATCGCGTTGATATTCCTCAGCAACCTCCATCACTACGTGGTACTGGTTCAGCGGACGATAGGTTGTCGAGACCTGCCGCTGCCCGAAGGCATCCGACAACGTTGCGTCGATGGTCAGCGGTGAGACCCCGAGACGCGAGGCCGTATCACGGTCGATGATCAGCTGTGCACGAAGCCCCTGGTCCTGTTGATCGGTGGCGACATCCTTCAACTCCGGCAGCTTCTGCATCGCCGCCATCAGCTTGGGTGCCCACTCGTCCAGGTCCTTCAGAGTATCCGCCATCAGCGTGTACTGATATTGCGTCGCGGTGCCACGCCCGCCTATGCGAAGCTCCTGCTGTGACTGCAGGTAGAGCATGACGCCTGGAATCTGTGCCGTCTTCGGCCTCAGCCGGTTGATAACTACCTCGGCTGAATCACCCGACTTCTGCCGTTCCGCATCTGGCTTCAGGAAGATGAACATGTTGCCCGAGTTCGAACCACCGCCGCCCGGGCCGCCGCCGCCCACGAACGCCATCACGTTCGCAACCCCTGGATCCTGCTGGACGATCGAGGCAATTGTCTTGACCTTTTCCTTCATGGTGTCGAACGAGACATCCTGCTGACCACGAATCATTCCGCCGAGGCGGCCGGTGTCCTGTTGCGGAAAGAAGCCCTTCGGGACCAGGATGAAGAGGTAGACGTTGAGTACGAACGTCAGGATCGTGATCGTCAACACCAGTCCCTGATGCTGCAGCACCCACTTCAGGCCGCGCTCGTACTCCCCTGCAAGCCAGTCCTGCGCCCGCCCACCAAGGTGATAGAAACGCCCGTGCTTCCGCTTGTTGTGCGCCTCCAAAAACTTCGCGCTCAACATCGGTGTCGTCGTCAGCGAAACCATCAGCGAGACCATAATGGCTCCCGAGAGCGTCACCGCGAACTCGCGGAACAACCTGCCGACGATTCCGCCCATCAACAGGATCGGAATAAACACTGCGATCAGCGAGGTGCTCATCGAGAGCACGGTGAATCCGATCTCTCGCGACCCATCCATCGCCGCCTGGTATGGGCTCTTCCCACTTTCAAGGTGTCTCGAGATATTCTCGATCACCACGATTGCGTCATCCACCACAAAGCCCGTCGAGATGGTCAACGCCATCAGGCTGAGGTTGTCCAGCGTGTAGTCCAGCAGGTACATGATGCCGAACGTACCCAACAGGCTGAGCGGTACTGAAACGCTCGGGATCAGCGTGGACCGTACCTCGCGCAGGAAGACGAAGACGACCAGGATCACCAGCAGGATTGAGACAATCAGCGTTCGCGTCACATCCCGAACCGACGCGCGGATCGTCGTCGTCCTGTCCAGTGCTACATGGATCTGAACCGCCGGAGGAACTGAGGCCTGAAGCGTCGGCAGCAGTTTCAGAACGTTGTCCACAGTCTGAATCACATTCGCCGTTGAGGTCTTGAAGACGATGACCAGGATGGCGGGCTTGCCATTGAAAGACCCGCCTGTATGGATATCCTCGACGCTGTCGACCACCTGGGCGACGTCCTGAATACGCACAATGCCCCGCGCAGCAGAGTTCGGCCCTGTACTCGATGACTTGGCAGTCGTTCCACCTGTGCTCGTAGCAATCGAGCTCTGCAGCGATGCCGGTAGCCCGTTCGCCGCCGCCGCCGAACTCACCGGTCCCCGGTCAGTCGCAATAATCAGTGGAGCGTACGCCGCAGCCCCAAACAGCTGGTCTGTCGTGCTGAGGCTCCAGCGCCTCGTGTCGTCCTGCAGATAACCCTTTGGCTGGTTAACATTGACCGTTCCTACAGCCGCGCGAAGTGCCTCGAGCCCGAGGCCATAGTTGAACAGCTGGGTCGGATTCGCCTCAATGCGAACAGCCGGCTTCGCGCTGCCGCCGCAGAACGTCTGTCCTACGCCCTCTACTTGTGCGATCTTCTGTGCCAGGATGCTGTCGCAGGCGTCGTACATTTGCGGAACCGAGAGCGTATCTGACGTCAGCGCAAGAATCAGAATTGGCGAGTCAGAGGGATTGATCTTCCGGTAACCGGGATTCTGCGGCAGGTTCGACGGCAGCTGGCTGCGCGCCGCATTGATTGCAGCCTGCACATCACGAGCTGCTCCGTCGACATTCCGGCTCAGGTCGAACTGCATAACAATCGAGCCGTTGCCCAGGCCCGACGACGACGTCATCTCGTTCACTCCGGCGATACGCGCAAACTGCCGCTCCAGCGGAGTCACAATAGCCGAGGCCACCGTCTCCGGGTCCGCGCCGGGAAGACCCGCGCCCACCGAGATAACCGGGAACTCCACCTGCGGCAGGCTTGCAACCGGAAGCATTGTGTAAGCGACGGCGCCTGCAAGGATGATCGCGATCGACAGTAGTGTCGTTGCTACTGGCCGCCTGATGAATGGAGCAGAGAAGTGCACTCCGGCAGCCTTGGGCATCTTCGCGGCTTCGTTGCGAGCCTTGATCAGGTCGTGATTTTCCTCGTGCTTCGCCATCAGTCTGCACTCACCGCGTGCTCATGCTCGCGCAACTCCCGATCAGCCTCTTCGGTACGCAGGTACTTCCGCCCAATCCGATCGAAGAAGAGGTAGACGACCGGCGTTGTATACAGCGTAAGAATCTGCGAGACGATCAAGCCGCCGACGATCGCGATACCCAGCGGACGCCGCAACTCGCTTCCCGTTCCGGTACCCATCGCCAGAGGAAGTCCACCCAGGAGTGCCGCCATCGTCGTCATCATGATGGGACGGAAGCGGAGCAGGCACGCCTGATAGATCGCCTCTTCCGGCTGCATATTGTGTTCGCGCTCCGCCTCAAGAGCGAAGTCGATCATCATGATGGCATTCTTCTTAACGATACCTATCAGCAGGATGATACCGATCAACGCAATAACGCTCAGGTTGATGTGGAACAGCAGGAGAGCCAGGATTGCGCCGACACCTGCGGAGGGCAGAGTGGAGAGAATCGTGATGGGGTGGATATAGCTCTCATACAAAACACCGAGTACGATGTAGACGACGATTAGAGCTGCCAGAATCAGGATCGGCTCGTTGGTCAGCGAAGCTTCGAAAGCCCGTGCCGTTCCCTGGAATTCAGCGTTTACGCTTGGCGGAAGATTCAGCTCCTGTCGGGCTTTGTTGACAGCTTCTACAGCGTCCCCGATCGATTTGCCCGGCGCCAGATTGAACGAGATGGTTACAGCAGGGAACTGGCCCTGGTGATTGATTGCGAGCGTCGTCCGGCGTTCCTCAAAGTGAGTGAAGGTCGACAGCGGAACCTGCGTCCCGTTCGAGCTCTTGACGTAAATGTTGTCCAGAGCCGAAGGGTTCAGTTGGAACTTCGGAGCTACTTCGAGCACAACGTGATACTGGTTCTGCTGCGTAAAGATCGTCGACACCTGTCGCTGTCCGAAGGCATCGTTCAGCGTGTCATCGATATTCTGCGGCGTGATTCCCAGCCGCGAGGATGTATCGCGATCAATGACGAGGTGCGCTTCGAGCCCCTCCAACTGCTGGTCGCTGGCAACGTCGCTCAGCTCAGGAAGCTGCTTCAGCTTCTCGACCATGCGATTGGTCGCAACTGCCAGTTCTTCGGCATTCGCGTCTTCGAGCGAATATTGGTACTGCGTACGGCTGACGCGGTCTTCAACCGTCAGGTCCTGCAGTGGCTGCAGGAAGCACTGAATTCCATCCACCTGCGCCAGCTTCGGTCCCAATCGCTGAATAACGTCCGTGGCCGATACCGTGCGCTCCTCGCGGTCGCGAAGGTTGATCTGGATACGTCCACTGTTCAACGTCGAGTTTGTTCCGTCGATACCGATGAACGACGAGACGCTCTCAACATCCGGGTCTTCCAGGATCTTGCGCGCCAGCGCCTGCTGCCGCTGACTCATTGCGTTGAAGCTAATCGTCTGCGGAGCCTCTGTAATGGCCAGAAGGACTCCGGTGTCCTGCACAGGGAAGAAGCCCTTAGGCACAACTATGTACAGGTAGATCGTCAGAATGAAGGTAGCCAGGGTCACCAGCAGCGTTAGCGTCTGATGCCGAAGCACCCACCGTACGCCCACTGCATACTTGGCGATAACGTATTCGAAGAACTCTTCGCTCTTCCGATAGAAGGCGTTCTGCTCGCTCTCCGGCTTGTGCTTCAGCAGCTTGGCGCACATCATCGGAGTCAGTGTCAGCGAAACGATTGCCGACATCAGAATCGTGACCGAGAGCGTCACCGCAAACTCGCGGAAGAGCCGTCCAACGATGTCGCCCATAAACAGCAGCGGAATCAGCACAGCGATCAGCGAAACCGTCAACGAAACGATGGTGAAGCCAATCTGCTCGGATCCTTTCAGCGCAGCGGTGAGAGGATCGTCGCCCTCCTCCAGATAGCGCGAGATGTTCTCGATCATCACGATGGCGTCGTCTACAACGAATCCTGTCGAGATGGTCAGCGCCATCAGGCTGAGGTTGTTGAGGCTGTAGCCCAGCAGGTACATCACGCCGAATGTGCCGACAATCGACAACGGAACAGCGATCGAAGGGATAACGGTGGCAGCGATCGATCGTAGGAATAGAAAGATGACCATGACGACCAGCGCGATCGTCAACATCAGCGAGAACTGCACGTCCTTCACGGATGCGCGGATCGTGTTGGTGCGGTCCGTCAGTACCTCGAGCGTCACGCTGGCAGGCAGCGTCGCACGAAGCTGCGGCAGCAGCTTCTGTACTTCATCGACCACGCCGATGATGTTTGCTCCCGGCTGGCGTTGAATGTTGATGATGACCGCGGGCTTCAACTGCAGGTCGCGTTCAGGAATGACGTCGCCCTTCGCATCCTTGCTCTCAGGACGCGCAGCCGTTCCCATCCACGCAGCCTGGTACAGGTTCTCCGCACTATCGACCGCGTTGGCGACGTCCGATAGCCGTACTGGCGAGCCGTTGCGATACGCGATGATGACCTTGTTGTAGTCGGCGCTCGAAAGAAGCTGATCATTCGCGCCGATCGTGTACGTCTGGTGCGTACCGTTCAGGTTCCCCTTCGCCTGGTCAACGTTCGCCGTGCCCAGCGACGAGCGAATGTCCTCGAGGCTCAGACCGTAGTTCGCCATGGCCGTCGGGTTTGCCTGGATTCGCACTGCAGGCTTCTGGCCGCCGTTGATCGATACCAGGCCCACGCCGGAGAGCTGCGAGATCTTCTGCGCCAGCACCGTGTCGGCGAGGTCTTCCACCTTGGCCAACTCCAGTGAGTCACTCGTCAGTGCAAGTGTCAGAATCGGAGCGTCGGCCGGGTTCACCTTACTATAAACAGGCGGGTTCGGCAGGTCCTTCGGCAGATAGCTGTAGGCTGCGTTGATCGCCGCCTGAACGTCCTGCTGGGCGATATCGATCGACTCTGCGAGATCGAACTGCAGCGTAATCACGCTGCCGCCCCCCGAACTCGTCGAGGTCATCTGGGTCAGGCCGGGAATCTGGCCGAACTGCCGCTCCAAAGGAGCAGTGACCGACGATGCCATTACCTCCGGGCTAGCGCCCGGATAGAACGTCATTACCTGGATGGTGGGGTAATCCACCTGTGGCAGTGCGGAGACAGGGAGTTGCAGGTACGCGACCCAGCCCGCAAGCAAAATGGCCACCATCAGAAGCGAGGTGGCCACCGGCCGGAGGATAAATGGCCTTGACGGGCTCATGGCTGCTGGCCTCCCGTGCGTCCCTGACGGCCCTGCTGACCGGAGTTCTGCTGATCCGCCTGGCCCGCTGCAGTTGCACCAATGCCTGTAGCCGCGCGGTTTGGATTCACCGCGCGTGGACCATTGGGATTCGTGGCCTGCCGCGGAATTACGCGGCTGCCGTTACGCAGCTTCTCCTGACCGTCGACAACAATCGGATCGCCAGCGGTCACGCCACTGGTCAGAATGATCTGGTTGCCCTCGGTCAGGTCCACCTTAACCGGAGCCGCTTCCACGTAGAAGGGCTGACGAGGCTGACCATTCTGTTGGCCTCCGGCCTGTCCAGCACCCGCGGAATCTCCGCCCTTACGTTGGCCCTTGCTGGCGCCACGAGCTCCCCCTCCTGCCGGACGGCTGGCGTCCTGCAGGTTTGCCGGTGGGTCACCGGGCTTCACTACATACACATAGTTGCCCTGGGCGCCCGAAAGCAGAGCAGCCGCAGGAATCACGATCGCGTTCTGCCTCTGCTCCAGGATGAGCCGAACATTCACAAACTGGTTCGGAAATAGAGCATCATCGTTGTTGTCAAAGACGGCCTTCACCTTCACCGTGCCAGTCGTGGTATCGATCTGGTTGTCGACGGTAAGCACGGAGCCGGTTGCAAGATGATTGGTGCCCGAGCGGTCATAAGCTTCCACAACCAGCTTCGTTCCCTTGCGGGTCAACTCCATGACGTCGGGAATATGGTCCTCGGGAAGAGTAAAGATCACTGTGATTGGCTGTAGTTGAGTGACCACGAGAAGCCCGTTCGCATCCGACGCATGAACGATATTGCCTGGATCCACCTGCCGAAGTCCCACAACTCCGTCAATGGGCGAGGTGATCTTCGTGTAGTCAAGGTTCACTTTCGCGGCTTGAATGGATGCCTGATCTGCCAGGATCGAACCGCTTGACTGTCCTGCGGCAGCTTGCTGCACCTGCGCGTTCTCCTGCGATACCACCCCGGCCTGGAATAAAGCCTTGTAGCGCTCTGACTGCGCCTGGTCGTTGGTGTGCTGTGCCTGGTCCTTTGCCAGCTGGCCCTGTGCCTGTGCCAGAGCGGCCTGGTACGGAGCGGGATCAATCTCGGCCAGCAGTTCACCCTTGCGAACCCGCTGTCCTTCGCGAACATTCACCCGGATCAACTGACCATCCACACGTGACTTGATGGTCACCGTGTTATACGCAGTCACTGTACCCAGGGCGGTCAGGAAGATCGGCATCGTCTTCTGCTGGACCTGGACGGTCTGGACTGGCGTGGCGCGGTCGAGCATCGCCGCCATCTTCTGGCCCTGCGCCGTCTGTTCCTCGGTGTTCTTGCGGATCTTCCATACCGCAGCGCCTACAACAAGCGCGATTACTAGTAGAACGAGCCACTTCCGAAAGCCCGATCCCTTTGGGTTCTCGGGCTCGGGCCGGGCAAGTTGCGGCTCTCGTGCGGGTAGAGTCGCTCTAGACTCTTGTTCGCTAATCGGGGCTGACGACATGGGCGCGTTCACCGTGCTCTCGATAAAAATTTGGTTAATGAAATCAAGCCGTTAGGGAAATGCGGCAAACAGGGTCTGTAGCTCTCGGTAGAACCTCAGAATAAATGATAATGACGTATAAAGACGGTTGAAGGTTTCGTTCTGACGAGTTTCCTGGGACGAGAACGTTGGCCGTACATCGAAATTTCGTTCGATAATCGCTCTATCAGCAGAAGGACTCCACCGTTGCCCAATTCTGGCCACTCTCTCGGCACGACTCTCCTTCCGGCGCTTTGCGTCGACCTTGACGGAACCCTCGTCAAGTCAGACACCCTCGTCGACTCCGCGCTCGCCTTGGCTCGCTATCACCCCGCCCTCCTGCTCCGTCTTCCCGGATGGCTTCTGGAAGGCAAGGCTGCGCTTAAGCGCCACATCACCTCGGCTGTATCGTTAGACGTAGCTCACCTGCCCTACAATCGCGAACTCCTGCAATTTCTTGAGCAGCAACACTCCACCGGCAGGCCGATTTATCTGGCAACTGCCGCCGATGCCGCACTTGCCGAGCGCGTCGCCAAGCATCTGGGGCTCTTCCAGGGCGTCCTTGCCTCCGATGGCACGCTCAATCTCGCCGGCCCGAACAAGCTGGCAGCCTTCCGACAGGCCTTCGGGGAAAACTTCTCCTACATCGGCAACGCAACCCCTGATCTACCACTGCTTCAGAACTGCCAGGACCCGATGGTGGCCAATCCCACCGTCGGTTTGCGTTCTGCCCTGAAAAAGGCGGGAATTACGCCAGTCCGTACCTTTACGGAGAAGGTCTCTCCCCTCAAGTCGTGGCTAAAGGCCATCCGCCTCCATCAGTGGGCCAAGAACGTGCTCCTCTTTCTCCCCGCTGTCCTGGCCCACGCCCTCAATTTGGGCACGGTCCTCGCCTCCATGCTGGCCTTTCTCTCCTTTGGACTCTGTGCTTCGGCTACCTATATTGTTAACGATCTGCTCGATATCGAGGCCGATCGCCTTCATCCTCGTAAGCGCCGCCGGCCCTTTGCGTCCGGTGATCTCTCCGCACTCACCGGTGTCGCGGTTGTCATTCTCTTCCTGCTCGTTTCGTTCTCTCTCGCCATTGGCCTGCCGCACATCGTCCATGAAATAGTTCCCCAATCCGCAGCCGGATTGCCACATCACTTTCTCGGTAGATGGACCAAGTTCGCATTCCTCGGCTGGCTTCTCATCTATGCCGTTACGACGCTGGCGTACTCTCTCCGCCTCAAGCGCATGGTTCTCGTGGACGTCATCGTCCTCTCCGGTCTCTACACCATCCGCATCCTCGCCGGATCAGCGGCTACCGGCGTCGAGGCCTCCGCATGGCTCGGTAGCTTCAGCATCTTCTTCTTCCTCTCCCTCGCGTTCGTCAAGCGTTTCGCCGAGTTGGAAAATCTCCGCGAGCGCGGCGGAGCCAGCGCGAAGGGTCGTGGCTATCACATCACCGACATTGAACAGCTCCGCAGCTTCGGCTCTGCCTCCGGTTACGTCTCGGTCGCCGTGCTCACGCTCTATATCTCGAACCTCGATGCATCCCACCTCTACACCCATACCAAGCGTCTCTGGGTGCTTATCCCGGTGCTGCTGCTCTGGATTAGTCGCCTCTGGATGATGGCTTCGCGGGGCCAGCTCGACGAGGACCCGGTCGTCTACGCCATTACCGACAAGCGCAGTCTCCTGCTTGGAGTGGTTGTCATCGCCGTTGTCCTGGCGGCCCTCTGAACACCGTCTCATTTATCCTTAATCACGCAGCCATGACCGACGCCATTCCACAGCTTCCTACTTACGACGAGCCAGCGCTCGAAACCGCCTTCGCCACCCTCGCAGAAGAGGTTCGCGCGGGCGCCTCCTCGCTCGCTAACGCAGAGTCACAGGAAAACTTCCGCCTCCACTGGCTAGGCCGCAAGCAAGGACGCCTCAAACTCATCTCCGATGCCTGGCTCAAGTCCGCCCCTGCGGAGGCTCGCAAGCCCCTCGGCATGCGCTTCAATCAGCTCAAGCAGCAGATCGAGCAGGCCCTTGAAGCCCCCGCTGCGGCAAAACCGGCCACGATAGTGCAGGGAATCGACATCACGCTCCCCGGAACCATCCGCCGCCCCGGAATCGCGCATCCGCTGCTTGAGACCATGCATGAGGTCGTGCGCGTCTTCCATCAACTGGGCTACTCCACCAACCTCGGCCCGCAGGTCGAGAGCGACTTCTACAACTTCGAGGCGCTCAACTTCCCGCCCAACCATCCCGCGCGCGACACCCAGGACACCCTCCAGATCGCTGGCCAGCAGTCACGTCCCTCACGCGACCGCCTGCTGATGCGTACCCACACCTCGCCCGTCCAGATCCGCACCATGATCGCGCAGGCGCCACCCATCCGCATCGTGATCCCTGGCAAAGTTCACCGTAACGACGCCGCCGACGCCACCCACTCGCCCATCTTTCATCAGGTCGAAGGCCTCTGCGTCGATACGAATATCACCTTCTCCGATCTCAAAGGAACACTCGACCACGCGATGAAGGCCCTCTTCGGCTCGGCCGTCAAGACGCGCTTCTTCCCCAGCTTCTTCCCCTTCACCGAGCCATCCGCCGATGTTCAGATCTCCTGCATCTTCTGTGGAGGCTCCGGCTGCCGCAAGTGTAAGCATTCCGGATGGATCGAGCTGCTCGGCTGTGGCATGGTCGACCCCGCGGTCTTCGCCGCTGTCACCGCCGAACGGCGGAAGATCAACCCTGACGACGACGCCTATAACCCGGAGAAAATCACCGGCTTCGCCTTCGGCATGGGAGTCGAGCGCATCGCCATGATGCTCCACGGCGTCTCCGACATCGGCCACTTCTACTCCGGAGACATGCGTTTCCTCGAGCAGTTCGCCTGAACGGTGCTACTTCAATCCCTCTCGTAAAGTCTCCAGATTTTGCGGATGCACCCGGATTGTGCCGAGTCGCGGGCTGTCAATGTCTGCAATCAGAAAGAATGCAACCGAGACCACCAGCGGAAGCACCATCAGGAGCTTAACGTTCGGCATCCGCACGCCGAAGCCAAGCAGTGCGTTGCAGAAGATGGCAGTCGCAAACAACAGGCTCCATGCAGGCCCGGGAATCCGGTTTCGCCAGGCGGCCAATGTGTAGCCCTGGGAATTAATCACATCGTTCATCCCACCCACCGCTAGCGTAATAACCACTGGAAGCGGTTGCGTTAGTGCCGGTCGCGAAACCGCGACCCACATCTCGTTCTGCATGCGAGTCGTATCCGCATCGATTTGCTTCAGCTCATCGGTGTCGCGGGTCGTATAGAAGCGAATCCTCAGGTCTGTGTACTGTCGAAGTAGTTCGCGTGTCCGATCCCCATTCGAAGGAAGCAGATCGGTGCGAAGGTATTCGGTCCCGATCGCATTTGCCTCCTCCTCTTCGTAGTTCTTGCGCTGGTCGTAACGCCCTATCGCCATGGAGAAGCTGAACCCGATAATCAGGCCAAGCAGCGTAAGCGTTGCACCCAGGACAACGCTGTAGTCGACGCGCAGGTCCTCCGCAAGGCCATGCCATCTCTTGTTCAATTTCAACCCGACCCACGCCGCAAGCCAGAGCAAAAGAAACGTAAACACCAGGACTAACCGCGGAAAGCGAACAAGCACTTCCATGCCTTCTCCTATGCTGAGTTCTGTTCGTTAGACCTTCTTCTCTGCCCCGAAAAACCCCAGCAGCATCTGGATCAGCGCCAGCACCAGCGCAGCGATGAGCGCAGGCATAAACCCCGTAACGGAGAATCCCGGGACCAGCTTGCTCGAAAACAACAGAACGATGGCGTCGATGACGAAGACAAACAGTCCCAGCGTCAGCAGGGAAAGCGGAAAGGTCAGGAACTTTAGAAACAGCCCCAGCGTTGCATTCACGATTCCGATGATGACCACAGCGAACATGGCCGAGGCGAAACTGCTGATCTGAAAACCCTGGACGAAGTGCGAGACCACCAGCAGGACAATTGCGTTCACGATCCAATGCAGCAACCAGCGCATAGCAATTCCTTTCAGACTCTGGATTTAGTAGAGACGGATGCAGGGCCCGGCGAATCCGCCCCTCGAGCATAACCGAGCCTCTGAAGATCTGCACACGAAAAGTCACTTCGCCAGAGCATGGTCGTAGTGGGTCAAATTTCATCAGGCCCCCGGTCTCTCGAAGTTCCTTGCGCAGCATTTAGACTTAAATCTGTCCATCATGAACATCCTTACCAGTTGGCTCCGTCACTACCTTCCCGCGCTCTCCGTCACCGACCGGCAACTTGCCGACGATCTCACCCTTCGCGGCATCGCCGTCGAAGGTGTCCACCCGCTGGGCGAAGGCAACGGCCACCTCTTCGAGATGGACATCACTACGAACCGCGTTGACGCCATGAACCACTACGGCATCGCCCGCGAAGCCGCCACCATCTACAACCTGCCACTGGAGCCGCTCCATCCCAGGCTCCCCGTAGGCACCCTCGTCGACGAGTCCTTCCCCGTCACCATCGCGCCCGACGCGAAGGGTCTCTGCGGTCGCTTCACCGCGCAGGTTCTCCGGGATGTCACCATCGCACCATCCACCGGACAGGTTGCCCAGTATTTCTCCCTACTCGGCCAGAAACAGATCTCCAACGCCGTCGATGCCTCAAACTTCGTCCTCACGGGCATGGGTCATCCCACCCACGCGTTCGACCTCGACAAGATCGAAGGCGGCATCATCGTCCGCCTCGCCCGCAAAGGCGAAAAGCTTCGCCTCCTCGATGGAACCGAGCGCACCCTCGAGGCCGACGACCTCGTCGTTGCCGACGAAAAGAAGGCCTTGGGCCTCGCCGGAGTGATGGGAGGCTGGGATTCCATGATCACTTCCGAGACGAAGAACATCCTCGTCGAGGCCGCATGGTTCGATCCTGCAAGCGTCCGCCGCAGTTCCCGGCGACACCTCCTCCACACCGATGCCAGTCATCGCTTCGAGCGTGGTGCCGATATCAACGCCGCGCCCATCGCCAACGGCCTCGTCTCTCAGCTCATCCTCGAGGCTGGCGGCAAGTTAGAAGGCGAGCTCATCGACGTCATCGATCCCGACGTTATGGCCCGCACTGCAGCCCGCCCCACCATCGAGATCTCTGTCGCTCAGGTAAAGCGTCACCTCGGAACTACCACCGATCCCGACGGCATCAACGGCCAAATCGTTCTGCGCTTTCTCACCTCGCTCGGCTGCGAGCCTCTTCTCCACGGCCTCGACGTCTATCAGGTAAAGCTGCCCTCCTGGCGCCTCGACCTTGAGCGCGAGATCGACCTGGTCGAAGAGATCGCCCGCGTCTACGGCTACAATCGTTTCGCCAACACCCTGCCCACCGCCCTACCCGTCACGGACTACCCCTCCGCAGCCGCCGAGCACGCCGTCCGCAATCGCCTCCTCGCCCTCGGCTTCAGCGAAGCCGTCTCCAGCACCTTCGGCAGCCGCGAAGACGCCGAACTCTTTTACACCCCCGAGCCAGAGAAGGGAACCGTCGCCATGGAGAACCCACTCTCCGAAGAGGCTTCCCTCCTGCGCCCCGCACTCGTTCCCGGCATGTTGACCATGCTTGCCCACAACCTCAATCGCGATGTCCGCGAAGCCCGTCTCTTCGAGCAGGGTCAGATCTTCACCGGAACAGGCTCTCCCAACACCCTCGAAGTACATGAGACCCCGCAGCTCTCGCTCGGAATTACGACCGTTTCATCGCAGCTCGCACCCCTCTATCCCGCCACCGACGCCCCGATCTTCGAGCTCAAGGGCATCATCGAATCCCTCGTCTCTCTCTTCACTCTCCCTGGTGGCCTCGCAGGCCTCACCTTCACCGCTACAAATACCCCAACGTGGCTAGAGTCCAGCCGCTCCGCCACCGCTCTGCTCAACAACCAACCCCTCGCTCACTTTGGCGAACTGGCGTCCACGCAGCGGGAATCGCGCAAGCTTCGCCAGCCCGTCTACCTCGCACAACTCGATCTCGCGCGTCTCTACGAGCTTCCCCTCAAACGCGTCACCGCTCGCGACCTCTCCCGTTACCAGGCCGTCGAACGTGACTTCTCCTTCGTCTTTCCAGACGCCGTGCGGTGGAACACCATCGCCGAGGCCATTCACGCACTCGCTATCCCTGAACTCCTCCGTCTCACTCCCGAGGAGATCTGGCGTGACGCAAAGAAGTTCCCCGGTGTCTACTCGCTGCTTCTCCACACCATCTTCCAGTCGCATGACCGCACTCTGCGCGACGAAGAGATCACCAGCTGGTCCACGCGGATTATCGAAACCCTCACCGGCCTCGGGGGAACTCAGCGGGCCTAAGCCGTACAACAAAGTTGACCCACTAACAAAGAGGCACCCAGAAAGGTTCCTCTGCACAGGAAATCCACGTCTCGTCCATCTATACTGCGCAACAGGAGCAAAAGTAATGAGCACAGCTACCATCAGCATCGACGAGTTCCAGGCCCTCGAGCAAAAAGTCCTTCGTGCAGTTGAGATCGTTAAGCAGGAGCGCGAAGCTCGTGCCAAAGCCGAAGCCGAGATCACCAATCTCAAGGAACAACTCGAGTTCCAGTCTCTTGTCGCCCAGGAGGCTCAGGCCGCCGTCACTACCCTCAGCAAAGATCGCGAGACCGTCAAGCAGCGCGTTGAAAAGATGCTGCAGCAGATGGACGAGCTGCTCTAACCACCACAGGAGACCCGATGGAACAGACCCTCACGCAGCCCGTACAGCAAACGCAATCCCAGGAGCAGGCCGTGAGCCAGTCCGTCGCCGTCGATATCTACGATCAGGTCTATCACCTACGCGGAATCGACCCCGCCTACATAGAACACCTCGCTCGCGTCGTCGACTCCAAGATGCGCGCGGTCTCCGCCCACGGTAACACTGTCGACTCGCTCCGCGTCGCCGTCCTCGCCGCGCTCAACATCGCCGACGAACTCGAAACCCTGCGGCAGCGCAACGAAGTCCTGGCAGGATCACTCTCCGTCTCACAGGTCACCATGCGCAGCCGCGCCGGCTCTCTCGCCGGGCTGCTCGACGAAGTCCTCGAAGACCGCAAGGTCGGCTGACAGCGTTCCCTGCGTCTAATGCTCAGCTAGACTGGGCATACCCATGTACATCCCCAGGCACAACGAAGAGACCAGCCTCGACGTTATAGACCGCCTCATTCGCTCGCATCCATTGGCGACCCTCGTCACTATGGGAACGTCAGGCCTCTTCGCTACCCACCTCCCCATGGTTCTCCACCGCGAAGACGAGAAGCACGCCATCCTCCGCGGGCATCTTTCCCGAGCCAATCGTCAGTGGCGCGAATTTTCCCCCGAGATCGAAGCGCTCGCCATCTTCTCTGGCCCCGAGCACTACATCACCCCAAACTGGTACCCCGAGAAAGCCGCCACCGGTAAAGTTGTCCCCACCTGGAACTACGCCGTCGTCCACGCCTACGGCTCGCTTCGTGTCATAGAGGATCCGGCGTGGCTCCTCACGCACCTCAACACCCTTACCGATACGCACGAAGCCTCATCGTCTACTCCATGGAAAGTGAGCGATACGCCGTCCGGCTACGTCGAAGGCATCGCAAAAGGCATCGTTGGTATCGAACTTCCCGTCACTCGCCTCGAAGCAAAATGGAAGGTAAGCCAGAACCAAACTGCCGAAACCCGCACCTCCGTCGCTCGCGGACTTGAAGCCCTCGACACGGAGTCCAGCCTCGCGATGCGCAGCCTCGTCAACGGCGAACGGCCATAACCTCAAAATCGCATACGCTTTCCCGTATTCCCGGTCAACTTGCAAAGCCACCCCTCCGCAGGTAGCATCACAACCTAAGAGACCGGCCTGCAAAGCAGGTACGTGATCCACGCTGGTTGAACCAACATTCATTGAACAGGGGCCTGGCTCGTATAT
>Ga0163162_10003136_pt1 | contig 15791 bp, 10 predicted proteins | sample S55metaG_FD_115310 | JGI IMG/M metagenome (GOLD analysis project Ga0163162, IMG submission 115310) | Switchgrass rhizosphere microbial communities from Kellogg Biological Station, Michigan, USA - S5-5 metaG | ecosystem: Host-associated > Plants > Roots > Rhizosphere > Soil | place: USA...
ATGCGCTGCCATGGCGTGTTCGCCCCACACACCACCGCCACCGGCAATTACTTTTGCTGCCAACTTGTTCAATGCGGCATTGTCGTTTTTATATTTTTGCGAAACATCGAGGTAGCTTGGTCCTACTGATTTTTTATCCGGCATATGACAAGTTTTACAATCGTTTAGATTGATTAGGTACAATCCTGCCGAAAAAGCGGCCTTATCATCAGCCGCGATGTGATTTGCAGCGATATCAATTACATCAAATCCCTCGGGCACGTAATCGAAATTCACTGCAACCAAATCTGGTTTTATTTTTCCGTCGGCGGTACTTCCGTCTTCTTTGTCATTAACCTGGATCGCATAGTTGAGCGGTTTATTCGCAAAGAAGAAAGTCTTATTTCCATTACCGATATCTATTGAAACTTGCGGAGGTTCATTCCCTGCCTGCAATGCAATCGTCTTACTATTCTTTTCCCCTTTGGTATCTGTTACGGTCAGCGTTGCTTCGTAACTGCCAGGCTGATCCAATGTCACAACGGGATTCTGCTCCGTAGAAGTCTTTACTGTATTGTTACCCGACATAATTTTCCATTCATATTTCAATGCATCTTTATCGTATGGATCGTAATCTTTTGTTCCGGCAGACGAAAGATGAACAGTGAATGGAGTAGCCGAAGCTGTCTTTTCTGCGGAAGCGACCACAACTGGTTTGCGGTTTCCAGAATTATATTCGATTCGCAACAATTTTGAATTTGCGTTTCCTCTGAACCAGGCTGATCCATATTCCAAAACATATAAATCTCCGTCGGGACCAAATTTCATATCAATTGCGCTGCTGAAATTTTCATTTGGTAAAATCTGCTCCATCGATTTATAATTCTGATTTTCATCAAGCGTCACTGCCATGAGCCATCCGCGCATGAAATCTGTAATGAGCCATTTGCCTTCGAAATAATCAGGGAATGGTCTCTTAGCATTTGCGAAATCTGCTTTGCGAAATACCGGGCCGCCCGTCGCGCTTCTTCCAGAACTACCTACGAGCGGGAAGGTATCAGATGTACTATACGGGTACCAGATAAATGCTTTTTGAGGAGGAGGAAGATCTTTTAATCCTGTATTGTTTGGAGAATTATTAACCGGGTGACTAGAATCAAATTTTTCATGATATGCGCTGTCACTATAACTATAATGAACATACGCTTTATTATCACCAATAAAATAGGGCCATCCAAAGAAGCCGGCTTTTTTTGCCTGGTTGAACTCATCATATCCCCGCGGTCCCCAAATAGAATCTGCAGATGCGTCGGGACCAACTTCTCCCCAATAAATATATCCTGTCTTACTATCGATAGAAATGCGCCATGGATTGCGATCACCCATTACATAAATTTCAGGACGCGTCTTTGCAGTGCCTTTTGGAAAGAGATTTCCATCCGGTATCGTGTATGTGCCATCTTTTTCAGGATGAATGCGAAGAATTTTTCCACGCAGGTCGTTTGTATTACCCGATCCACGTTGATCATCCCAACTTTCACGACCTGGTCTTTCATCCATAGAGCCAGTACCAGATGCGGGGTTCGCGGTGTTATTACCAACAGTCATGAATAAATTTCCATCCTTGTCAAATACCATCCCGCCACCAGTATGGCAACAGACTTCCCTTTGCGTGTGAACTTCCAAAACAATCTTTTTTGTTGCGGCGTACAATGAATCTCCGTGCAATTCCCAGCGCGCGAGTACATGTTTTTTTTCAACCGGATCAGCATAATATAGATATATCCAGTTGTTCTCGGCGAATTTTGGATCCGCAACAATACCGACTAACCCTTCTTCCGCTTCGCTGACAACTCCTTCTTTACTTGTATATTTTGTATTGACAGGAATAGTCGCAATGAGTTTCACCGTTTTCAGGCGCGTGTCGATCGATTTTAATCCGCCTTTGCGTTCTGCAACGAGTACACGTCCATCTGGGAGAAATGTCATTTCCATTGGTTCATCCATCCCTTCGGTCAGCGTAACTTGTGTGAACCGATCGTCCTCTGGTTTTGTCGCAACCGATTCCTTTTTGTCCTCCTGTTTACAGGAAACAAAAACAATTGAAATCAATAATAATAGAGAAAGCAGAGCCTTGAAATAAGAGAATACGCTCTTTGGCAGCAGTTGAGTTATCATGATAGAATTTTAAGCAGGGTGTGTTTCAAATTTTCCATTTTATACAATCACACTATTCACTTCTTCGTCAAAATAAAGAAATGAATAAGTGCAACCGGAAATATTGCGATGAAAGTTGTTTTTTTTGAGATGAAACAGGGAGTTGAGGTTGAGGTTAAGATTAAAGTCATCACCGGGAATTGTCTCCTGTATTGCCGGCCGGTTACCGTTCAGTCTCAACCATTCTCTCACAGCCAATGTTTATCCTTCAAAAACGCAACCCACGCTTCATAGCCTTGCAGATTGATATGTAGTCCTTCAATCGTAAATTCCTTTTTTAATTTTTTATTCTCATCGCAAAAAAAAGTATAGGTATCGACAAACTGCACATGGGTATCATCCGCCACTTTCTTTAGAAGAATATTGGTGGAAATTACGTGTTCGTTTTTGTCATAGTGCTGCGGAAAGCCTTTTATGTCCGGGTTTACAGGAAGAATGCTTTGCAAATAAATTGTGGTTGAGGGACTCTCATTATGAATACGGGTGATGATTTTTCGAATGTTATCAGCGATCACTGCATCGGGAATATCTTTTCCAATATCATTAATTCCAATAAGCAAAAACAACTTGGAAGGTTGACGGCGGATGACTTCATCCAGTCTTTTTAGCACGCCGAAAGTAATATCACCGGCAATTCCACGGTTAACAACCGAACTATCTCCCAATAATTTCCCCCATCTACCCATTTCCGTTATGCTGTTCCCAAGAAATAAAATTTTACCGGTTGAAAATGGTTCTTTTTCAAACGCGGCGACTCGCTGCGGATAGTGTTCAGGAATAAATGGAATAGTATCGAATAAACGCTGGTTGGTTACTGTTGACTGTGCAAAGCCGATGAATGGTAATGCAAGCAACCAAAAGGCAAACAAAAACTTACTTTTCATATTGACGACTATAAGCCCAATTTACGAAAGTGGAGTGGTTTTAAACAAAAAGAAATCCTGATCGTTTTTTCACGCAGAAACGCAAAAAGACGGGAGGTGCAAAGACTGCGATTTAATCCCTTTGTGCCTTCTTTCATTTTTGCGTTTGTACGTGAAAAAAAAGTTACCACACAAACTCTGTCGCCTAAAAATTTCTACATTGCAGTCTATGCAAAATCCCATTCGCGTCGGCGTTGTTGGTTATGGCATGGCTGCAAAAGTCATGCACCTTCCCTTTCTCAGTATCATGCCGGAATATAAGATTGTCAGCATTCTCGAACGTCATCGAAGTGATTCACTTGAAAAATATCCGCATGTGAAGTTGGTAAGAACCATTGACGAAATGGTAGCGGATCCGGACATCGATTTAGTTGTCATTACGACTCCGAACGACACGCATTTTCCCTACGCAGAAAAAGCCTTGCGTGCCGGTAAGGATGTTGCACTGGAAAAACCCTTCACCAACACAAGTGCGGAAGCGAGGCAATTGATTGAGTTGTCAAAACAAACGAACCGAATCCTTAGTGTGTTTCATAACCGGAGATATGTCGCAGATTTTCTCACGATGAAAAAGATCCTGAAAGAGAAATTACTTGGAGATGTGGTCGAGTACGAAGGGCACTTCGACCGGTATCGGCCCGAACTAAGACCTAATTCATGGAGAGAAGATAATTTGCCCGGAAGCGGAATATTATACGACCTGGGTTCGCACTTAATTGACCAGGCACTTTATCTTTTTGGTATCCCCAAAATGATCACAGCGGATATTCGAATGCAGCGTCCCAATTCACGCATCGATGACTATTTTGATCTCGCACTCGACTATGGCCACATGAAAGCGATCTTAAAATCGGGTATGCTTGTCCGTGAACCTGGCCCGCGTTATATGATTAATGGCACGCTAGGTTCATTTATTAAATATGGTGAAGACGTACAGGAAGCAATGTTGAAAGAAGGCAAACTTCCAAATACGCCGGACTGGGGCAAGGATCCCGAAGAACAATGGGGACTTTTGCATACAGTCATCGATGGCACGGTAGTCAGGGAAAAATATCCTTCCGTACAGGGAAGTTTTGGAATATACTATTCTAATCTTTATAAAACGATTGCTTTGGGACAACCACTGCAGGAAAAACCGGAGCATGGCTTCAACAGTATTCGCATGATTGAGCTCGCATTTGAAAGCAGCAATGCGAAACGGACTGTTGCGTGTAGCGGGTTTTATGTGGAAGTTTGAAGTTGGGGCAATGCTAAAACTTTGGAGTGAACTATTTTCTCTCTTCGTCAATTACTAAACCTTAACATTAATCTCAATCTCAATTGGGCGCCGTCATCAGGCTACAGCCTCTCAAATCACTATTGTCCAGTCGTCCGATTACTTCGAACGAACCGTTCTCTGACACAACACCGAGATCGTCTGTCGCGATAAATGCACAAGAATAAATATTGGCAAGATCGATGACATTGATGATGCCCTCGCCGGTTTCGCGAACTGCAAATGGATCGTCATCGTCCCGCACAAGTATTTTCATCCACGGCACCGGTTCAAATATTCCGTCTTTCTTTGAATATGCCTGAGACAGTAATTCCGTCATTCCATACTCTGACTGCACTTGTTGCACTCTGAGATTTTTCTTTAAAAGCTCGTGTAGTTCAACTCGGGTCATTTCTTTTCGCCTTCCTTTCATACCACCGGTTTCCATAATCACTGTGTGACTTAATTGCGTCTGGAATTTTTCAGCGAAATCAACGAGGGCAAACGTGACACCAATTAGTAATGTTTGCTGTTTTTGCTTTTCAAGTTCATCGAGAACCTGTGAAAGCTTTTCATATTCGTACAAAAAAAATCCGCTTTGCGGATGATTCGACTTTTTTATTAGTTCATCGACCATCAATACAAGCGAGGAATTGCTTCGCTCGAGGTAGGAAGGTAAAAGCCCAATTACACACCATTCGTCAACCTGACCATAGAATATTTCAAATCCTTTCATGAAATCGGTGCGATATAATTCAAGATCCTTCACATAATGTTTGCTTGAAACAGATTGCGTCGTGCCGCTGCTTTCAAATACAATTTCGGGAACAAAAGACGTCGTTTGGACAGTATGCGTTTTGAAAAAACTTATTGGGAGAAAAGGTATTTGACGGATGGAAGTAACGGAGTCCGGATTTACGTATAGTGAATCTGTATATGCCTTGTAAATCGTGTTATGCTGGTATTGGAAGTGAAAGAGGTCTATCGCAAAATGCGAAAATTCCTTATTTGACACATTAAAGACTTCCCTTGCAAAGTTCTTTTCCATATATGCGGAATTGCCAGTTGTCGTAACTATGCTGCACATGCAACAGTTTATTAGCCGGATGATTCAGACATTCACTAAATGACTACCTGATATATGTGGGCGAATCCGCGAAATCCGCTCCAATCCGGGACATCCGTGATAAAATATTGCAAAATAGCAAACCTTTTCATCAAAAATCGCGTACGTTTGTATGTATTAATTGTGCTTCATGAAGAACAGATTTTTGGTCCTTATCTGCGTGTTATTTTTTGTTTTGTCTTGTACAAAAGACAATAATGGCAAACCTACCATTTCCATTGAGTCGGTTACGACTATTGTTCCTCTTCAGGGCGGTTTCGAGGCAAAGTTGAAGTTTACGCAGACCAATGGCAAACTTTCCAATGGCACATTTATAGCAATTCGTAATCGCCTTAACCAAATCCAGGCCCCGCCCATAACGGATCAGCCGGATACGGTATTGACCCCGATACCGACCTTCCCCGACAGAAACAAAGGCGAGTTTACATACACCAGCACCTGGGCCGAGCTACATCAAAGTGATATCGAAAATGACACAATCGTCTTTAAATTCGCGGCAATGGGTACCGATTCAGTGTCTACCGATACAGTCACCAGCGAGAAAATCGTTATCCTGCATCAATAAGAATTCTAATTTTGAATGTGGCCAGGAGACTATTCGACTTCTTCATTTTTAGCAGTCTGTACATTTCATTTTGTGCCGTATTGATGGTTTATCAAACGAATTCTCTGCTATTACATATTCCCTTATCTCGCGACCTTGTTTTGTTTGTTTTCTTCTCGACAATGTGCAGTTATAATTTTCATTGGTATCTCACACCGTTCTCTGTTCAAGCATCCGAACGGATAAAATGGACCCAGAGATACAAGAAGTTGCATCTTACATTATATTTTGTCGGGCTTGCAGGTTGTATTTTCTTTTTCTTCAAGATCATCGATCACTGGATCGCACTTGCATTTGGTGCGTTTGTAACTTTCCTCTATTCGGCGCCAAAGCTGCCTCTTCCGTTTTTTAAAGCGCTAAAAAGAATTGCAGTCGGCAAAACCATTTTCCTCTCGATCGTTTGGATGTATGTCACAACAGCTTTACCCATATTGGTAGCTGGTGCAGATTGGAAAGCGGAGTATAGTTTTTTTGCGGCAAGCCGTTTCTTCCTGATATATGCTATTTGTATCATTTTCGATTACCGTGATCGCGATGATGACAAGCGTGAGGGCATTCGAAGTATGATCACCTATTTCAACGAAACCGGAATCAACCTGCTTTTCATTTTCTCAATTGTTCTTTTTGCGGCATCCACAATCGCGCTCTACGCCTATAACTATTCCGTATATACGATTTTGGAATTACTTACTCCCGGCGTCATAACAGCTGCGTTGTATCCATACGCGAAAAGAAATTACTCAGACTACCTCTATTATTTTGTGCTCGATGGACTGATGATGTTTTCGGGTCTGCTGATGCTTATCCTTAAGATTTAATTACTTTTGAAAATAAATTCAATCCCATGGCGAAAGTTGCGAAGAAAGTTCCTGCAAAGAAGGTTGTTCGTAGTAAAAGTATATTAACCGATCAGTCACAAGCGTTTTTGCGTCAATACCTGAACACTGCATCCCCGGTTGGATTTGAAAGTACAGGGCAAAAAATATGGCTCAATTATATTCAACCTTTTGTTGACACATATTTTTCTGATCCATATGGAACGGTGGTTGGTGTCGTTAACCCCAAAAATGATTTTAAAGTCGTCATTGAAGCGCACGCTGATGAAATCAGCTGGTTCGTAAATTATATTAATGCCGAAGGATTGCTCTATTTAAAAAGAAATGGTGGTGTCGATCACCAGATTGCTCCCGGACAGCGTGTATTCATTCACGGAAAGAAAGGCACCGTAAAAGCTGTTTTTGGATGGCCGGCAATTCACACGCGCCTCGGAAATCCTGATAGCAAGGAAGTGCAGCCGAAGGTTGAAAATTTATTTTTGGATTGTGGCGCGAGAAATAAAAAAGAAGTTGAAGAACTTGGGATCACCATTGGTTCCGTCGTCACGTATCAGGATGGTTTTGACGAACTCTCGTACGACTATTACATCGCCCGTGCGTTTGACAATCGCATCGGCGGATTTATGATTGCCGAAGTAACAAGGTTGCTAAAAGAAAATAAAAAAACACTTCCATTCGGTTTGTATGTTGTGAATGCAGTGCAGGAGGAAGTTGGTCTGCGGGGTGCTGAAATGATAGCGCGGCGTATTAAACCCAATGTTGCCATTATCACAGATGTTACGCATGACACGGCAACTCCGATGGTAAATAAGATCATCGAAGGCGATGTGACTTGCGGCAAAGGTCCTTCTTTGGCCTTTGGTCCCGCAGTGCATAATAAATTGCTCGCACAAGTAATCGACACGGCGGAGAAAAAAAAGATCGCCGTCCAGCTACGCACGGTTTCAAGAAGCACGGGAACTGATACGGATTCCTTTGCGTATGCTAATGATGGATGCCCTTCCGTTTTAATTTCAATCCCTCTGCGTTATATGCACACGACAGTAGAAATGCTTCATCGTCGGGATATCGAAGAAACAATTAAATTGATGTATGAAACTTTACTTACGTTAACTCCAAAAACCAATTTGAAATATTTTTAGCGCAGGTACAATCAAAACGTCGCTGTTTCATTAATGTTATGGGAAGAAGACCAATCACCGAACCTTTCTTTTTTATATTAATTCCTATTTTTTTTGTGCTGCATGGATGCAGTGAAAATTTCGGATTTATCGGGATTGGTGATGCTTTTCTGCTAATTTCTATTTATGTGCTCGTTGCTTTAATGTTGTTCGCGCTATTTTTTTTCTTCTTTCGGAACAAGACCAGGGCCGCACTGATCGCCGGGTATTTAATTGCCATTTATCTTTTTTTTGGGTACCTGAAGGATTTTTTAAAAATTCATTTCCCAGGGATTTCAAAGTATGTTGTATTACTTACGATATTGTTGATTTCGGTTGTTATCCTCATCACTTTCCTGGCCAAGACAAAGAGAAATTTTTCAAGAATTGTCATGTATTTGAATCTGGTTCTTTCGATTTTCGTTGTAATAGATGTCGCATCTATAACAATAAAGACCTTAAATCCTCCAGCCGACAAATTTTCGATTTTCCCCGTGCTGAACAACAAAAAGAACATAATCAGCGACGCCGAAAAGCCGGATATTTATTTTTTGATATTTGACGAGTACGCAAGCTCCGTTGCGCTCAAAGAGAATTATAATTTCGAAAATGACCTGGACAGCTTCCTCGACCAAAAAGGATTTCAAATACAAAAAGGCAGTTTCAGCAATTACAACTTCACTCCCTTTTCGATGGCTTCGACCTTAAATATGTCCTACCTGAATGGAATTCAAAATAACGAGAAGGTTACGATCGATGATTATGGCTATTGTCATAAGTTAATAAGCAATAATGAGGTTATAAGATTCTTATCGGCAAACGGATATGAAATTTTTAATTACTCAATTTTTGATTTGAAAGGGAATCCGTCTCCGGTAAACCAGACACTTCTTCCATTAAAAACAAGGTTGATAACTGATAACACGCTTTTCTCGAGAATCATGAAAGATATGTCGTGGATATTCTATGCCGGGCGATTCGCCATCAAATCACTTGCGATAAAACGTTTATTGCTGATTGATCAGTCAAACAATGCTTCAATAGATTCCGTCTTACATCGAAGCTTAAAAATTTCCAGGAAGCCCACATTCGTATACGCACATTTATTTATGCCTCATGCGCCTTTTTTCTACAATAAAAACGGAACGATGCGGAATTTGGATACCGTTGGGTCGGAATCTGTGGACCGAATTGACGCCTACCTCGGATATCTTCAATACGCAAACAAAAAAATCGAGGATTTAATCACTCAAATACAAAATAACACAAGAAATAATGCTGTCATTATTTTAATGGGGGACCATGGATTCCGACGACAGGTGCTCAAGCATGACAGCTATCAAAACATGAACGCGGTTTTTTTCCCAAAGAAAAATTACGGTCCCCTCTACGACAGCATTTCAAATGTAAATCAGTTCAGGGCGATCTTCAACGGCCTATTTAAACAAACATTTGCCTTGCTCAAAGATTCCACTATTTATCTTGATATACCCCATTAAAACATTTTCGAACCGGGGTCAAATTTTTTCGTTCATGTGTAATCTGTATATTGAGTTATAATCTAAATCTGTGAAGCAATTCTGGAAGTATCGTAAATTTAATCCCATTGCGGATAACCGGATAAGTATATAAATTTGCTTCAATTTAATCAGGCCAAACGACTACTATGATCCGAAATAACTGGGCACTAAACGAAATACGAGATATATATAATTCACCATTACTCGAATTAATTTACAAGGCGGCTACTGTTCACCGTGAGTTCAACGACACGGCAGAAGTACAGGTTTGTACTTTGCTGTCGATAAAAACAGGTGGTTGTCCCGAGGACTGCGCATATTGTCCCCAGGCCGCACGATATCACACAAACGTTTCGGTGCAGGCATTGATGCAAACCGACGAGGTGCTGACTTACGCGCAAAAAGCAAAAGATGCCGGGTCTACTCGTTTTTGCATGGGTGCAGCATGGCGCGAAGTACGCAACAACAAAGATTTCGACCGGGTACTGGATATGGTCAAATCAGTAAATGCATTAGGCATGGAGGTATGCTGCACACTTGGAATGCTGAGCGACGAACAGGCAAAAAAATTGGCCGATGCAGGATTGCATGCTTACAACCACAACCTCGATACCTCGTCCGATTATTATGGAGAAATCATCACAACACGTACCTATGACGACCGCTTGCATACATTAGACAACGTACGCAAAGCAGGAATCACAGTTTGCTGCGGGGGAATTATCGGGCTTGGCGAAACGCATGACGATCGAATAAAAATGCTCTATACACTTGCAACGCTTCCCGAACATCCTGAAAGCGTTCCGATCAATGCGCTGGTCCGAATCAAAGGAACCCCATTGGAAAACAACCCCAAGGTTGACATCTGGGATATGATCCGCATGATTGCCACGGCAAGAATCCTGATGCCCGCAACAATGGTCAGGCTGAGCGCCGGAAGAACCGAAATGAGCGTTTCTGAACAAGCACTTTGTTTTATGGCCGGGGCAAATTCAATTTTCGCCGGTGACAAATTGTTAACGACACCCAACCCCTCATTCGAGGAAGATAACGCAATGTTCGAGTTATTGGGATTAAAGCCGAGAGAAGCGTTTAAGGAAAGAACAATAATAAATGAAATTGAAAATAATCTTGGAGAGAAGAAGAGTTTTAAGGAATTGAGCGGACTTTGAGCAAATGTGATGAATGTGATGAATGAGAGAATGTGGAAATGTGAAAATGTGGAGATGTGAAAATTCTGAAGGTCAATCTTCGATTATAAATAATGCCTCACTTATAATCGAAGATTGACCTTTAGAATTTTCACATCTCCACATTTTCACATTTCAACATTCTCTCAGTCATCACATTTGCTCAAAAAAAATTCCCCCATAGACATGGAGGAATTTTTTTAACCCTTAAAACAACCAACATGAAAAAGTTTGGTGTCTATATATTTAACATCAGGGTCATTGAATAGTTTATTAAAGAATTGTGAAAATGGTTCTTCTACGCCAATGCAAGTTCCAGCACTTGCGACATGTTTCGAACATAGTGGAATTTCAAACCTTTGATGAAACTGGAATCGATCTCCCCAATATCTTTCTCGTTCTGCCAGCAAAGGATAATTTCCTTCAAACCAGCGCGTTTTGCTGCCAAAACTTTTTCTTTGATTCCACCAACCGGTAGCACCTGGCCACGCAATGTGATCTCACCGGTCATCGCCAGGTAAGGTTTTATTTTTTTGGAAGTAATTGCTGAAGCAATGGAGCTCATCATCGTAATACCCGCGCTCGGGCCGTCTTTCGGAACAGCGCCTTCGGGAACATGAACATGCAATGTTTTTTTGTTAAACACATCCGGGTCAATATCATATTTCCGGGCATTCGACTGCAAATACGTGAGCGCCGTGGTCGCACTTTCTTTCATAACATTTCCAAGATTGCCGGTCAGTTTCATTTCACCCTTTCCTTCGCTCAGACTTGTTTCAACAAATAAAATGTCCCCTCCAACGTAGGTCCAGGCCAACCCAACCGCAACTCCCGGCATATTCGCTACCTTATAAATATCATTGCTATATCTTGGTTTACCCAAAATCCTCTCAACATCCTTATTTGATAAACTAGGTTTTAATTTCCCCTTCATCGCAAATTCTTTCGCTTCATAACGCATCACTGATGCAAGCTGACGATCGAGTTCACGAACTCCACTTTCACGCGTATAGTCTGTAATAATTTTTTCGAGGACCTTATCACCAATTTTGAAATTCATTGGTTTCAAACCGTGAGCATCTTTTTGTTTTGGAACGAGATGCCTTTTTGCGATTTCAGTTTTCTCTTCAATTGCATATCCACTTAAATCAATAATCTCCAATCTATCGCGTAATGCCGGCTGAATATTATTGATATCGTTGGCAGTAGCAACAAACAGAACTTTGCTCAGGTCATATTCCAGTTCAAGATAGTTATCATAAAAACTAAAATTCTGCTCGGGATCTAACACTTCGAGTAGAGCGGATGAAGGATCGCCTCTAAAGTCACTTCCCACTTTATCGATCTCGTCCAGGATCATCACAGGGTTTGAAGATTTCACCTTCCGGATGGATTGCAAAATTCTTCCCGGCATCGCGCCGATATACGTTTTGCGATGTCCACGTATTTCACTTTCATCATGTAGACCACCTAAACTGATACGCACATATTTTCTTCCGATTGTATTCGCAATACTTCTTCCGAGTGAAGTCTTACCAATGCCGGGAGGTCCAACAAAACAAAGGATCGGACTCTTCATATCTCCCTTCAACTTTAGAACTGCGAGATATTCCAGGATGCGCTCTTTCACTTTATCCATTCCGTAGTGATCGTGATCAAGAATTTTTCTTGCCCTCCTCAAATCATATGAATCGTCCGTATAATCTTCCCAAGGAAGATCCAGCATAAGATCAAGATGATTGTACACAACGGAGTAATCAGGTGTGCTCGGATGCATGCGCTCCAATTTTTCGATCCCCTTCTTGAACATCTCGCGCGCAGCTGCCGGCCATTTTTTTAATTCGGCCTTTTTTTGCATTTCTTTTACCTCGCGCTCGTTTGCATCACCGCCTAATTCGTCCTTAATACTTTTTAATTGTTGCTGCAAAAAATATTCACGTTGCTGTTTATCGAGTTCAGTCTTTGTCTTGTTTGTGAGTTTATTTTTCAGTTCGGCAAATTGCAATTCTCGTTGCAATAGCTGCATCAACAAATCTGCTCTTGATTTGATATGATGCAATTGAAGTAGCTGCTGCTTCTCATGCAGCTCCGTGTTCAGGTTACTTGAAACAAAGTGGATGAGGAATGAAGGATTCTCGATATTCTTCAGAATAATTGAAGCTTCCGATGGAATATTGGGAGAAAGTTGAATGATCTGCGCAGCAAGGTCTTTGATATTTGATACGTAGGCTTCAAAATCCTGGTCTTTTGGCGCTTCTTCTTCCTGCAACAATACCACCTGCGCTTTGAAGTAAGGTTCATCTGCTGTAACAACGCCTACTTTGAACCTTCGCCTGCCTTGCAGGATCACAGTTGTGCCACCGTCGGGCATCTTGATCATTTTGATAATCCGGGCCACAGTCCCAACTTCCTCGAGGTCAGCAACGGCCGGATCTTCGATATTGCTATCTTTTTGGGCCAGCACGCCTATCAATTTGTCAGCCTTATATGCGTCATTTACTGCTTTGATACTTTTATCTCTTCCAACAGTAATCGGTAAAACAACTCCGGGAAACAGAACTGTATTTCGAAGTGGTAAAACAGGCAATTCTTTGGGAACTTCAATCTCGGTCAAATTCTCGCTATCATTCTCATTCAGTGGGATGATTGGCATAAAATCCATCTCATCTTCTGATCTCTGGAAAAAATTAGATTCTTTCATATTCATTACGGCGACAAAATAACACCTGTTGGCGAATTATCCTATCTTTTTGGGTGAAATGTATGGGGGTCAAGATTGATGCCAATGGGTGGTGGACTGTCTATTTGGCGAGAAGGAAAGTGACGTTGAAGTAAAGTTTGAGCAGAACGCACCGAAATTTTTAAGTGCGAAGAAAGAGAGCGAAGAGCGCTTTAAATGCCGCTCTTCGCTCCCTTTCTTCGCATCATTTCGTTCGCCGTAAAAAATTTCAATTTATCTCTCCACCACAAACAATGTTTAAATGATCCTTATTCCGACATACAACTGAAATCCTTGGTTCTTCCATTTCTGTTCGCTGCTCAGGTCATTGATGTTATTGAGTCCGACAAAATACCTGGCGCCAGCTCTGAATGCGCCAAGATTTAGTTGCGCACCACCCAATATGGAAAAGTCGCCCGATTTGAATGCGTTCTTCCCATTTTCAAACAAATTATCATCCTGATTTAACAATATTCCAAATTGTGGTCCGAGTTGTAAACTCAAAAGTGGCGCAGGCCGGTAGGTAATAAGAATTGGAATGCTTAGATAATTTAATGTGATATCTTGTCCTGCAACGCCCTGGTAAACCTGATTAAAACTTGTTGACGTGGTAGTCTTGGATTGGTTCCATAGTACCTCCGGTTGAATTCCCCATTTCTGCGTAAAATTAAGTTCAGCAAATCCGCCTAAACTATAGCCGACTTTAAACTCTTCGTTAAAGGATTCCCCATCAATTTTTGTAATATTCGCTCCGCCTTTTACACCTAAATGAAATCCCTGCGCATAACTTCCAAAAACAAATAATGTAACTAATGCGAGCGTTAACATGAATGACTTCTTCATAAAAGTTATTGTTTGCTTGAGTTAATGATTCAAATATATTCTGAACGTAAATTATCTTGATATAGTGAGCTGTTAAACTATTTTAACAGCTCGTTAATAACTATGAGACCGCAGAACAAACTGCAGGTTTAATTATCGCGATAATTTTAGGACGGGAAACAGGCAGAAATGTTACGGTTGAAGCGGTAGAAACAATAATGAACTGGCAAGTCATTTCTAAATCGCTGATTGACGTTCGACTTTAAAATTATTTATTGCTATTGTTTTTCTGCAACTCACGATCACCATCAAACGAAAACCCGTGTAACGAGTCAATCGCTGGGTTTAGGCCAACTCAATAATTGTGATCTCCGGAAGGATTCCGACACGTCCTGGATAGCCAATAAAACCATAACCTCGATTTACATATAATTTTTGATTTCCTTCCTCGTAAAGACCGGCCCATTGTCTATAAACATATTGAACCGGGCTCCACCTGAATCCGGGAATTTCAATTCCGAATTGCATACCATGGGTGTGACCGGCTAGCGTCAAATCTATATCGCTGTATTTTGGTCTTACTTCAGCATCCCAGTGACTCGGATCATGGCTCATCAGGATCTTGAATGGATATTTCTCCGCACCAGGATATGCCTCATTCATTTTGCCGTGCTTTGGAAAACGAGCTTTAGCGCTCCAGTTCTCAACGCCAAGCAAAGCAATTTGCTCTCCATTTTTCTCCAACACTACATGTTCGTTCATCAGCAATCTCCATCCAAGCTCTCCGTGAATTTGCTTCAGGCGCTCCAGGTTGTTGTGCTTTTCCTGTTCGCTATTCCACGTTGTGTAATCTCCGTAATCATGATTGCCCAAAGTAGAATATACGCCCATCGGCGCTTTCAGACGATTAAATACATCCATGTAATCCGCCATTTCGATAGCCCGATCGTTTACCAAATCGCCGGTAAATAAAATCAGGTCGGCTTTTTCCTGTAAAATTTTGTCAACGCCATGCAATACTGCTTCTTTGTTTGTAAAACTTCCAGAATGAATATCTGAGATTTGTACGATTTTTAATCCTTTGAATGATTTCGGCAGATTGTCGTACGATAATTTGACGCGGCGAAGTTTGTAATTGTATTTATTGCTGAATCCATAAACGAGCGTTGAAAAAAGTCCGCCACCCACTGCGAGCCCGACCCAGCTTAAAAAAGTAGATCGGGTGATTCCTTCACTACTTTCTTCACCCTCTGTGTTTCTGAAAAATAATTTTCCAACGGCCCATTGAATAAGGCGACGGATATCATCAACCAGGAAAAAAACTGTTGCAATTAATTTGGCAAAAAAAAGTCCAACCACTGTCGCAAATAAATAATTCCGCAAACTCCTCGGCCAGCTTTCCCAATTAATAACAGGCAGTAGAATAAGAATGAGAATCGC
>Ga0163162_10003138_pt1 | contig 15786 bp, 11 predicted proteins | sample S55metaG_FD_115310 | JGI IMG/M metagenome (GOLD analysis project Ga0163162, IMG submission 115310) | Switchgrass rhizosphere microbial communities from Kellogg Biological Station, Michigan, USA - S5-5 metaG | ecosystem: Host-associated > Plants > Roots > Rhizosphere > Soil | place: USA...
GTTCATATTCAAAATTAAATCGGGATCGGGGCTGTTCGCCATCCATTTTTCCCTTTCTGAATACTTGCAAACACCGGGGTAATCACCTTCTTTTGCACCCATCTGCTCAATGATTTGAAAATGCAGGTGAGGAGGCCAATGGCCGTTTTCGTTTTGTTCTCCGAAATGTGCAAATGCCTGTCCGCGCGAAACATAATTGCCCGCGCTTATATTTTCCAGGTCACGAATAGACAGATGTCCATAAAGCGTATAAAAGGGAATTCCTTCCAATTGATGAAGCAAAATAATGGTTGCACCATAGTCGCCAAAGTGATCATTGTAGGCCAGACTGTGAACCATTCCTCCCAACGCCACATAAACTATTTCGCCTGCCCTGCCCCAGATATCCGTCCCTAGATGCAAACGGCGAGGTTCCTCCTTTTCGCCGCCAAATAATTCGCTCCTGCTGTATACGTTTCTCAATTCGCCGTAACCTCCAATCGCATATCGCGCCCCTTCCCTTTCCAGTTTGTTGGAGACATAATGACCGAATTTTTCGGTGTTCGTCATCAAATCGGCAGTGAGCTCGTTGTTATTTGCCGACAGGTCGAGCTTCACCAGTTTTTCTGAATTCGGATGAAATTCAACCACAGGATAAAACCCTTCCCTGTTTTTCTCAATCAGGTGAGCGAGTTTATTGGTGGAGGAAGATGCCTTAAGGTTGTAAAGACTCATTTTTTAAAGTATAAAATCACGACCATACTAAGTTACTGCATTGTTTGGAGCGCTTGTTGGGTTTAGTAACAATTTGGGATTTATGATGTACCTGTTATAATAAAGTAACCCCGCCAGGCAGGCCAGTTGAATAGAGCCCAATCCAAACAGGTAACGTTCCCCCGGTTTGATAAAGTCGATTAAAAAGCGAAATGCCAAATAGCTAATCAGGAAAATTTTGAAAAGCGACCCCTCATCTAAATTTTTCTGCTTCCTGGTATTTGCAAGTGTAATCCAAAGAAGAATTAAAAAAATTATTTCGTAAAGGCAAACCGGGTGGCGTTTGAGGCCATCTCCAAGGTTCATCGCCCAGGGAAGATCGGCCGGAATGCCATAGGTTTCTTCATACACGCCCATTCCAAAACAGCCGATTCTGCCAATGATGAGGGCCAGCAATAACGGAAAAACAAACAGATCCCCACTCTTGCGTTTTTCATGAACCAGCATCTTAATACCTTCAACTCCACAAAGCCCGCCCAGCAATCCTCCTACAATTGTTTTGTTCGTGTAAAAATAAAATAGCTTGTTAGAGGCAGCCATCAATTCATGTGGCCGCTCCAGTCCGCCGAGCAATCTGCTGCCAAGCAATGCGCCGAAAATAGCACCAATGATTATCCATCCCCGATTAACAGATTCGATAGAATCGCCTGTACTTTTTCTAATCCATAAAAAATAACGGAAACCAATGAAGATCCCTCCAAATTCGGTAAGGGTATGCAATAAAATCTCGACGGGACCTAGGTGAACATAGACCGGGAAGCGCATTATTTTTCTATGATTAATTCTCTATAAAATCCAATGGAAGGGCAAACAAAACATTGCAATTATAAAATATTGGTTTAACTTTTGTTAGCTAATCCTCTCCCGCCTACCCCCCTCCCAAGGCAACTTCATCCTTTCGTCATTTTAAATTTAACCATTATGGCATTTAATCTTTTAAACACCGTAAGCGGCCTTTTTAGCAATGACCTTATCAGCAGGGCCGCATCCTCACTTGGTGAAAGCGAAGGAGGAATTCAAAAGGCAATCTCGGGTGTGGTTCCGTCAGTTTTGGCAGGACTACTCACCAAAGCGTCAACCGGAAGCACCGGCGCCGGCAGTGTGCTCGATATGGCAAGGCAGGCAGCCGGCAGCGGCATCCTGGGTAACCTGAGCGGATTGCTGGGCGGCAGTGGCGGAGGCACCATGTCAACCCTGGCAGGATTGGCGAGTGGATTGTTCGGCGACAAGCTGGGCAATATCACGAACATGATCTCCAACTTTGCCGGCATCAAATCTTCATCAGCCAATTCACTGGTTAATATCACAGCCCCGGCAGCCCTGGGATCCCTTGGTAAATATGCAAATGAATCAGGATTAAATGCAGGCGGCCTGCTTTCATTCCTCAATACACAAAAAGACAGCATTCTGAACGCGGTTCCATCCGGACTTGGTTTGGCCAGTGCGCTCGGACTAAGCAGCTTGGGAGATATTGGCAATAAATTGTCGAATGCAGTTTCTAGTTTTGCCGGAGGTGCAAGGCAAGCCGCAGATTCAGCCGTCGATACCGCCAAATCTGGCTCACGTTGGCTGCTCCCTCTTTTATTGATCCTACTGGCCATCGCAGCCATATGGTATTTTATGCGAGGCTGCAACAAAGGTGAGTCGACGGCAGCTGTAGTTGATACAACCGTTGCTGCACCGGCAACCGTTGACACGGCCGCCAAAGTTGCCACCGCACCTGCGCGCGAAACTTTAAAAGTTACGCTACCCGATGGTACCGTTCTCGATGCCTACAGAGGTGGTATAGAAGACCGGCTGGTTGTTTTCCTGAATTCAGACTGGAGCAAATTGAGCGGAGACTCGCTGAAGAAAACCTGGTTTGATTTTGACGACCTCAATTTTGAAACGGGAAGCGCAACGATTACGCCTGAAAGTCAAAAGCAGGTGAACAATATCGCCGCTATCATCAAAGCTTATCCCAAAGTGAAATTCAAAGTGGGAGGCTATACCGACAAGACGGGTGACGCCGCGGCAAACAAAAAACTTTCGCAAGACAGGGCCACTGCAACCAACAACGCCATAAAAGCAGCCGGTGCGAATGGCGCACAACTGCTGGCGCCTGAGGGTTATGGTTCACAATTCGCAATGGCTGCTGCCGACGCTTCTGACGACGAGCGGAAGAAGGATCGTCGCATATCCATTAGCGTTAGGAAATAAAACGATCGACAATCAGGTTTCACGCAAAGCGCCATGGTTTGGCGATTTTGCGTGAAACCCTTGTTACACCCGCAACAACTTGAACGCATGATTCCACTGGTTTTGTAACATGCCCGGGATACACCAAAGCATACAAAGCGGTTCAATGGCGCGCGCTCCTTCCACCTTGCCCATATCTTCTGTGTCCCATCCAAAACTGGTCAGCAATTCAGTCACTTTCTTTTTGGCGCCATCATCGTTGCCACAAATAAACATAGATGGCCTGCCGCCCTTCAATTGAGGTTTGTACATCAAATTATTTCCAACGCTATTGAAAGCTTTTACAAATTTCGCGGCGGGAAAAGCCGATTGTAAATCCTCCATCAGGGAATGGTTTATATTGGAGAAATACACCAGCACGCCGTTTACGGGAGGCTCTTTTGCGATCGGGTTGGTGGCATCGATGATGATTTTTCCCGACAAGTTCTTAGTGCCGGCCATTTCCAACGCCTTAGAAGCAATATCACCCCGGGTTACCAATACCAGTATCTCGCCGAAGGAAGCCGTTTCTTCAAAAGTACCCGCCTTTCCGCCTGCGTTTTCTTTAAGCCATTTTTGAACTTCATCTTTGGTTGGGGTTCTGGTTCCCAACATCACCGAATGGCCTTCCGACAAAAATGCCGTTGCCAAAGCCCGGCCGGCCGTTCCGGACCCTATTATACCTACATTCATACAATAATGGTTTAATGGTTCATGCGCACTAACAAAACTACAATGCGGTTGGTTCATCGCATTAACATTTGCGCAGCTAAACAATCGGTTCAGGCGCGAATCCTTTGCCGGTTCCTGATATGATTTTCCTAATTTTACGCCATGCCCAATCCTCACCTTCATAATGAGAGCTCCACACTTTCAGCAGTGGATAAAGAGTTTGAAAACAACATCCGGCCGGCGATGATTGATGATTTTGCCGGGCAACAACAAATTATTGAGAACCTCACCATCTTCATCAAAGCGGCCAAATTAAGAGGGGAAGCCCTTGACCATATCCTTTTTCATGGACCTCCCGGGTTGGGAAAGACGACTTTGTCGAGAATTGTGGCCCACGAACTGGGAGTCAACATCAAGGAAAGCTCAGGACCTGTTATTGAAAAGCCAGGCGATCTGGCCGGACTGCTCACCAGCCTGGAACCCCGCGATGTGTTGTTTATCGATGAGATCCACCGCCTCAGCACCGTGGTGGAGGAGTATCTCTATTCCGCTATGGAGGATTGCCGGATAGACATCATGATCGAGTCTGGGCCGAGTGCCAGGAGCATTCAACTTAACCTCCATCCCTTTACACTGGTAGGCGCAACCACTCGCAGCGGCCTGCTTTCGGCACCCCTGCTCTCCCGTTTCAGCATTAAGTCAAGATTGGAATATTACGACGCCGCCACCCTGCAGCATATCATCGGCCGGTCGGCCAGCATTCTCGGAACCTCAGTTACCACCGAAGCCGCGGCAGAAATTTCCCGCCGCAGCCGGGGTACACCCCGCATCGCCAATAGCCTGTTAAGAAGGGTACGAGATTTTGCACAAGTGTTGGGCAACGGAATGGTCGATCTCGGCATTGCCCGTCACGCCCTGAAGGCATTGAACGTTGACGAGCATGGACTGGATGATATGGATAACAAGATCCTTTCCGTAATCATTGAGAAATTCAATGGTGGCCCGGTGGGCATCAATACCATCGCCACCGCCGTAGCCGAAGAGCCCGGCACCCTGGAGGAAGTATATGAGCCTTTCCTGATACAGGAAGGATTCATAAAGCGAACACCGAGAGGTCGTGAAGCCACACCAAAGGCCTACAATCACCTTGGGAAGTCGCCAATGGGAAATTCCGCAGAAAATCTACTTTTTTAAGCTCACGCTTTTTTCGTAGTTTATAAATCTGCCAAAACCTACCGTTGCATGAGATTTTCGGTACTGTTGATTTGCTTACTGCTGAGCTTTTGTCAGAACGCGGGTGCGCAATATTATAACCTCGCCTTTCGTAACTATGGAAGCAACAATGGATTGTCGCAAAGCGAAGTGGAATGCGTTTATTTCGATCGCGACAGATTTCTCTGGATTGGCACCCACTATGGTTTAAACCGCTACGACGGAAGATACTTCACGCCTTATTACCAAAATTCCCAGGATCGTTACAGCATCGGCGAAAATGTAATCAAAGCCATCACCGAGGATTCCAAAAAAAATCTCTGGCTGGCAGTTTACAATTCGGGCCTCACCAAATTGGTGAAGAGCAATATGCAATTCGTGAATTACCAGCCCAACGAATCCGACAGCAATAGTTTAATGAGCAAACAGGTAAACTGCCTGCTGGTAGACAAATACGACAAGGTTTGGGTAGGAACCGAAAAAGGCCTTTCTGTTTTTGATAACGGCACACAAAAATTTACCAACTATTACAGGTGCCCCTGTCACAATAGTTCTTTTCACGTGCTTTCCATGTGCTCTGACCGGCGTGGTAACCTGTGGCTCGGAACCAAGGAATGTGGACTGTTCATATTCAGGCCGGGCAAGGGTTTGGAGTCCATCAGCTGCTCCATGAAATATCCCATGTCTATCCAGGCCATCGTGGAAGATGGAAGAATGAATCGCATTTGGCTCGGTACAAAAGAAGGTCTTTTCTATTTCGATGCGCCACTGAATGGCGAGGTGCACGAAATATCGCAGGCTTATTTCTTCCCTGAAAAAATTTCCGTGAAAGACGTAAAAGTCGACAACAACTTCAACCTGTGGATCGCCACCGAAAATGAAGGACTGTATATCTATTACCCGGCAACAACGTACATGGAGCACCTGACAGAAAATTACCGGTCAGTGCGCGGACTACTCAGCGTTAGATTGTCCTGTCTTTACAAAGATCCCAATGGAGGGATGTGGGTAGGAAGTGAAAATGGTTTACAAAGTTTTCACAACGCGTTGCAGAAATTTTATGTTTATCCTCGCCTGAATAGCATGTCGCAAAATATCGATGGCGGCATCATCTATGGTATTTTCGAAAACAAGGACGAAATATTAAACGCCACTTCACGTGGCATCCTCATTTACAACCGCCGGAAAGATTCCTTTGTACAGGTTGTGCATAGCTACCCGAAAGCCATTTCCATGGTGACGCGCTTTCGAAATTTCACGCGGTTGAACGCGGATACCTGGTGGATATGTACAGACATTGGCATGTTTGAGTTGACGCGACAGCAGGGTAAATATGATTTGCATCGTCCTGCGAAATTGAACCGGCAATTTGAACATTATAACATCCGCTACTTTCTCGACGATCAAAAAGGCCACTATTGGTTCGCCACGGTCGGCGCGGGATTGCTTTGTTACGACAAGGCTTCCGACAGCATCATCACCTATATGCACAAGGATGACGACAGCAACAGCCTGGTGAGTAATATTCTCAACAAACTTTACCTGGACAGGGACGGTAATTTACTCGTGGCCACGGAACAGGGATTAAGTGTGAAGAGCAAGCAAGGCGATGGGTTCACGAATATTGTGTATCACAAAGATGGCAGGCAGCCTTCCCTGAACGCCAACAACGTGATGGACCTTTACGATGATGGAGAAAATTTGTGGTTGGCCACTTTCGGCGGCGGATTGAACAAGTTGAATAAAAAAGATTCCACCATAAAATACTTTACCAGCCGCGACAGTTTGAGCAACGACGCCATTTACGCACTGGCGGTGGAAGAAAACAAGGCCATTTGGCTGGGCACCAACAGGGGACTATCGAGGTTTGATCTCAAGAAACAAAACTTTAGTAACTATTATGTAGAAGATGGTTTGCCCGCCAATGAATTCAATATGTTTTCAACCTTTACCAACCAGGAGGGTGAAATTTTCATGGGTACCATTTATGGTGTAGTATCGTTTTATCCAAGAATATTCGAGAAAAATCCACCACCGCTGGTTTACCTTGCCAAAATCCGGAACAACAACGATACAGAACCCGATTCGGTGATCAGCGCGGTAAACCGCGACAGAAAGATTGAGGTTCGTTACAATGAAAACCTGCAACTGGAATTTGCTGCGCTGGACTACAATATTCAATCCACACTTTTTATTCGTTACCGTATTCCCGGCATCCAGGATGAATGGGTGATCAGCCAAAACAGTAATATCATCCAGTTGTTGAATGTGGAGCCGGGTATCCACGACCTGTTTGTGCAGGTATCAGGCAATGGTGAAGATTGGTCGCCTGAATGGCGGCTGGAAGTGGAAAGCATTCCGCCCTACTGGCGCTCTACCTGGTTCAAAGTGATGCTGGGCCTTGCGGCACTGGCATTGGGATTCGTCATTGTTGGCAACTATATTCAGAACCGGCTGCAGCGGCAGCGCACAGAATTCGACCGGCATCGCGCAATTGAGCAGGAGCGTTCCAGAATTTCTTCTGAATTGCACGACGACCTGGGCGGTGGGCTAACCGCCATACGATTGATGAGTGAGATGATGAAAATAAAAACACAGGAGCCTTCTGATAAAACCGTGTTCGGAAAAATCTCCGACTCATCAAATGACCTGATTCAAAAAATGAATGAAATTGTTTGGGCATTAAATTCCAACCACGACAATCTGCAGAGCTTGATTTCCTATTCACGGCAATATGCCGTTTCCTATCTCGACGATTTGGGTATTCAAAGCCAGGTTAGTATTCCGGATTCCATTCCCAGTATAAATATTTCAGGCAACAACCGGCGGACCATTTTTCTGTTGGTAAAGGAAGCGCTGAACAATATCGCCAAACACGCGCACGCCTCCAGCGTAAGCATCGATATCAATATTGATGAGAAGTTAAAGATTAGCCTGCACGACAATGGTCGTGGCATCAACCTCAAACAACACCATTACGGAAATGGCCTGGTGAATATGCGTAAGCGGGTTGAAGGCCTGAAGGGAAGTTTCGAACTGGCCAATCATGAAGGAACAAATGTCATTTTCATTATTCCGCTCAACAGCATTTCATCCCGCGCGGTAGTCGGGTAAGTTGGAAGTTGACGGTTGGAAGTTGACAGTTTAGTAACTAAATTCATTTTTTGAGTCTTGGTGTCTTTGTGGCCAGAATTTGCCACCAAGGCTCCAAGCTACAAAGTGTTCTTCACAATAGTCTTTGCGATAGTCAACTGCCAGTAATTATTGTCGGATGATATTGTTTTTTGGAAAAATGTTTTTTATCAATATGCCCCGTAGGGGCGATATAATAACAGGTTAGCGGTTGGTGCTAAACTGCCGGTGATTATTGTCGGATGATATTGTTTTTTGGAAAAATGTTTTTTATCAATACGCCCCATAGGGGCGATATAATAGTAGCAGAAGCAATCCTGATTTGTATGAGCCCCGTAGGGGCGACATAATAAACCGTCAACTACCAACTGTCAATAAATAGTCAGGCTGGAACCACCAGGCGGAAACCGTTGCCGTGAATATTTACAATTTCAATGCTGGGATCTTCTTTCAGGTATTTGCGAAGCTTGGCAATATAAACGTCCATGCTGCGGCCATTGAAATAGGTGTCGCTGCCCCAGATTTTTTTCAACGCCACTTCACGGGGAAGCAGGTCGTTTTTATATTCACTCAGCATCCGCAGCAATTCATTTTCTTTGGGAGAAAGCGTCTGTGTGTGGCCATTTACGATCAACTCGCGAAGTTTGGGATTGAAATGATATTTTCCCAAATCGAATTCCACGTTTACCGTTTCCTTGCTGAGCTCTTCGTTGCGTTTCAGGATCGCTTTTATTTTCAGCAACAATACTTCGCTGTCGAAAGGCTTGGTGATATAATCATCGGCGCCAAGTTTATAACCCTGGATAATATCTTCCTTCATCGTCTTGGCGCTTAAGAAGAACAGGGGAACATCGGGATTGATATCACGAATTTCTTCCGCCAACGTAAAGCCATCCACATTGGGCATCATCACGTCCAACAAACAGATGTCGAACTTCTCGCGCTGGAATGCGGCCATACCCAAACGGCCGTCGCGCTCCAGTGTTACATCATAATCATTCAGTTCAAGATAGTTCTTCAATACCATCCCAAGATTCTGATCGTCCTCGCATAACAAAACTTTCGGCTTATGGTTGTCCATTTGTTTGGCGTTTAAAGGTCAAATAAAATCAATTCACTTGCTAGGTTAAAGGTAGCGACTATAATCTTTTGTTAAAAGAAACAGTTGGAACAAATTCAAAAAGTTGAAAACAAGCGTTAACCAAAAATTTTCTGCCCGATTCCGCCAATCCTGTACCTTCAAAAAAAGAATCTTTATGGCAGACAAGAATGCGTTCATCGCCAGTGTGAAAGACGGATACACCTTCAAAGGAGAATCCATTTGTATGGGCGCCGCCATGCTCGACGGCGAGGTATTGAAAGAAGCCCTCGTTAACCTTCCACTCAAAACCATGAACCGCCACGGCCTCATTGCCGGGGCAACCGGTACAGGAAAAACCAAAACCCTGCAGGTTATAGCGGAGGGTCTCAGCGATGCCAGCGTACCGGTATTGCTGATGGACATCAAGGGCGACCTGAGCGGCATTGCCGAACCAGGTGTGGCTAACGACAAAATCACTGAGCGCTATACAAAAATGGGATTGACATACAAGCCTGCTGATTTTCCGGTTGAACTCATGAGCCTGAGCCAGGAGAAAGGAGTTCGGTTAAGGGCCACCGTTAGTGAATTCGGACCCATCCTGCTTTCGAAGATACTTGGATTGAACGATACGCAGGAAGGCCTGGTGGCCATGATCTTTAAATACTGCGACGACAATAAGATGCCCCTGCTCGACCTGAAGGATTTTACCAAGGTATTGCAATACATCAGCAATGAAGGCAAGGCGGAAATTCAGAAAGCCTACGGAGCAGTAGCGACCACCAGCACGGGAACCATTCTGCGAAAAGTAATTGAATTGCAACAACAGGGCGCCGATGTTTTTTTTGGCGAACCCTCTTTTGAAGTAGATGACCTGATGCGCATTGCCGACGATGGCAAGGGCATGATCAGCGTGTTACGGGTTACCGATATGCAAAGCAAGCCCAAGCTTTTTTCCACGTTCATGCTGCAACTGCTGGCCGAATTGTACGCGGTGTTGCCGGAGGCCGGCGATCTGGATAAGCCAAAACTGGTGATGTTCATCGATGAAGCTCACCTTGTTTTTCAGGAAGCGAGCTCAGCGCTGTTGCAACAAATTGAAACCGTCATCAAACTGATCCGATCAAAAGGCGTCGGCATATTTTTCTGCACACAGAATCCGCAGGATGTTCCCGCTTCAGTGCTCAGTCAGCTCGGGCTGAAGGTGCAACATGCCTTGCGCGCATTTACAGCGGCCGATCGAAAAACAATTAAACAGGCAGCTGAAAACTATCCCGAAACAAAATTCTACGATGTAGATGATCTCATTACCCAGTTGGGTATTGGCGAAGCATTTATTACTATGCTGAATGAAAAAGGCATTCCCACACCGCTGGTACATGTGCTGCTGGCATCCCCGCGCTCACGGATGGATGTGTTGAGTGATACTGAAATTGATGCCCTGGTTGCCAAATCGAAATTGGTTAAGAAATACGCCGAAACAGCCGACAGCCAAAGTGCCTATGAAATTCTCACTGCAAAGCTGGAAGAAGCGGCTGCGAAAGGAGAAGAGGCCAAAACAGCTAAAACCACGGGCAAACAACCCAAATCGGTAGTAGAAGAAGTATTGGACAATTCCGTTACCAGGCAAATCGGGCGAACAGCAGCGAGCGTCATTACCCGTAGTTTGTTGGGGGCACTAGGCCTGGGCGGAAGGAGAAGCACCAAGAAGACCTGGTTTTAGTCACCGACATATAATATAAAGGTTATGCATTGGCATTTCGGCGCCTTTGTCAGGTCCTCCTTCATAAATTCCCCTTTAATTCTGCCATTTTAGAACCCACATTTACAGATATTTTCCACAACCGAAGAAAATACCCTAAACCGGGTATTGGTGATTTACCAGACATAATTATTTTTGTTACGGTTTTTCATAGGATATTGGATTTTAAAAACGGGCTGGATTTCTATCCTGGCCCTTTTTTCTTTTTAGACCGGATGGTGCCATCAATTCCCACTAATATCTTTTCTTCCCCCACCAAAAAATCGATCACTTCCCAGGCCTTTTCTTTCTTAAATCCCGGCAACAGGGGTAACAATTGATTAATATCTGTAGGCTGGGCTTCAATTAACTTATAAATCTGCTCTACAATCTGGTTGAATTCGGTATTCGAAAGAGCCGTCTTCCTGGCCGAGATACAATTGTCGCAAACCCCGCAGTCGGCAAGCTTAACCCCCGTGAAATAGTGGGCGATGGTGTTTTGCCTGCAACCTTGTTTGGATTCGGCATAACCAACCATTGTTTGAACCCTCAGTTCAAAGGCTTTCTTTCTTTTACGGTAATTTCCGGTATTAATGACAACATTGTTGGCCAGTGGCCGTGCCTGGAGAAAACGAATTTGCGGCTTTTCTTTTTGGGGAACATATTGAACCATACCAGACCGCTGCAAGGACAGTAATTCTTCCCTCAACTTTTGTACGGGCCATTGCAACCCACCCGCCAGTTGCTTTTCTGAAATGGGAGTAGGCTGGTCAAGGATGCCCCCATAGGAACGAAGCAGGATTTTTACCAGCTGGCCGCTTTGGGGTTGTTCATTGGCCCAATTCAGCACCTCGTCACGGTTGGCTATAAAATGAAGGGTGGGGGGAATAAAAATCTGTTCTGCATAGCTGATCAGGTCCTCCTGTTCCAGCGCCTTTAGGCAGTAAGTTGTTTGCTGTTTTTCCAGTTTGAAACGGGTGCAAAATTCTTTCAGGTCGAAATCGAAGAATTGGTCTTCGCCCGATCCCGAAGGCAGCTGCAGGTAATTGACCAGCGACTGGTAAACGCGACGGATAGCCGAAATTTCCGGAAAGCGAACAGAAGACTGCTTATTCAGGTCGTTCAATTCTGCGGAAGCATATAACAGTACAGCGTAGGATTTCTTTCCATCGCGACCCGCCCGGCCCGCTTCCTGGTAATAGCTTTCCAGGCAGTCGGGCACATCCATGTGCACCACGGTTCTCACATCCGGTTTGTCAATGCCCATTCCAAAGGCGTTGGTGCAAACCATTACCGGTAACTCATTCTTTTGCCATTTTTCCTGCTTCTCGGCGCGCTCTTCCGGCGTTAATCCGGCATGGTAATGAGAAGCCTTGATGCCCCGCGAAACCAGGTCATCTGCAATTTCAAGTGTCTTCTTCCTGCTTTTACAATACACGATGCTGCTGCCCGGCACCTTTTGGAGAATCTCCACGAGTTTGTTTAGTTTTTGTCCGGGATTGAAAACGCTATACGAAAGATTGGGCCGCTCGAATGGCTGGACGAAGCGCGCGGGTTTTTTCAACAGCAATTTCTCACAAATGTCATCCTGTACGGATGGGGTAGCCGATGCCGTTAGTGCCAGCAGCGGAACGGATGGCTTGGATTCCCGAATGCGGGCGATGGTGAGGTAAGCTGGTCGAAAATCGTATCCCCATTGCGAAATACAATGGGCTTCATCTACGGCTACCTGGCTTAACTTAAGCGAGGGCAACCATTCCTGGAACAGGTCGGTTTCCAATCGCTCGGGAGAAACGTATAAAAATTTGTAATTGCCAAAAGCCGCGTTTTGAAAGGTTTGCCGTACATCACTGTAACGCATACCTGAAAAGATGGCCAGCGCGGGAATTCCAAGGGATTGCAGTCGCTGCACCTGGTCGCGCATCAGCGCGATCAGGGGTGAAATGACGAGGCATAAGCCATCACGCGCCAGGGCGGGCACCTGGTAACAAAGCGATTTGCCGCCGCCGGTAGGCATGATCGCCAACACGTCCTGGTCCTTCAGCACAGCCTGCATAATCTCCTCCTGCAGCGGACGAAAAACCTGGTAGCCCCAATATTTCTTCAAAACGGCGTGAATGCCTGGCATGATTTCCGGATTTCTAAGTACATGAAATTAATCCAGAATGCCCTGTGGAAATGGGGAGAATCTGAAATGTTTATAAAATATCTACGTTGAAATTTGCGGTGGTTCTGCAACATTACACCAGTTTTCTCACACCAAGGCGAAGGGAATTTAGCGCCAACACGACGTCGCTAAAACCCATGGCCAGTGCCGCCACTGCCGGGTTCAGCAAACCCATTGCCGCAACCGGAATGGCTACGATATTATAAATGAAAGCCCAGAACAAATTGGATTTGATGGTAGCAAAACTGTATTTACCCAGGCCAAGCGCCATTGGCAATTTTGAAAGTCCGCCATTCATTAGCACCACCTGCGCGTTCTGCATGGCCAGTTGGGATGCTTCGGCCAGGGAAATGCCAACCGTTGCTTTTGCAAGCGCGGGCGCGTCGTTAATGCCATCGCCTACCATGGCTGTTGGTTGCCGGGTGTTGAGCTCGGTGATGATGGCCAGCTTTTCAGCAGGCTTTTTTTCCGCATGCACTTCAGTAATACCCAACTCACGGGCAAGCGTCAAACATTTTTCCTTGCTATCGCCACTCAACATTACCGTGTGAATATTTTTTTGATGGAAATATTCAATCACGGCCTTTGCTTCTGCACGGGGTTCATCAGCAAGGTCAATCCAACCCACGGCGATGCCGCTTTTGCTGAGGTAAATAGTATGACTTCCGGTACCTGCGGCGTCGATGCCGAGCCAGGATGCCGAACCGATGCGGTAGATATTTCCTTCGGCGTCCTGCGCTTCAATACCATGGCCCTTGTTTTCTTCCACGGCGATCCACCTGATTTCCTTTCCCTTCCACGCCGCAACGATGCATCGCGCCAGGGGATGATTGGAGAATTTCTCGAGAGAATATACCAGTCGTTTGAATTCTTCATCCGACCAGCGCCTGTCGAATCCATAGTTCACAATCCGGAAAGTGCCGGTTGTGAGTGTGCCGGTTTTGTCGAATACAATTGTTTTGATATTCTTGAATAGTTCCAGACTTTTGGGATCGCGAAACAGGATACCATTTTTCGCCGCGCGGCCCATGCCCACAGCAATGGCAGCGGGCGTAGCGAGTCCCATGGCGCAGGGACAGGCGATGACCAGCACGGCCACACTTCGCATAAGCGATGGTGTTAGTCCCACCCGGAAAGCGTAATAGTTCAGCAGGAAACAGCCCGCAGCCAGTATCAGCACAGCGGGAACAAAAACGGCGCTGATCCGGTCGGCCAGTTGCTGAATGGGAGGTTTCTCACTCTGGGCTTTTCGCGCCAGGTCCAGTATTTTCGACAACACTGTATCATTCCCCACGGCGGTTACCTGCGCCTTCACGGTGCCGCTTTCCAACACGCTGCTGCCAATCAACAAATCTTTTGATTTTCTAAACAGGGGCGTTGATTCACCCGTGATGATGGCTTCATTCACTGAGCATTCTCCCCACAGTATCTTGGCATCGGTAGGCACCTGTTCACCGGTCCGAATAATTACCAAATCGCCTACCCTTAACTGTGAGCTGTCAACCGGGAACACCTGTTCCTGGTGCTGGTCGTCGAAGGCAATCATGTTGGCCATGCTACGCTGGTGGGTTGAAAGGGAATTCAGCGCCGCCTGCGTTTTCGACAGTGAGACGTCTTCCATCCAGTAGCCCAGGAAAACGAGGGTGATGATAGTAGCTGTAGTTTCGTAAAATTGATATTGCGGTCCCCAATTGAACACCGTTCCGATGGTGCTGTAGGCAAAGGAAGCGAGTGCGCCCAGGGCGATCAGCACATTCATATTGGGCATGCCGTTTTTGATACTCGCCCAGGCACTTCTACCAAAATAACTCATCCCCAAAATGAAAACCGGCAGGCAAATAAAAAATTGCACCCATGGATGCATAAGCAAATGGGGCACCCGCTCGGGGCCCAGCATATGAAGCAATAGCAGCAAAGTAAAAGGCAGGCAAAACAGGCACTTCGATAGCGGCGTGGATAGCCACCCTTTTTGCCGGGTTGCTGGTGCAGCAGCATCGTGCACATGATAACCCAGCGCCTGAATGCCCTTTTCGAGTTGTTGTGTTGAACTGTCGGGTGCCAGCAGGAAGTTTACGTCTCCGCTGGCGAGGTTTACGGAAACCTGGTCCTGCCCTTGCTTTTCCAGGTATTTGTGAATGGTGAGCGCGCAATTCGCACAGGTCATACCCTCCACCTTCCAATGAATCGATTCCATCCTGCAAATTTACGAATTGCCCGTCGCTTTCAACGAACCCGGCAACACACCAAATAGTTCTTACATTTGAAAACTTCCTTTACCATGGAATTTACTTATCAACTGAATGGGATTCATGAAGCGGCTGCGCAATTTTGGCGCGAGGCAAAAGACGCCCGGGTGTTTGCTATTCATGGTCCCATGGGTGCGGGAAAAACCACCCTGGTGCACGCACTTTGTGAGGCGAAGGGCGTAAAGGATCATGTAAGCAGTCCAACTTTTTCACTCATTAATGAATACAGGTATGCATTGGGTTCAGACAGTGGCAGAATTTATCATATGGACCTTTACAGGCTGGAGTCGGAGGAAGAAGCAGAGCGCGCCGGCATTGAAGATTGCCTCTATTCAGGCGACCTGTGTTTGGTGGAATGGCCCGAAAAAGCCCCCGGTATTTTTCCTGAAGACACCGTAGAAGTTTGGCTCCAGCCGCTTGACGGCACACAAAGACATTTAAAACTCCTTTTTCCCTAGGATAATTTTCGTAATTTGTCCTTCCCACAATTAGCGATCCCATGTCATCCAGCAAACCGGTTGTAAGCGCCTCTTTTACTTATGAGACCCTTGAAGAGACGCTGGACGTA
>Ga0163162_10003142_pt1 | contig 15773 bp, 16 predicted proteins | sample S55metaG_FD_115310 | JGI IMG/M metagenome (GOLD analysis project Ga0163162, IMG submission 115310) | Switchgrass rhizosphere microbial communities from Kellogg Biological Station, Michigan, USA - S5-5 metaG | ecosystem: Host-associated > Plants > Roots > Rhizosphere > Soil | place: USA...
AAAATATATTCACGATCCGGCAGGCAAAATGTCCATGCCAGAAGAAAGCCATCTTCTCCCTCAACTGAGCTTTGCTGCTTATCATTTCATTCACCCACAAAAGGTTCAATTCCTTTATTCCCTGCCTTGCCTGCTTCCTTATCAATTGTTTCTGTTCTTTGGTCAGGTCTGCAGGCTTTATATTGCCACTCATCTGGTTATAGATATCCTGCATAAAATCAGTAACCTGTTTAAATGCCGAAGGCTCTCCGGAAGAAGTTTTTACAAGTAGCTCAAAGAGAGTTTTAGACGAATAGGTTGGAAGGTCATTCACCATTTCTATCATTGGCCCAAAGCCGGCTCTCCAAAGTAAATGCTGGTTTTTCTTCTGCAGGCTACTCTCCATATATATAAGACGTTTTATAAGCCTGCAGGTTTAAAATCCTTATTCCACTAATTTCTCACATTTACCTATCTTGCAGCCTCCAATCTGTATCGCATGCTTCCTAAGTTCAAAAGAGTACTTCTAAAACTTTCCGGTGAATCTTTAATGGGTGATAAGAACTTCGGTTTAGACCCTGTAGTTATTACCAAATATGCCAAAGACATTAAATCAATAACAGAGTTAGGTGTTCAGGTCGCCATAGTTATTGGTGGTGGAAATATTTACCGGGGAATGAACGAGGCTGAAACAGGTATTGAAAGAGCCCAGGGAGACTATATGGGTATGCTTGCCACAGTTATCAATGGTATGGCAGTGCAAAGCGCCTTGGAAAAAGAAGGGGTTTATACAAGATTGCAAAGCGCCATTAAAATGGAGCAGATAGCTGAGCCTTACATCCGGCGTCGTGCTATCCGTCACCTTGAAAAAGGAAGAGTAGTAATTTTCGGAGCAGGTACAGGTAACCCCTATTTTACTACAGATACCGCAGGTTCCCTGAGAGCAATAGAAATAAAAGCCGATGTCATTTTAAAAGGTACCCGTGTAGATGGTATCTATACCGCAGACCCTGAAAAGGATAAAACCGCTACCAAATTCGGAACGATCACATTCAGCGAATGTATCAGCAAGAATTTAAAGGTTATGGATATGACCGCCTTTACACTATGCATGGAGAACGAGCTTCCTATCATTGTTTTCGACATGAATACCACGGGCACTCTTTTACGTGTCGTAACCGGCGAAAAAGTAGGCACTTTGGTAAGAGGATAAGTTCTGATTGTCTCTTTTTTACCCCATTTTCCCGATTAGTGACTCCATGTTGATTCCATACTGACTCCACATTGACTCCATACTGACCCCATATTCCTATAAGCTTCCTGAGGTCTTACTGTCATGACCTTTTTATCCTAACATGCTCACAATAAAGCTCCCACACTTGCTTTACCTTTGCCATGCCTAAACAGGAATACTTAATATGCTTTTACCAAAGAACATCGCCGATATCAGAAAGGAGTATAAGCTAAGGTCGCTCTCCGAGCAGGATGTCGAAAAAGACCCCTTCGGCCAGTTCACTAAATGGTGGGAAGAGATAATCGTAAGCAATGTTGACGAGGCCAATGCCATGACGCTTGCTACCAGCACCAAGTCAGGTATTCCCTCAGCAAGGATAGTATTACTTAAGGGCTATGACGAGAACGGCTTTGTTTTCTTCACCAATTACAACAGTAAAAAGGGTAAAGAACTTATGGAGAATCCCAATGCATGCCTCCTCTTCTTCTGGAAAGATCTTGAAAGACAGGTACGTATAGAAGGCCCTGTAAAAAAGATAAGCGAGGATGAAAGCGACAAATACTTCCAGAGCCGCCCTTACGAGAGCAGGCTAGGTGCATGGAGCTCCCCTCAAAGTACAGTAATTGAAAGTAGAGAGATAGTTGAGAATAACCTGGAAACTTATAACGCTAAATACCCCGAAAATGTTCCCCGTCCTGCGCATTGGGGAGGCTATAGGGTAAAGCCTATACAGTTTGAGTTCTGGCAAGGGCGCCCCAGCCGCCTGCATGACAGAATACAATACTCCTTAATTGAAAATAATATCTGGAAAATAGAGCGCCTGGCTCCTTAGAATTACTTCGCTTTCTTAACAGCAGCCTTCTTAACAACCTTTGCAGGTCTTGTCTTTCCAAACGAACCTTTGAAGATCTTTCCTTTCTTTGTTTTTACATCACCTCTTCCCATAACGTGTTTTATATAATTATTAAAGGGTAAAAATAGGCAATCTTTTCTTACCACAAACGGTCAATGGTGAATTAATTAAGCTTGAATAACCCCAATAGCCTTAGTCTGTATGCAGTTTCTGGGGGCTGTTAACCTTATAATTAGGGTCATACTTAACGAAGAAGTACAGGTAAATGACCCTGCTCAACCTCATCATCCATGGCTGTAACACAATAAGCAAAAAGGTATTAACACCCAGCCAGTAAAACACCCTATTATCTCTGAAAGAAACCCCTATAAGCACCAGCCATGCTACAAAGGTGGTAGCTGATACTGCTACTGCAAGCGCATAGCTCACATATCCTGTCCCATACCAGAAACCAGGCTCATACATATCAAATCTCTGATCACATTCAGGGCAATGCTCATGCATATTAAATATATGAGAAAGCTTCAGTTTCCTAAAGGGATTGGAGTCTTTGTACATGTTTCCCCTTCTGCACCTTGGGCATTTCATTGTCATCATACTAATGAAATAATTAGGCTTAGAAGGATTATTGCTCATGAGGGCGCAAAGGTACTGCTAATACACTGATTTCTCAGGCTGATAGCTTGATGATCTATATCATCAGTGAAAGTCCGTCCCAGGCCAGTTGCATTCCTTCAGGAAGAGTCTTATTAATATCATGATGCCTTCCCATCTGGTGGCTGATATGCGTAAAGTAAGCATTTGGAACCTCTAATTCCTTTACCATCTCTATTGCCTGGGGTAAGCTAAAGTGGGAGATATGTTCTTCTTGCCGGAGGGCATTTAAGACAATGGATTCGCTTCCCTTTATCTTTTCTTTCTCTTGAGCCTCAATCGTCTTCGCATCAGTTATATAGGTAAATTTACCAAACCTGAAACCCAGAACGGGCATTTCTATATGATATACCAGTATTGGAGTTATAAGAATATCTCCAATAACAAAAGGCTCCAGGTCAATGGTCTGGAAGTTTATTTTGGGGATACCAGGGTATGTCTTTTCCGCAAACGCATAGTGGAACTCCCTTCTTAAAGCATGCTGCGTCATCTCATTGGCATATACATCCATTGGCTTCTTACTAAAGAAGTTGAATGCTCTTACATCATCAAGCCCTGCAATATGATCTTTGTGAGGATGAGTAAATAATACAGCATCAAGATGCTTAACCTCTGCCCTCAGCATTTGATATCTGAAATCAGGTGTAGTATCAACCACTATCGTAGTCTTCTCACTTTGAACAAGTATGCTGCTCCTCAAACGCTTATCCTTCTTGTCAGCAGAAGTACACACCTCGCAATCACAAGCTATCATAGGCACCCCGCTACTGGTACCGGTACCAAGAAATGTGATTTTAAGCGTAGGGGATTTCACAGCTTAAAGATACAATCCATTACATTTGCTTTAATATTTAATTATGAATAGTGGCGTAGCTCCTCATGAATATAACATAGAGCCTTTATCAATAATAGATACAGGTGAAGCCAAAGTATATTGTTTTAGTTCTAACGGACAAAAAGGAAATATTGATCAGAAAGTAGTTACTTCTTTTGGAGAAGAATGGAAGAAGTTTCACAATTTTGATGATAGTGAAATTGACAGGTTAGGGAAAATGTACTTTGACATTATCCCTGAATCAGTCATTAACCAAAACACATACGGGATCGACATTGGTTGCGGAACAGGAAGATGGACAAAATACCTGAGTAACAAGATCGGCTTTATGGAAGCAATTGACCCAAGTGATGCTATTTTATCTGCAACAAAGCTTTTAAAAAACACTCCCAATGTCAGATTGTCAAAAGCTTCAATTGAGAATATCCCTTTCGACGACAAGACATTTGATTTTGGAATGAGTGTAGGAGTATTGCATCATATACCCGATACTCAGCAAGCTCTGACTGATTGTGTAAAGAAGATAAAGATCGGAGGATACTTTTATGTCTATCTCTATTATGATCTTGAAAATAAAGGATTGTTATTTAGAGGCCTGCTTTCAGTTGCAACTGCTATAAGGAAAATAGTCAGTTCAATGCCATCTTTTTTAAAGAAAATAACCTGTGATATTATTGCCGTCTTATTTTATATGCCTTTTGTTTTATTTGGAAGATCTTTAAAAGCTATAGGTTTAAAGGGCCTTGCAAAGCAATTACCCTTAAGCCCGTATCAGGGTCAAAGCTTTTACATAATAAGAAACGACTCTCTGGACAGGTTTGGAACTTCTCTTGAACAGAGATTTTCCAGGAAACAAATAAAAACAATGATGGAAAATGCTGGCTTAAGCGATATTATAATTGCAGACACCGTACCTTATTGGCATGCGCTCGGAACAAGGGTGAAATAAAATAATAGAATTGGCATTTACTACTCTTTTTATTTTTGATTATAGTGATAAGAGAAATGTAATATTATAAGAATGAATTTGCAACATTTAAAAATAGGATATTGCCCTTACAGCAAGGACCTTAGCGGGCCCGGTGACAGGAGAAGGTTCTTATACTTTGCAAAAACAACTCGAATGAATTTTGAGATTGCTGATCCTGAGAAATATTATGACATAGTTTTACTAACATCCCACAGCAATCTATCTAAATGGCTATCATATAAAAAGAAAAACCCATCTACAAAATTCATCTTCGAGATGATAGACAGCTTAATATTTTCTTCAGATATTTTTCGGGATCTTTTTAAAGGAGTTGGCAGGCTTATACTCGGCAAAGAATCAAAATTAAATTTTAATTACAAAAATCCGGTAATCCGTTGGTTGAAAATTGCTGACCTTGTAATTTGCTCTAGTCTTAGATTGAAAAATATTATTGAGGAAATCAATGTGAATGTAGTTATTAGTTTAGATTATTTAGAAGGAGAGGTGAGGTCCACAAAGAAAAACTTTGAAATTGGCGGTAAGATGAAATTGGCATGGGAGGGTCAAAGTGTTGTGCTTGACAATCTTTTGTCATACAAAAACGTATTTAAAGAAATAAATTCTTTTTGTGAACTTCATATAATAACGGACCCCACCTATGGAAAATTTGGGGGGTTGATAAAAGTTCCAACAAGTAAGCTCCTGGCAAAATTGCCCATAGATATCATCTTCCATGAATGGAAAATGTATAATAATTATGAGATTCTAAGCAATTGTGATTGTGGAATTATTCCAATAGACAAAGAAAATAAAATGGCATGGCACAAACCTGCAAATAAATTGATATCCTTTTGGCTTTCAGGTACTCCTACCATAGTCTCCAATACCCCAGCATATACTGACTTAATGGACAGGTCAGGACACCCTCTATACGCTAAAGACAGCAATGAATGGATATCCTTAATAAAGTATATAAGAGATCTTTCAACTGAAGAAAGAAGAAGTTTAGCAGAGCACAATTTACAATATGCTTTAAAAAATTATTCTGATGCTATATTAACAAAAAACTGGGAAAATATTTTTCTTGAAATTACGGAGAAGGATGGCAAGATATCTATGATGTACCCGTAAAATTGGCCGCTGGAGTTATTCCGTTGTTAATATTTCCTGCACTTAATTTTTTAATAATTGAATTTACTAACTGTCGAAGCCAGATATACATAATAATAAAGGAGATCGTTTGCGACATTACAAAAGCTCTGGCAGAACCTCCAATACCCTGATAAAGCGACAAATAATAAAACAGGATGGCATTTGCAATTAAAATAATTGCTGAAAGAAACATTCCGTGAAATTGCTTTTTGATAATAATAAAACCAAAACCAACAGAGGGAATTAAAAATAAAGGAATAATACTATACGACATAATATCGAAAAGCTGTTTTGCATTCTCAGGAAGATTTCCTATAACCTTAAACACCTGTGGCATAACAAGTTTAAAGGCAATAAGTATTAATACTCCACATAGAAAAAATAACATAATTACCTTATTAAGCTTTCGTAAAAAATGTTTCGGATCATTGTGGAACATTCGCGTCAAGTATGGGAACAATACGATACTTATAGAATTCGCAAATGCTGTTATTCCCGTAATAATTGTTACAGCCAGAGAATATGTTCCCTGAAGCAGAGTACCATTCACCGATTCAATAATTAAAATACTTATACGAGATGACAGCTGAAAGAAAATAGAATTAATTATCAAAGGCCAGGATTCCTTGATCAAGTAAACTATAGCTCCTTGAGGTTCGGAATTTTTTAATATTAAAGGAGCATACCATTTCCCATAAAAAAAAAGATTAATTGCCAAAAATATAAGAGGTATTAATAAATGTATTTCATATAAAAAGTGCAAGGGCAATTTGAAAAAGCAAACTCCAAGAGCCAATAATCCCAAAGACGAAAAATTGCAAATCTTTAGAATTGAAAATCGCTTTATAGAATGGATTGCCTGGTAAGTGGTATAAAATGTTTCATTTAAAAGATCTATTCCTTTAGCTATTAGCATTAATAAAAGAAAATAAAAGAAATTACCTGTACCTTTTACAAAAAAGAAAGAAGCAGGCAATACGATTACCAAAACAGTTAAGAGGATATAAACTCGCACCTTCAAAACCGCTGACAGATAACTATTTTTTTGAGATGGATCTATTGCGACATCCCTTCTAAGAATGCTACTAAAGGCAGATCCAAGACTCATAATACTGAGTTGGGAGATAGTGTAAATAAGACTAAAAACTCCTACTTGTACTGTACCATAAAATCGATTAATAAATATGGTAACAAAAAATATTACACCAAAAGAGATATAATCTGTAAGCGAGACAAGTACTGACTCCCTGAATATATTCTTAAATGCAAATGAAGTTTTCAAATAAATACTGTTTGGTACAAGAAGCTATTAAAATAAAATTTCCTAAGAATTCCATGTTTGCAAAAAGTGTTGTGCAACCACCATATTATCAAAGTATTTTTTTACAAAATCAGAAGATGCTTTGGCCAGCTCCTCTATGCGGTATCTATTTTCAAGAACAGCCTCTACTTGCTTAATAATATGATTCTTTGATGGAGTGATATTAAATGCAGGAATTACTCCTTTATGATTTAAATGGTCATACGCTATTGGCTCAACCCCGCCTAAAACAATTTTCCCTGTGCACATTGCATTTAATGCGTTCATGGCTAAAGAGTAGGAATAAAGCTGATCAACCACAACATTTACTTTATTAAAAAGTTGAATGTAGTCTTTATATGGTAACCCTCCTTTAATTACTACTTCTATATCGTTAGGATATTTCTTTTTCGCTTCTTCAAGGGCAATTTGTATTTGACTACTTCCTTTAAACCCATATCTCCCTTCAGTGATCCCATGAAAAAAGATCAATTTCTTTCCTACCTCATTAATTATTGGCCTATTAGTATCAATTGGGTAATTATGAATAGAACTGCATTTGGGGTCATCTTTGTTTGCCATCCAATATTCATAAGCCAGAGGAATAATTTTATCTGAAAATTCTTCTATTTTCTTTGTTGAATATTTCGCATACGGCTTAATATAAGGGCAGCCATTAGTTTTGTCTATAGTTTCACATCCAATGCATGGATTATATTCAAGATTTCGATTGCTTTCATAATATCTATAGCCTGACCCCGCACTAATTAAAAAGAGCTTGCCGTTATCCTTTTTAAGGTGCTTAATCAACAACTCATTATAAAAAGGTAATTTCTTATTAAATATAAAAGGGCCTATTAATTGCACTGCATCAAACCCTATTAATTTTTTGTAATTTTTAATAGGCTTTGAAGTGTCATTATATAAACTTGCTAAACTGAGCCTATGAGTATTTATTTTAAGGTCGGTAGGAAAATCTCTGTATCCATCTCCATCCGAAACTAGCATAACCTCATGCCCCAACTCTCTAAGCGCCTTGCCAAGGTTTGTATGAACCCCGCTATATTCTCCTAAGAGTAAAATGCGCATTTATGAAACTGTTGTAAAAAATTTTTTTAGCGTTATTGCTACTTCAATTACATTATCTTTTGACATTCCAGGCCATATGGGAAGGCTAAGGCATGTATCTGCAATTTTTTCAGCAATCGGAAAATCCCCCTTTTTAAAACCTAAATGTTTATACGCTTCTTGTAAATGAGGGGGTATAGGATAATGAATTAAAGAACCTATACCAGCTGAATCCAAAAATTGTTGCATTTTATCCCGATAATTAGTCCTCACCACATACAAATGATAAACGTGGCTAGCATGTTTAGCCACTTTGGGAAGTATCAAATCACCAATGCCAGCCAACTCATGATTGTACCATGAAGCAATCTCGTTTCTTTGCTTAGTCCAATCTTCTAAGTATTTTAATTTAACCTGCAATAACGACGCTTGCAACTCATCAAGACGCATATTATAACCGATCACCTTATTATAATATTTCTTTTCTGAGCCATAATTTCTATAAATTCTGGCTTTCTCTGCAAATTCTTCATCATTTGTGGTAATTCCGCCCCCATCTCCCAATGCCCCCAGATTTTTCCCAGGATAAAAACTAGTTGCGTTAATGTGGCCCCATGTACCTGTACATTTATCTTTATATTTTGAAAGATGGCTCTGCGCGTTATCTTCAATCACGAATAGATTATATTTATTCGCAATAGCCATTATTTCTTCCATTTCACAAGATTGACCATATAAGTGAACTGGAAGAATAACCTTAGTTCGAGATGTTATAGCCTTTTCAATATTTTTTGATTCTATATTATAAGTATCAATATTGGGTTCAACAAATACTGGAGTGGCTCCTGTATATGAAATTGCGAGAACTGTTGCTATATATGTATTTGATGGCACTATAACTTCATCGCCTGAACTTATGCCTAAGACACTTAATGCAATGTGAAGAGCATCGAGACCATTGCTAACACCTATCGTTTGCGCTACTCCGGTTAATTTACTATATGCTTCTTCAAAATCCTTTACCCTATCTCCAAGTACAAATGAGTTACTATCATAAAATTTTTCAAAGGTGGAAATTATTTCTTTTTTTATGGGCACATGCATTCCCGAAAATGACAAGAATGGTGTTTTCATAGTTCCCGAAGCATATTATTCTCTAAAATAAAGTTTTTGCCTGAACATTCATCAAAATATTCAAATTCACTAATTTGTAATAATTTCTCACCTTTCTCTGAAATAAAACCGACTATCTTACCAGGATTTCCTAATACAATTGCATGATCTGGAACATCACGTGTTATTACAGAACCTGCACCGATCATAGCATTACTCCCAATAGTAATACTCCCTAAAATTGAAGCATTCGCTCCAATTGAACAATTTCGTTTTAATAAAATGCGTTGAAAGGAAGTTGGGTACCTCTTTGATCGAGGAAATTTATCGTTTACAAAGGCAACACAAGACCCCACAAATACATTGTCTTCAATAGTTATCCCATCCCACAAATAAACTCCGGATTTAATCGTGACTTCATTCCCGATTACTACATCATTTTCAATGAAAGTATGACAATTAATATTACAATTATCTCCAATAATAGCCCCTTCAAGAATTACAGAAAATTGCCACACTTGGGTTGATAGGCCTATATTTCTTGATTTTACATCTGCTAATGAATGAATCATTTATTTACAACTTTTAGATACTCATTATAATTCCTTATGTAATCATTCTCATCGTATTTCTGAGAAGTTAACACTAAACATATGGCTCCGCTTGAAAAATTAATTTCTGATGCCCAAATCATCGGAGGAATATGAAGACCCATGTAAGGCCTATTTAACTGAACAAGCCTGTTTGTTTTCCCATCATCCAAAAGAACGTCAAAACTCCCACTAGCTGCGATCAACAATTGGTGACATTGTTTATGAGAATGTGCGCCCCTGGATTCACCTCCAGGTATATCGTATAAATAAAATATCCGCTCGATTTCAAATGGAATCTCCGCATTATTATGTACAGGTGTGATATGACCTAGTCTATCTCCTATTTTTGGAAAGGAAATCAAGCTACATCCAAACACACTAGGTCTTTCTTCACTCACTTTTAAAAGATTTAAATACATTAAAATCCCTTATATAATCATTTGCATTATAACTGTTGTCAGCAAGAATAAGTGCCAGTGAATTGGTTGAAAAGTTTTCCATACATCTCCAGTACATTCTAGGAACATAGAGTCCATAATATGACCGGTTTAGATGGAATTTATATTCCCGATTACCATCATTTAATAAAACATCAAAACTTCCAGATAAAGCTATTATAAACTCTTGCAGTGTTTTGTAAGCATGTCCCCCTCTTTTTTCGCCTCCCGAAACGTCATATATCCAATAAGCTCTTTTAATATTAAAGGGAATTTGGTTGCCATTTTCAATAAAAGAAAGGTTGCCCCTTTGGTCAAGGATTTTCGGTAATTCTATAATCTTACATTCTTTATGTATGTTTAAGTTTTCCATTTCATGTATGTTAATCTGTACCCTTACAGCATCTGTTATATGAATCTCATAGGAGTTTGTTAGTGTTGATCCTCTTAAAATTCTTTAGCACAGCGAAGTTAGTAAATATGGCCTTACATTAAAAAAGAGATTAAACCCAAAATCTCCTGAAAGAACATTGTATCTTGCCGGTATTCTTTACCAATTCAATCCTTGTTTTGATGCCGGCGATAACAATTTATGATTATATCCTAATTCCCTTTTATTTATTCATTTTTTATGTTATTGCCGCCAGAATGTCCCAGTTTTATTCTAAAGAATTGAAAGTTTATTTCTGGGCATCCTGGTCTGCTCATCTTTTAGGAAGTGTGTTGTTTGCATTATTAATCTATTATTATTATGGCATGGGAGATTCCCTGGAATATTACATGGGGGGAGAAATGCTTAATGATCTATTTCAAAAAGATATAACAAATTTCAGATATCTTTTTAGTTCCTCTGAGCATATTCAATCTGTGGCAGAAGCTTCTAATTATGGGAACATGATTCCCGTAAACATTGGAGCAGAGGCGAACTTAACAGTAATGAAGATATCATCAATTCTGTCATTTTTTTCATTTCACAAATATCTTATCATTAGCTTATTCTTTGGCTTTTTTTCTTTTGCGGGCAACTGGAAAATCTACCAGATTTTTGATCATATTAATAAGGGACAGCAGTCAAAATTAGTGGCAATAGCTACTTTATTTATACCCTCCGTTTGTTTCTGGGGTAGTGGATTAGGAAAAGAATCTATTTGTATTTTCTGCATTGGAATACTATTATATCTGGTCTACACCAGTATTTCAAAGAAACTATATTCAACTTTCAATATTATTACTGTCATCCTCTTGCTTTATATACTAACTATAGTAAAAAGCTATATAACTGGAATCTTAATTCTAAGCCTGGTAATTGTTGCTTTTTTCATGTTGTTTAGATATATAAAAAACAAACTCCATAGGTATGCTTTGTTATTAATAAGTCTTACCCTTTTAATATATCTGGGTTCTCGTTCTTCTATAACATCTTTTTTTGAAGATGCTGTTACCCAATCACTACTACAGGTGGAGATTTTTCAATATTCGTACCAGGCATACGCTGAGCAAAACAATACCGAAACGACCTTTTCCAGTAATCTGGATTTATCGCCTGAGGGCATTTTGCTAAATAGTCCGGCAGTTATTTCTACGAGCCTTTTTAGGCCATTTATCTGGGAATCCCGGAAAGCAATAATGATATTTTCTTCTCTTGAATCATTAATCACCCTTCTATCCACGATTTTTATATTATGGAAAACAAAGCTGTGGGGATTTATTTCTTATACTTTTTCTAACCCAATACCTTTTTTTTGCTTCACCTTCTCTATACTATTTGCATTAGTAGTAGGTTATACAACCTTTAACTTTGGAACGCTTGTGCGGTACAGGATAATCTTCTTGCCATTTTATTATTACCTACTTATCCTAAACTATACTCATTACTTAAACAAAAGAAATTCTTTTTCGCTATCCTAAACATCAATTTTATTCCCTCGGCTGATCGGAGAATTAACCTTAACCAGAGCGAATTTACCATCATTGTAGAGGAAGGTCTTTATTGCAAGGAGAAGGATGAGTAACAAAAATTCGGCTACTATACAATACCAAAAACCAGTGCTCAATCTACCCTTTTTTATCTTTTTCATTGGATAGTCTGCAGCATCTATTATTTGCATTAAGGGAATTTGCTTAAGGTAGTTATATCGTGCCAATTCCAGGTTTTTAAACATTTCGCCGTAAGCCGCACTGTACACTTGAATATTAGCTTGTTGCTTAAGAACTGGAACCTGGGCTGCCGCAAAGGCAGGATTAAGATTAACGTCCTGAACTGCCGCTTTCGAAATGAAGCTCGTATCAAGATTCCCCTTCATGAAAGCAACCCTTTGTTGAAGTATTTCCAGTGTTTCTTTTGATTTTTTAGTACAGATTTCTACATAAAAATTATTAGTCTCCGCCACTAGCCTTTCCGTAAACACTTTTGCAAATCTTTCATCTTCGCTTGTGACCCTAACTTCATAAATGCTTAATTTTCGATCGGGTCTCTGTGCAGATATATTAGAAAAAATCAAAGCAGAATATACACTATACAGGAGACTGTCTTTCATATAGGAAAATTCCGACCTGGGTTCTCCCGGAAGAAAATGAATATCTTTTGTTCTTCCATTTCTTCCATTCGTTTCAAGATAATTTTCAATTAAGGTTGTGGGTTTATTATTAATAGTATCTATTGAAAGCAGAACCTTTTCTACAACCCTGCGACTTCTTAATATTTCAATAATATTATCACCTGAAAAAATATCTTTCCCACCTCCTATATTTAACCCAAACTGAGCTGCAAGACTAAATGCGCCTGAAATGCCTCCTTCTCCCTGATCGAGAGCAAATGTTAATTTGCTTTCATAAATCGGCTTTTTCATACCGGCAGATATAACTCCAACTAGACCGGCACAAAACCCGACAATTAAAAATAACCACCATTTTTTTATAAGAAACTCGATCATCATTTTAAAATTAAGGTTAGTGCTTCTTACTTTTTTGCAGAAATTATAACCTGGGCAACTATTCCTAAAGCTGAAACCAAAACTGCTAATTCACCCACTGAAATCTTAGACCTGTTACTCCTCACGCGCTGAGGAATAAAAATTTCAGAACGAGCTGTAACTGCCGGATATGATTTAAAAAATAAGAACCGCTTTACAGACTTAGCTTTCCCATTTGGGTAAATAACTATTACACCTGTTTTCCTTGCAGATGAAGTGAAGTTCCCGGCTTGCTTGATATAATATTTAATATTTGCATTCTCCTTATATGGAAGCATCGTAGGATAAAAAACTTCTCCGGATATTTTTACCAGATTAGAATTCTTATCTACCGTTATTATATCCCCATCTTCCAGTATTAGATTATCTGGACTTGAGGGGTTTGATAAGGCATCTCTAAGGTTTACGCTAATCAAGTCGTATGATTTATTCAATTCATTCTTAAGTCTTTCATTCGAGGCTAGGCTGTCAGGATTTACATTTAATATCCTTTCAAATAATTTTTCCCTTTCAGCTAATAATAAATTAGATTTAGTATTTCTCCTTATTGTAACTGAACTACTGTCCGCAGATGCCTTAAAGCCTCCTACCCTTTTAAAAATATCACTGATCCGGTCTCCGCTTTTTTGCAAAGCATATTTCCCGGGACCTTTAACTTCTCCTGCCACTACTATAGTTCGTTGGATAGAATATCCTGAAAGTCCTTTCACAATTATAATATCATATGGTTTAAGGATTACATCCCTGGATATGTCATTTTCATTTGATAGGTTTATGTTGAAAATATCAGTTTGCGCATGATTCGCTGAACCCACATCCGCATTCCTAATTCTCCGAGATATCTCAATGGATGCCGAATCCCCTGACTCTGTTAATCCCCCTGCAGATAACAAAAGATCTCGCAAGGAAAAATTTTCTCTCCATTTAATATTTCCAGGCCTTCTTACATTGCCCTCTATTATTACATAATCTTCATCTTTAAATTCAAGGATGGAATGTACGTAAACAGAATCCTCTTTATTTAATAGGACCCCTTTATTTAAAGAGGAGTCAAGGTCTAGGGATAGAATAGAGGATACCTTATTTTTACCTGACCTGAAGATCGAAATACGCTTTGTGTATGCATCCGGATTTAGTCCCCCTGCTTTATCAACCAGGTCTCGAATGGTCATCCCCTTTGTCAATTCATAATAACCCGGCCGTGGAACTGCTCCAGATATAATTACCCGGTTTTCATAATTATTCAATAATCGGCCTACTTCATATTCGTCGCTGCCATTGATTTTAAAGCTGCCGTACTGCTCCGCATTAAGGTCGACTATTTTCTTTTCGGCAGGAGTAATTCTTACTACCCTAACCGCTGCCCGATAAGCTGTATCATCAAAACCACCGCAGTACTCCAGAAGATCACTAAACGTTTCGTTTTCTTTCATCTCAAATTTGCCTGGCCTCTTCACATTTCCTTTTATAGTTATCCGGTCTTTATAATAAGGTATCCTCACTACATCTCCTTCGCGCAAGATCACGTTATCCCTTTGATTCCCATCTATTAAAAAGCTATATAAGTCGGCAATCCGCTTTGTATTATTACCCCTTACAAGCTCAATGTTTCTGTAGCTGCCCATACTTGTCGGGCCACCACATAAGTAGAGAATATTGTATAGAGTTGTCAGTGATGAAACTGTAAATGTTCCTGGTTTTTTTGCCTGCCCAATTACTGTAACTCTTATACTTCTGATCTTCGCTAAAGACACCTGAACCTTTGTTTTTCCGCTTTTAATAGCCCTGTAAATAGTGGAGCTTAGTTTGTTCTTGATCCTTTCAGTTGCTTCTTCTATGGTTAGCCCACTTACGTAAACAGGCCCAACATTTTGTATATAAATATTTCCTTCTGCATTCACTTTTAAGTCGTAGGTCCTTTCGCTATAGCCAAAAACATTAACCGTTAATTCGTCATCAGGTCCTAAAACATATCCGGATGGGGTAGAGATTCTCAGATTAGGCTCAAACACTAGGCTATTCTTCGTAAAAAGCTCTGAACCAAAAATGCTTATATCTGGTTTAATTGCTTCTGATTCAAGTACTTTATTTGTCGTATCAAAAAGCTGAGTTTTTTTTGACCTATCTTCAGGAAGTGAATTATTAGTGCTATTAGAGTTTTTTTTGCCTGCACTTAAATTCTCTAGTCTGCTTCGCAGTTTTAGCATTTCAGAATTAGGCAACCCTTTATCAAAAGCTATCTTTAATAATTGGGCTTCTGAAAGTCCGGACTCAGTAGCTTTTTGATACATTGACAATAATTCTTCATCACTGTAATCATCTATTTTTGTATTACTTAAATCACTGGTTGTCAGCAGTGCTGACCCTGTTTGAGCATAGGAGTGTGAAAAACCAATCATTCCGAGAATGATAAAAAATACCGCTAATCCTTTTTTCATTTAATGCACTTGTTTTGGTTAAAACAACCTCTATAAATCATTACTTAAAGTCAATAACGCCCGAAGGTATAACAATTTTATAATTATTAGGACTGTAAGGGCTCATTGGGAAATTGGGAAAACCCTTTCTACTGGCTGGTCGGTTTAAACCTTTTTTCACTCCTTTTTTCAATAA
>Ga0163162_10003143_pt1 | contig 15770 bp, 13 predicted proteins | sample S55metaG_FD_115310 | JGI IMG/M metagenome (GOLD analysis project Ga0163162, IMG submission 115310) | Switchgrass rhizosphere microbial communities from Kellogg Biological Station, Michigan, USA - S5-5 metaG | ecosystem: Host-associated > Plants > Roots > Rhizosphere > Soil | place: USA...
AAAATTCCCATCATCACTGAAACAGAAATTGCAGAGGCTAAGACGAAGCTTGACAGCGTGCGGGCGAAAATCCTCTCCGGAAGTCTCAACTTCGGACAGGCCGTTGAAAAATACAGCGACGATGATGCGAGCAAGTTTACCGCGGGCGCCATCACAGGAAAAGGAGGCAACACCTCCATGACTATCCAGGAATTGGACAAGAACATTGTATCGAGACTGGAAAATCTCAAAGTAGGTGAGATCACAGAGCCTGAGGAATTCACCGACGAGCGCGGCAAGAAAGGCGTAAGAATTCTTTACCTGCAAAGTCGTACAGAACCTCACAGGGAAAATCTGAAAGACGATTATAAAGCCGTTTCTGATCGTGCGCTCGAAGAAAAGAAGAACGATGCGATGGAAAAATGGTTCGTTACCAAGATCCCCACTTATTATATCATGATCGATAATGAATTCGATGTTTGTCCTGAGATGCAGAAGTGGAAAACACCCAGGGCATCTGCAGCAGCACTCGAGAATTCAGCCCCAAAACATTAAGGCATAACCTTAACAGGTTGACTGCTTGCATTATCATCTTTTATCGTAACTTTGCGGCTTCCTTTTATCCCCTTTCATGAGTGACGAGATAAAACACGAATGCGGGCTAGCCTTCATTCGTTTACGGAAACCTTTCTCTTACTACCTTCAAAAGTATGGTACGGTGATGTACGGTCTGAACAAACTGTACCTCCTCATGGAAAAGCAGCACAACCGCGGACAGGATGGTGCCGGCATCGCCACGGTTAAATTGAATACAGAACCCGGTTATCCCTTTTTACATCGACTTAGAAGCAATGCCACCCAGGCCATCGCAGATATATTTCGCCAGGTTTCGGAAGAGATCCTGGAGTTACAGAAATATCAACCCGATATCCGCAAGCACCCCGGCCTTATGAAGGGCCATATTAAGTTTATGGGAGAGGTATTGTTGGGTCACCTGCGCTATGGAACGCAGGGAAAGAACAATGTTGAGTTTTGTCATCCTTTTGTAAAGCGTCATACAATACCCGCACGCAATCTCGCGCTCGCAGGGAATTTCAATCTTGTCAATACAGAAGAATTATTTGCACTGGTGAATATTGATCCGGGAGATTTTCAACGTCAGAGTGATCTCGCAGCGATGATGGAAGTGATGCATCACTTCCTGGTGCAGGAAGACGAGCAGAATCCCGGAAACCTTGATCTGCCCTGTGTTTTAAAGAAGGCTTCGAAATTATTTGATGGAGGATATCATGTTGGAGGTCTCATTGGTAACGGAGACGGCTTTGTGATGCGCGATGCGCATGGCATCAGGCCTTCCTATTACTATGTGAGCGACGATGTGATTGTTGCAGCTTCTGAAAGAGCAGCCATCCGCACTGCCTTTAATGTGGGTGAGAATGAAGTGAAAGAGTTGATGCCCGGGCAGGCGCTGATTGTAAGAGCCGATGGACAGTGGAGTGTTGAGCAGATCCTGCCGCCCTTGGAAAGAAGGGCATGCAGTTTTGAGAGAATTTATTTCTCGAGGGGTAGTGATGAAAAGATCTACCGGGAAAGAATTGCACTTGGAAATAATCTTAGTGAGCCTGTTTTAAAGGCCATCAACCATGACCTGAAGAATACCATCTTTTCTTTCATTCCGAATACCGCGGAAGTTGCGTTTTACGGGTTATTGAAGGGGATGGAGTCCTACCTCAATAAGATTAAAATACAACGCATACAGGCCTGGGATAAAGACTTTGATGAAGAGAAGCTCGCCGAGATGATCAATCGTAAGATCCGGGTTGAAAAGGTTGCGATCAAGGATGTGAAGATGCGCACCTTTATCACAGAAGACTCGAATCGTAATGAGATGGTGCAGCACGTGTATGACATCACGTATGGAACCGTGAGGAAGGGAGAAGACACATTGGTGGTGATCGACGACTCAATCGTTCGGGGCACTACCCTCAGGGAAAGTATCGTTACCATGCTCGCCCGATTGGAGCCGAAGCGCATTATTATACTTTCTTCAGCACCGCAAATCAGGTATCCCGATTGCTATGGCATTGATATGAGTAAATTGGGTGATTTCATCGCCTTCCGGGCAGCTATTGCATTGTTAAAGGATCACGGAAAAGAAGAACTGCTACAGGATATTTACAACCAGTGCAAGGAATTGACAAGAAACAATCAGTTGCACGCTGAGAACCTCGTGAGAAAGGTTTACCAACCCTTTACGGCTGAACAGATTTCCGCAAAAATTGCAGAGCTCATTACGCCCCCTGATGTGAAGGTCCCTGTTGACGTAATCTTCCAGAAGATCGAAGATTTGCACAGCGCCTGTCCTACCAATTTAGGCGACTGGTATTTTACAGGCAATTATCCTACGCCTGGTGGCAACAGAGTGGTTAACAAAGCCTTCATTAATTACATGGAAGGCAAGAATGTAAGAGGCTATTAAAAATATTTTTAAATTCCTGCGTTGCAACATCAATTTGGCAACATTATTGATGCAAAATGGGCGTATATCCCGTTTTTAAATCCTCGCTTCCTATGCCCACACTCACACATTTCAAGCCGTTGATTCGGTTACCCTTTTTAAACACCCTCTGTGAATTTCCCCATTTCTTTTCGTAAAAATCCTGTCCCCGAGATTTATTTTTATCTCTATCTTTCAGCCGTTTACATATAAATTATGAAAACGGTTTTACTTGTTCGACATGCTAAGAGTAGTTGGGATACCGGCGCACTTAGTGATTTCGAACGTCCACTCAATGATAGGGGTAAAAAAGATGCTCCCGATATGGCCCAGCGACTGGTAGCCAAGAAAATTCCTATCGATACATTCATCGCTAGTCCGGCGAAGCGCGCCAAGCGCACAGCACAGCTTTTTGTTAAAGAATTTAACGTTTCTGAAGAAGACATCATCTACAAATCAGAACTGTATCACGCACCTCCGGAAGCTTTTTATGAGCTGATCGATAAACTGGAGGAAAGCCAGGCACATATCGCCATTTTTTCTCATAACCCTGGGATTACCGCATTTGCAAACACGCTTACTGATGACGTTGAATTGGATAATATTCCAACCTGCGGTGTTTTTGCGATAAAGGTTGAGGTTGAAAAATGGAAGGATTTCAAGAGCGCCAAAAAAGAGTTCTGGTTTTTCGATTTCCCAAAGCACAAGACTGAATAAAAAATAAAGAGGCCCCCGCCTGGCGGGGGCCTCTTACTTGGGAGGTTGTGTTCATCTATTTATTGCTTTGGCGCAAAATGTAATATCTGATGTGCGCCAACGCCAACATCGTCGTTTTGGAGTTGAATAAGGCTAACGGAATAATCCGTGACCAGCCAATTGCGTTGAAGCTTCAGCAATACGTCTTCTACGCCTGTGCCGGCAAACTGGATGTTGAGCCTTGTGTCTGAGGTTGTCGTAAGGGTCCAGTTACCATTAAATGTTAATGCACCCCTGGTCACAACCAGCGTTCCGTTTGTATTAAACGTAAACAAGTAACCGGTGTAGTCGGACGTCATATCCGTAGTCCCCTCTTCGTAAAAGTGAACCTGTTGACTGCTGTCGGTTAGCACATTGTAAAGGGTAACCTTTACTGTATCCCCTTTCTTGCTGCAAGCCGGTAGAATTTGCGCCGCAACAATCAGAAAGAGTACTCCGAGTTTTAATACTGTCTTCATATTTCAATTTTCGTTTCTGCCAACTCCAGGTGAACTGGCTTATTTAATACCGTATTTGTATTTATACCTTTCGAAGAGCTCTTTGTGTTTGTCGGTGAGGTCCACCTGCCTTCCCTGGACAAACGCATTAACGACCACGCTGCTTTTCATATCCAATATATCACCTTCGCTCACCACAATATTCGCGTCTTTTCCTTTTTCAAGCGAACCGGCGCGGTCACTAACACCCAAAATTTTTGCAGCATTTAGTGTGATGGCGCTGAGTGCCTCTTCTTTGGTTAGACCGTAGGCCGCAGCAGTTCCGGCATTAAAGGGAAGATTTCTTCCCCTGGTTTGACCATCATCGTCATTGATCGCAAAGAGCACGCCCGCTTTTTGCAGAGCGGCGGCCGACTTATAAGGTTGATCCACATCATCATCGGCCATGGTAGGCAAATTATGCATTTGGCTCAAGATTACGGCGATATTGTTGTCTTTTAACAGTCCTGCAATTTGCCAACTGTCGGAGCCGCCAACAATAACCACGTTGAAACCGAACTCCTTTGCAAAGTCAACCGCAATCAACATTTCTTTTACCAGGTCGCAGTGTACATAGAATTTTTGCGACTTGTCGAATAGACCTTTCACGGCTTCAAATTTCAGGTTGACGGGCTTGTGAACCGACTCCTGCAGGTAAGCCTTTGCTTCCCTGAAGAATGCTTTTACATTCTCGATTTGTTCCAGTCCGCGCTTCACCGGATCAATGGTGGGCGGAGTTTGTGTGTCGGCAAACGGATTGGGAATATTGATCAGGTTGGGCATGATGAAATGAATGCCACCATCCAATTTCACCGCTGCGTCTTCCCAGTTCCAGGCATCCAGCTGCACAACGGAAGACGAGCCTGTCACCAGCGTACCATTGGGAACGATATTTGCCATCAGCACACCATTCGACTTCAACGTGTTGATCACTTTGGAGTCGGTATTGTAAGCAACGATGGACCTGATATTGGGATTCATTTCTCCCAGTTCGGTGGCATCAACGGTTGAGCGAACGCTGGGTACTTCAACCAGGCCAAGATTTGAAATGGAAAGGATTAAACCCGGATACACCTGTTTGCCTTTTGCATCGATCACTTTTACATCATCGGCGGGGATTGCGATATTCGTTCCAACTTCTTCGATCTTTCCATTGTTCACTTTGATGGTGCCATTCTCAATTACCTGTCCGTTGCCCACGTGGATGTTTCCATTTTTTATGAACAGCAATCCCTTGTATTCTTTTGCCGGATAAACATTTTCCTGTGCGAAGGCACCGAAGCCGCCCAGCAGTAGAATCAAAAATCCAATATTTTTAATCATGATTTTCATTTTAAAAATTAAAACCTTAACCTAGTACTTAGTACCTAGTACTTAGTACTAAGTTATTCTTGCGTGTCAATGACTAAGATTCCATGCTTATGCTCATGTTCAGAACAGGTATGCATGATTTCCATGGTAGGTTGCGCCGGAACCGTGGGCATTCCTGCTTTTTTCTCTCCTAACATCTTCTGCGAAATCCGTCCTTTTTCTTCAGCTATCCTGATGCGCATAGCAGCATCCTTTTCGCGGTCGAAATAGATGATACCATCCACAATTGTCTTTTCTGATTTTGCGTAAATGCTCAGCGGGTTATCGCTCCAGATGACCAGGTCGGCGTCTTTTCCAACCTTGATGCTGCCCACGCGATCTGCAACGTGCAGCATGGTAGCCGGATTGAGCGTTACCATTTTCAGGGCGTCTTCTTCACTCATGCCACCATATTTCACGCTCTTGGCGGCTTCCTGGTTGAGCCGGCGTGCCATCTCAGCATCGTCTGAATTGATGGCTACATTCAACCCCATTTTGTACATGATATAAGGATTGTAGGGAATGGCATCCACCACTTCCATCTTATACTGCCACCAATCGGAGAACGTGGAGGCGTTCGCGCCATGGGCCTTCATCTTGTCGGCCACTTTATAACCCTCAAGGATATGCGTAAACGTGTTGAAATGGAAGCCGTATTTATCAGCCACGCGCATGGCTGCGGTGATCTCGCTCTGTACGTAAGAGTGGCAGGTGATGAATCGCTTGTTGTTCAGAATTTCCACCAGCGCATCCAATTCCAGGTCTCTTCTTACATGCACGACCACATCGGGAGCGCCGCCTTTTTGTTTTTTGTCAGATGATTCTGTGCCTGCTGTTTTCAATGCTGCTTCATAATCTTTAGCGCGCTGAAATGCATCTGCCAAAACTTCTTCAACGCCCATACGGGTATCGGGGAAGCGGGTGTTTTGCTGTGCAGGCGAACGCTTCACATTTTCGCCGAGTGCGAATTTGATGAAGGGGTCTGCACCGGCGAACTTGAGGCCGTTGTCATCAGCGCCCCAGCGCAATTTGATGAGCTGTGTTTGTCCGCCAATGGTATTTGCAGAACCGTGCAGAATATGCGAAGTGGTGACGCCTCCGCTCAACTGGCGATAGATATTGATATCATCGGGGAAGAGGTTGTCGCCGATTCTCACCTCGGAGGTAACAGACTGCGCACCTTCATTAATGGAAGCCGCGGCGATATGCGAGTGTTCATCAATAATGCCGGGGGTGAGGTGTTTGCCGGTAGCATCAATCACACGTGCAGAAGCGTCGGAAAGATTTTTCCCGATCTGCGCGATCTTGCCGTTCTTAACCAGCACATCTGTATTTTCCAGTCGACCATCTTTTTCATTGGTCCAAACCGTTGCATTTTTGATCAACAGGTTTTCAGCCTTGGGTAATTCTTCCCAGCCGTAGCCACTGAAAGGATAGGTAACCTTTCCCAAAACCAGGGGTTCTTTCTTCTTCACACTATCTGCCTTTGGCGTTGCTTTTTTGGAGAGTGTGGCCGTCCACAGGAATTTACGTCCTGTAGAATCTTCGCCGGTTCCCTGCCAAACGCCTTCGTTGTTCACGCCGCTGAAGCGAAGTGTATTTTTCGATTTTTTGTTTTCGGGGAAACTGAATTTGACCAGTTTTCCATCGTAACTCAGTTTACCACTTACGGTATCCTTACCCGTTATGCTGATGTTGTTTCCTTCTTTCACCTCCATAGCGAAGGTTTGGTTTCCTGAAGGCAATTGGGTGGTCAGGGCATAAGTGCCTTTCACATCATTCCATGCGGCTTCGTTAATCACGTATTTTTCACCCTGAACCCAGTTTTGGTAGATTACTGTTTTCTCTTTGAGCGGAGAACCCGAGCTGATGATGAAGTTTGCGAGTTTGCCCGCGTCGATGCTGCCTACTTTGTCATAAACACCCAGGAGTGTCGCGGGCGTTTTCGTCAGCGCTTCATAAGCCTTGTTCTCACTAAGTCCGTATTCGATGGCCTTGCGCAGGTTGGTCATGAATTGTTTCGCGTCTTTATTATCCGCGGCCGTTAAGCAGAAGGGGATACCTGCTTTTTCGAATGCGGATGGATTGGTGGGAGCCAGTTCCCAATGCTTCATGTCGCCGAGGCTCACGAATCTTGCGTCGTTGGGATCTTCCATATCCATGGCTTGCGGAAAATTAAGCGGAAGGATGAAGGAAGCTTTGGTTGCAGCGATTTCTTTGATGCGTTGGTATTCGTTTCCGCTTCCTTTGATGATGTATTGAACGCCAAATTCATCGCCAATGCGATCTGCGCGAAGGTCATTCCATTTGTCGTTTGCATCAAAGATCTGGGGCAACGCCTGGTTGTCGTTCCAGGCCTGCAGCGTCAGGTTGATGCCTTCGGTGGAAGGTCTGCTCTTATACCATTGTGCGTCGAGAAAGGTTTGACGCAGCAGCGCAATGCTTCCCATCATGGAAGTAGGGTAGGATTGGGTGGAGCTGCCCTTACTGAAAGAATAATGAGCCGACGCTCTCTCGCGAATCATCACGAGATTTTCTTTTTTAGAAGCGAGACTTACCACCACGCCTGTTCCGCGCGCGATGCCGTCTTTCTGGTGACTGAGTACCGCACCGAAACCAGCATCTCTCAATGGTTTTGCCTTGGCATCATCTGCAGCGAAAATTTTTGAGGCATCCACATCAGCTCTTAACGCCTGGTTCCATCCATAAGCTCCTTTTTGATTGGAGTTGATCTGGGCCGGGCCAAAGAAATTGAATCCTCTTGTCATGGGTGGAAGCGCGGGCATGCCGTAGTCGCTATAAATATCAATGAAGGAGGGATAGATGAACTTGCCACTACAATCAATCAACACAGCATCTTTTGGAATGGTGACATTGTTACCAACGGCTTCAATATTTCCCTCGCGAATCACCAGTGTAGCGTCGCTGAGCGGAGTGGTGCCGTCTTTGTAAATGGTTGCGTGTGTAAACGCGAAGACCCGGTGTCGGATATCGGCAACGCCGTTGACCGGGAAACTCGTTTGGGCAAAAATTGGAACTGCCCCTGTTGCCATGAGCAACAGCAGAATAATTCTTCTCATGTTAGTGATGGTTTTGTAACGGGGCTAAGTTAGGGGATTAGTTGATTAGGTTGATTAGGTTGATTGGGTTAATTAGGTTAATTGACGTTTAGGTAAGTTCAGCTTACCTAATCAACCCAATCAACACATTCAACCATTTAACCACTTCCCAACCACGTCTCGCAACAAATCATTCTGATATAGCCTGGTCTGAAAGGAAAAACTCCTGGCTTTATGAAGAAGTTCTATAATATTAAATGTATCCTGACTGGCACCAATGGCCATGCCCTTTGTTAACATTTGATTGAACAGGTATTCCTGTTCTGCCTGTCCGGGAGTAGGCACCAGGATCATGGGTTTTCCTAGTTTCACCAGGTCCATGATGCTGGAATATCCCGAGCGGCAAATGACGAATTCTGCGGAAGCAATTTTCTTTGCCAGTTCCTCGCTGCCGAGATGATTCAGAATGATTCCCTTTGGATGATGAATTGGATTCTCCTCTGCACTTAATCCGCGAACCAACACAAATTTTTCATCCGCCTGGCTCAACTGCTCAAGGATTTTGCTTTCTAAAATGCTTCGTTGGGGTTCCGGGCCTGACAGGATGATGAGCAATCCCAATTTTTCCGGGGTTTCAACCATTTCAAGCCTGGATAAAGGACCTATATATTTGACCTGCTTTGGTGGCGTTGCAGGGTGGGAGAGTTCTCCCGCCAGATTCTCTTCCCCGGGCCAGTCGGGCACCCAGCATTCATTAAATCTTTCAATGATTTGACGATTCTGACGATTCACCCAATTGTTAGCCCAGGAGCCCAACCCGGTTTTGATGGCAAGCTGATGGGTTAGAAATACGGATTTGATTTCAGGATGGTAGAGACCGAAGCGATTATCGCTGATGATGCCATGAAAACGATGGATTTTATTCACCTTATGCAGCCAATTGTGCTCTTTTCGCATCCTGTTCCATAGTGATGGCGCTTGCGCCAGTATTTTCCACGGGAGACTTCGGCCTTGCGAGCTGTAGTTGACACCATAGCCGTCGAGCTCAAGAAAAGAAAGAGAGGAAAAGTCTGTTTGGAGTAGTTCTTTTTGAATGCCGGAGGCCGCAATCCAGGGTTCGGCCCCTTGGGCGACGAATTCCCGCAGGATTGGGATACAGCGGGTTGCATGACCTAATCCCCAGTCTAACGGTGCCACGAGGATTCTGTGTTTCAAGGCTTTGGAGGGGTCGTTAATATTTTCATGAATTGTCGGAATTTGACAATATTTTATCCGGAAATTAGTTTATTTTACATACCCCTTACTTATGAAAAAAGCAAACATAGGTATCATTTTTGTACTATTGATACTGGTTCTAACCTTTATGTCGTGCAATAGTGCACGGAAAAGCGCCTGTGGATGCCCTAGTAAAAAAGGAATGGTTGGCTATTAAAATCCTTTGATCATGAAAAGTCCCAATAGAGACTTGCTTGTTCTGCTCAAAGATGAATATATGAGCGAACAATCCATCGAACAGGAGGTGGAACTGCTTAACGAGATGCTTTTCCACGTAGAGTCGATGGACAATTTTTGTAAAGCCCATGAGGTGTTTGACCTGAACCGCTACAAGATCTATCAGAAATCAAAACAGATCATCCAGGTAGTGCGTCAGCGTGAAATCCGTCCTTTTCAATTCGTCAGTAACAAGAACTAAGATCCTGCTTAAAAGATATTGTCCCGACACGCAAGTGCCGGGATTTTTTTTGCCACAAACTTTGAGGATTAGTCCAATTTTTCAAGTGCGAGTTTCAATTTCTCAAACATCTCATCGATCTCTTCTTTTTTGCAAGTGCCCACACTGAGGCGGTACCAGTTTGAATTGCGCGGTGCACCAAATGCATAGAAGGGAACCACTGCCAGGCCTGCTTCATCAAGTATATAGGCCGTAACGTCAGATTGTTTCTCGAGGATCTTGTTGTTCGATGTTTTCTTACCCGCAAGATTCAATTGAATGGTCAAATAGATTCCCGCTTGCGGCGTGATGGAGTCAACCGCAAATCCCTGCTGCTTCAAATCCTGGAAGCCCGCGTGAATTTTTCGGAGACGGAATTCCAATTCAGATTTGAATTTTTCGAGATAAGAATCTATGGCTTTTGAATTCGGTAAGAATTTCGCCGTTGCTTTTTGCTCGGCCATCGGTGCCCATGCTCCAAGGTGTGAAAGAATGGCCTTCATTTTGTTGATGACCGTAGCAGGACCGAAAGCCCAACCTACACGCACACCTGTAGATGCAAAACATTTACTGATTGCGTCAATGTAAACCGTGTAGGGTTTCATTGCGGGTCTCAGTGAAACGGGATCATAATGTTGAATCTCGCCATAAGTGAGTAGCGCATACATCTGATCATACATCAGGTACAGTTTCTTTTCATTCTTTCCCCTTTTCTCATTTTCTTCAATCACCATGTCGCATATCTTTTCCAACTCTTCCCTGTTCATGGTTGTGCCGGTAGGATTCTGCGGCGTGCAAAGTGCCAAAATGGAAGCGCCATTCAGATGCGGACCAATATCTTCTGCCGTAGGCATAAAATTCTTTTCAGGAAAGGCTTCGATTAAACAGTGATCTCCATCAACCAGGTGAACGTAGTGATTGTTGTTCCAGGATGGAACGGCGTAGATCACCTTATCACCTTTATCGGCAACCGAACGGAAGAAAGAATAAATGAGGGGACGACCTCCGGATGCAATTAAAATTTCTGAGGGCTTATAATCCAGGTTCGATCTTTCTTTGATGAAACCGCTCACGGCTTCGCGCAGGTCGAGGTTGCCTTCACCCAGCGGGTAGTTGGTGAAATGCTGACGGTAGGCTTCGATGATTCCTTCTTCCAGTTCTTTTGGTATGGGAAATATTTGCGGATCAAAATCCCCTACGGTAAAATTATAGATTCGCTGGCCCTGCCTCATTTTCTCTTTGATGTCACCGGCGAGCTTGACGATTTCTGATCCAATCAGGGTCTCTGCCAGGTGGGAGAGGCGGGACTCTGGGGATAGGGGATTGCTTTCGATTTTATGGTCGTGCAAGTGTGTTTCCATTGGGTAAAATTAGTGATTTGTTGATTGGGTTGACTAGGTTGATTAGGTTGATTGGGTCCAACCTAATCAACCTAATCAACTCAATGAACCTTAGTTTAATTTAGAAGGCTGCTCCCCCTTCAAATACTTATCAAGAAACTTAAGCGTCACCTCTGCAGCCTTCATCTGGTTTTCCTTTTTCACAAATCCATGCCCTTCATCAGGAAACTGCACGTATTCCACGGGCGTATTGTTTCGCTTGGCACCTGCAACAATTTCATCACTCTCTCTTGGAAGCACGCGTGGATCATTGGCACCCTGCAACACGAGGAGCGGTGTCTTGATCTTATCGGTGTTATAAAGCGGAGAAATATTTTTCAGCCTGGTTGAATCCGGGCCATATGGATCTCCCATTTCATCATACAAGGCCTTCCTGAAACTTTCCCAATATGGAGGAATACTTTTCAGTGTGCGCGGCCAATTGGCTACACCAAAGAGATCTACGCCCACTTTAAATTCCTGTGGATGGAAGATGATGCCGGCCAGCGACATAAACCCTCCATAGCTTCCGCCGTAAATTCCAATCTTGGTGGTGTCGATATAATCCTGTTGGGCCAGCCATCTTTTTCCATACACCACATCCCAGAGATCCTTCTCACCATGGTTGCGATTATCCATCTTATAAAATGACTTTCCATATCCACTGCTGCCCCGATTATTTACCATCAGTATCGCATAGCCGTGATTCACGAAGTATTGTACGCTTTGTGCATAGCCTGCGCGCGACTGGCCGCCGGGACCGCCATGCACCCACACCAGCGCGGGAACTTTTGCATCTTTGGATGCGGTAACCGGCTTGTAATAAATCGCCGGAATTTCTAGTCCGTCAAAAGATTTAAACCGCACCACTTCGGCATCTACCAGGTCATCCGGATTTACCTCGGTGCTGAGTGTGCGTGTCAATTGTTTGAGTTGCTTCGAATCAAAATTGTAGAGCCATAAATTATTCGGACTCTTATCGCTCGCCACGGACATCACCATATTTTTCTCAGAGGGTGAAATAACCACGCCCTGCACGTCGCCGCCACTCACGCTCGGAAAGTCAAGCTGCTTACCGGTTTGATGATCGAACAGCAACACTTTATTCCTGCCATCTTCGTTGACACCGATGACACGATATTTTCCATTTTCACTTAAGTTCATGTAAGCTACGTCCCATTTCGTTTCGTAGATCTTGTCCTTTTGTGCGTTAGCGATATTGTATTTAACTACGTATGCAAATTCCTTTCCTTCAGTAGTGGTGTAATAAAAACTGGAGTCATTCAGGTCAAAACCCATTGGATTGTAGGTGGCTTCCATGGTGTCCACAGAAATTTTGGTCATCTTCTTCGATTTGCTATCGAAGAGATACATTTCATTCTTATCCGTCGTAACGGCTTTCGTGAAGACCAGGTAACGTTCATTGTGAGAGATTCCGCTAACGTCCATGCCGTTGTCGTTCTTGTAAATCATCTTTCCGGCCCACTTAGCAGTATCCATGACATAGAAGTCGAAGAATTTAGGATTGCGTTTGTTGCTGGTATAATAAAGAGAGGTCTTCCCTTTATTCCATCCCGTAAAATTTGCTTTCTCGGTGGCGCCGGGTGTGAGGTCTTTCACAGTGCCATCCGGATGACGCAGGTATAGATGCGAGTTTTCATTTCCGCCCTGGTCGGCATCATAAATGACCATGTCGGTACCTGGCACATAGTCGTCTGCAAAATTGGATTCCTTGGTGGAGGCTGTGAGTGCCTTCATGGAAGTATCTGAGAGACTGATCTCGTAAATATTGTAGATACCCGTCTCATTGTTTTGAACCATGATCTTGGAATCGTCCTTGTTGAAGGCCGCACCGCCAATATTTTTTGTCTTGTATAACTGTTGAATGGAGTATTGCTTCGGCGCGACAGGCTTTGCCGATTTTTCTTCTGAGGGATTGTTATTGCAAGCCAGCAGGAAACCAGCCGCCATCGCCGGAATGAGAAGTTTGTGCATATTAAAGACTTTGACTCAAAGTAAAGTCTTTTGAGAGAAACTGGAAACCGGTCATCAAACTTAGTACTAAGTACTTAGTACTAAGTACTAAGTTATTCCCCAGCCTTCTTGCCATCATTGTATTTCTTTTCCGCCTGCTGTGCCTTTTCAAAATCCAGCACTACGCCATTAATGCAATAGCGGAGGCCTGTTGGAGGCGGACCGTCATCAAACACGTGACCCAGGTGGGCTTTACAGCGTCCGCATTCTACTTCGGTGCGCTGCATACCCAACGTATTGTCGGGTATGTAAATGATACTGCCCTTGCTGATGGGTTCATAGAAGCTGGGCCATCCGCAGCCGCTTTCAAATTTGGTATTGCTTCTGAACAAGGCATTACCACATACAGCGCAGTAATAGGTTCCTACTTCATCGAATTTCTCAAACTTGCTGGTCCAGGGCCTTTCGGTTCCCTTTTGCCGGGCTATATAATAGATGTCATCGGGAAGGATCTTTTTCCATTCCGAATCACTGAGGTTCACTTTTGAATTGTCAGTGTGGGAATAAACAGGATTTTTCTTGCTGTCGTTTTCCATTTTAGTCTCCTTTTTTATTTGAGGCGGTTGCGCAAAGCCACATTGGCTAAAAACCGCAATCAATACAATGGCCAGGAAATTCAAGTGTTTCATAAATAGCCCTTCAGGGGTTTATCAAATTTACGAAATCTTGACTGGGCTGGATTCCTCTAGTGCCAGGGAACGCGTGGTTTAACGTTTCGTTCTGCTATTAAAGAGTTTCAAAGTAAAATTATGCTCTATTAAATGGTTTTTAAGGCTTATCCTCTATATTTGTCAGCTCACCATTTTTCCAGAATTATGTTCAATCTCATTCTATTTGGCCCTCCGGGCAGTGGCAAGGGTACACAATCTGAACGCCTGATTTCCAGGTTTGGACTGAGGCATCTCTCCACGGGCGACCTTTTGCGCAGTGAAATCGCCAACCAAACGCCACTGGGTTTGGAAGCCAAACAAATCATGGACAGAGGCGAACTGGTGCCCGACGAGGTCGTGATAGGAATGATCAGCTCAGCATTGGACGCCCATCCGGAAGCCAATGGATTTTTGTTCGACGGATTTCCGCGCACGGAAGCCCAGTCTGAAGCGCTTGACAAGTTGCTTGATCTTCGCAAGGCCGAGATCAATGTGGTACTTGCACTGGAGGTTTCAGAAGAGGAATTGGTAAAACGACTCCTCAATCGCGGAAAGACTTCAGGACGTTCCGACGATGTGAATGAAAATGTGGTTCGCGCCAGGATTGTGGAATATCACAAGAAAACGGCAGCAGTGGAGCACTACTATGCAAATTTCGACAAGGTGGTTCACGTGAAAGGTGAAGGCACCGTAGACGATATATTCAACGCTCTTTGTTCAAAAATTGAAGAGCGAATGAACGAAGAAGTGTGATAAATTTTTCCGTATGGATGAACAAAAGCTTGTTTTCCTCAAAACCCAATTTGTGCCACTGCTTCGAAACCTCTCTGCTGATGCAAAAGGAAAATGGGGCGTCATGAATGCACAACACATGGTAGAGCATTTTGGTGACTCCGTCAAGAATGCAGCCGGAAAGCTTGCCCTTCCGCTGGTTCACGAAGGCGAACATTTGGCCAAATTGAGAGAATTCATGATGAGCGAAAAGCCATTTAGGGAAAACACGAAGAATCCATTACTGGGTCCGGATCCCTTGCCCCTGCGGCAACCCAGCATGCAGGCTGCAATTGACAGACTGCAGAAATACCTCGATTATTTTTTTGAAGCTTTTGAAGAGAATCCGGAAATGACCACGCAAAATCCCATTTTCGGTGAATTGGATTTCACAGGGAATGTTCAACTGCTGCACAAACACGCCATGCACCACCTTCGCCAGTTCGGACTGATCTGATTATTTATTTAGAATTGAGTCTGCGTGCGACAATAGGGAAAGAATATTGTCTTTAATTGGCCCCACTTTCTCCATCTCTGCATTGTAGTATTTAAGTTTAGACGCTTCGGTAGTACCTGCGCTGTCTGGTTCAAAATGCTCCATCCATTGATTCATCGATTTCTCAGCGCCTCTCAAGAGGATGCGAAGTGAATCCAGTTCAATCTTTCGAACCAAAAGCTCAGGGTCTCTATTTTTTTTAAGCAGGCTCGTAATGGAATCCGAAGCATTCGCACACAATTCCTGGTACTTGACGAGCTTACCCATTTTCGCCATCGCAACGTTATGGTCTTCCATCACGATATTATAAATGCTGTCGGACGTAGCTTTTGAACCTGTCGCGGCTTCTTCATGGTGCTCTTGCTGGCCCGATTGTCCGCAGGAAAGGACGATTGTTAACGGCAGAGCGCCAATGAGCATTCGAACATTCATAGTATGGAATTTTGACAAATTTAACGGCCACCGTCTAAAAGATGCGAACCGGGGGTTATTTCTTTTAAAGTAAATTTGAAAAGTAAGAATTAGCCATATGAATAAATTGGAAAACTACGCGCAGGGAAGATGGGTTGAAGGAGAGGGGGAAGGCCAGGCACTGATGGATGCGGTTAGCGG
>Ga0163162_10003144_pt1 | contig 15767 bp, 11 predicted proteins | sample S55metaG_FD_115310 | JGI IMG/M metagenome (GOLD analysis project Ga0163162, IMG submission 115310) | Switchgrass rhizosphere microbial communities from Kellogg Biological Station, Michigan, USA - S5-5 metaG | ecosystem: Host-associated > Plants > Roots > Rhizosphere > Soil | place: USA...
GAAGTGAATAATGAATTAATTGAAGAATTGCAAAGTGAGTGGTCAAAAGTGAGAAGTGAAAGGGATGAAGAATTAGAGAATCAATTGCTAAATGATATTGGACAAAACCTCGATAAAATAAATCATCATGGAAAAAGAGCCGATGCCATCGTAAAAGGAATGCTGCAACATTCAAGAACAAGCAGCGGGCAGAAGGAGCCCACTGATATCAACGGTTTGGCTGATGAATATCTAAGATTGGCTTATCACGGCCTTCGCGCAAAGGATAAATCATTCAATGCAAAATTTGAAACTGATCTGGATCCTTCGGTTGGAAAAATAAATATTGTTGCGCAGGATATTGGCAGGGTGTTGCTTAATTTGATCAACAATGCATTTTATGCGGTTAGTGAAAAAGCAAGGCTGATCACCGCGGGCTATGAGCCACAAGTGATTGTCCAAACAAAACGAATGATCAGTAAAAGCTATGGTGATCAAGTCGAAATAAGCGTGAAAGACAATGGCAACGGGATTCCTAAAAAAATACTTGATAAAATATTTCAGCCATTCTTTACAACGAAACCAACCGGACAAGGGACAGGGTTAGGTTTGTCGCTGGCCTATGATATTGTAAAAGCACATGGTGGGGAATTAAAGGTTGAAAATAGAGAGGGAGATGGAGCCTCATTTGTAATCACGCTTCCTGTTAACAAGTAAAAATTGAAAAATGAAATACATCCGATCAACCCCATTCTTTTTTGCATTTATTTTTTGGGGAAGCTTACAGTCAGCTTTTTCTCAATCTCTGCGTTTCAGTCTTAATAAATATATAGACAAGGGCGATACGCTGAATTACCGCCAATTGTATCCCGATTCAGATACGCTGCGAAAATATCCGCTTGTCATCTTTTTGCATGGATCCGGTGAACGAGGCAGCGACAACGAAGCACAACTAAAATGGGGCGTGATGAATTTCGCCACCGATCAGAACATGATGCTGCACCCGGCCCTCGTGATCGCCCCTCAATGCCCCGAAAAAGTAAGCTGGTCAAATTTTTCCCGCGAGAAAAACAGTACTGAAATGCACCTGCAATCCACACCCACCAGGCCGATGGAACTGTTGATCGGACTCATTCACCAGTTGATAAAAACAATGCCTGTTGATAGTAATAGAATTTATATCACGGGTCTTTCGATGGGCGGTTACGGTACGTATGACGCCATTGAACGCTATCCGAATTTGTTTGCAGCTGCTGTTCCCGTCTGTGGCGGAGGTGATGTATCAAAGGCATCTTCCATTGCCCATATACCGATCTGGATCGTTCACGGTGCTGAAGATCCTGCTGTGAATCCTCTTTATTCTCTCGACATGCTGTATGCGCTGACAAAAGCGGGTGCTCATCCGGGATTTACACAATATCCCGAAGTAGGGCATTTTTCATGGTTGGGTGCATACAGCGATCCTTTGATCATGGAGTGGTTGTTCAGGCAGCATAAATGAATTTGTGGAAATGATAAATTAGAATCGTAATTTTTGGAGTCAATTTTAGTGAAGCCATTGATGAACGTTAGATTAGCGTTCCCCGAAATTCACTAATGGCAAAACCTAAAGCAATCTTATGCACCAGGCACGACATGACATATCACGGGTCCAATTCCAGATGGAAAGATTCATTTTCTTCAGTGATGGTGTTTTTGCCATTTGCATTACACTGCTGGTCATTGAAATAAAAGTCCCTAACCCAGACGACATGCATATTTTTACCGACGCTGCCCTGTGGAGCTATCTGACAAAGAACTCGCTTACTTTCCTCGGATTTATAATAAGCTTCGGCATAATAGGTCACTACTGGACCGTACACCATCGCATATTCGGCTATGCGAAGAGTTATACCAGCAGTTTGCTTTGGCTAAACCTTGGTTTTCTTTTTTCGGTAGTGCTCCTTCCTTTCCACTCGGGCTTGCTGGCAGAATACGGGTCAGATACGCACATGTTTCTACCCTATGGAGTATATGTGGCCAACATGTGTTTAGTTGGCTTCATGAATTGCTGGCTATGGCTCTATGTAAGTAATCCTTCCCGTAATTTACTCACACATAAAATATCTTCAGCAAGGATAAGGCTTGGACTATACAGAAGCCTTATCGTTCCGACCGTATTTATTCTTGCATTTCTAATTTCATTTGTTCTTCCCCTGGTTTCGCGGTTTATTCCGATAGCTATACCCATTGTTTTGCACTGGGGCATGAAAGGCCTGGAGAGAAAAGCTGATCAAAAAGACAAGGATGAAAGGGCAAAGCATGAACACCATGAGAATCATGAGAATCATGAGCATCATGAAATTCATGAGCATCATGAAAACCATGAACATCATAAACATCAGGATGACGTTGGTTAATGCCATAAACGAGTTTGCAATTGCCATTTAAGATCTCTTACGAATAATTTCTTGTTGTTCATCATTACGACAACCTATATTTCTTAATATCAAAAACCCTTTATAACTTAATGAAATAATTTGCTCTGAATTATTCTTAATGCCTTAATTAACTGTTATGCTTAAAAATTATCTTGCTTTATCACGGCAAAAAATGTTTCTTTATCTAAGTGCATTTCTATTGATAACACTTCTTATGCGGTGTAATAATTCAGGGCCTAAAGAGTCAAAAAGTAATTTTGTTGATTCAGCAAGCCATACTTCCGGCAGTCCAGCAAGGGAAATTAGCTCGACCCTTTATCCTTTGCTTTTAAGAAATTATCAAGATGCTTCTGATCCATCTTCCAATCAATTGGAAAAACTTCTGCCAAAACGAAACACCCCACACAAAATCGTTCTACAATTCTTAAAAACGAGTGACAATTTCTTAACCTTAGTTGCATGGAGTGGAATGAAAGGAAGTAAAGACTTTAAGCACAGCGAAATACTAGCAATATGGAAGAACACTGGTATTCCATTGAACGGAAACGTGTTGCTGGGAGACCAGGAAATCAATAAGAAGAATGAGCATCATCAGGGTTCAAATGATATAAAGGCCTTAGTTGACGTTATAAATGATCCGGACAATAAGTTTTTATTGTTTCAACCGAAGTTAGACAATGACACCATCAGGTTTGAAATTACCGGGATAAAGGATACAACTCCGCCTTTTCAAAAATCGGCCTTAACAGCTATTAGTCCAAATCCATCGCCCCCAAGAAATGCTTATTAAATGGGTAAGGAGTTGCAATTAATTCTTGATTGGTCTGAAGTATGGGCATTATTAATTCCTTTATTTGTATTGATTGGTAACACAAAACAGCCCACCTTTTTAAAGCCTGTTATTATTTATTTATTGCTGGCACTTCCTATAAATCTCATAGGTGACATTACCGCTGATTTTAAAAAATATTTCCCTTCATGGCTTCAAAGCAATACTCCGTTATATAATATTCATTCAGTTGTAAGATTCACCTGCTTCTGTTATTTTTTTGTTTTGCTAAGGCAGCCATACTTTTTGCAACTTAAAAAAATTCTTCCCGCAGTATCGCTTTTATTCATCATCATCAACTTTGGTTTCTTTGAAAATTTTTTCAATGTTAATAGTTTAAGTGGTAATTTACTTTCAGCAGAGGCCTATTTGTTATTAATTTACTGTATGCTGTATTATCTGGTTCAGTTAAGGGATGAAACAAATAGGATGTCAGAAGGACCAGATTTCTGGATAGTAACTGGATTGAGCATTTATGTAGTGATTAATTTTTTTGTCTTTTTGTTTTATGTTCCGATGATTAAAGAAAACTCTGGGCTTGCCAATAACATGTGGAGTGTTCATAACATTGCTTACATTATTCTTTCCATCTTTATAGCAAAGGCATTTCATGCAACTGATAGAAATTGATATTGAATACCGGGTGATCATTGGCATTTCGGCCATGGTATTATTATTTACCAGTTTTTTGATCGCGTTTATCAGTAACCAGCGCAAGAAATTGCAATATCATAAAGAGTTGCACGCCATGCATGAAGAGCAGCAGCAAGCATTGACACAACAAAACCTTTTGTTGGAAAAACGGGTACTTGAAAGAACAGCAGAATTGTCACATCAAACCGATGAGCTGCAAAAATCACTGGGGAAGTTACAGGCAACCCAGAAACAACTCATTCAAGCCGAGAAAATGGCTTCTCTGGGTGAGCTAACCGCGGGTATAGCGCATGAGATACAAAATCCGCTAAATTTCGTCAATAATTTTTCCGATGTTAACAAAGAACTGTTGATGGAGTTAAAAGAGGAGGCCGACAAAGGGAATATGGATGAGATTAGGTCCATTGCAAATGATCTGCTATACAATGAAGAAAAAATAAATACGCATGGCAAAAGAGCTGATGCCATTGTAAAAGGAATGCTTCAGCATTCAAGGACCAGTGGCGGAGAAAAGGAAATGACAGACATTAACGTTTTGGCCGACGAATTTGTGAGATTGGCCTATCATGGTCTTCGAGCAAAGGACAAATCTTTTAATGCGAAATTTGAAACTGTTTTTGATGCTTCTATTGGAAGAATAAATATAGTTCCCCAAGATATTGGCAGAGTTCTTCTCAATCTTATCAATAACGCATTTTATACTGTTGGCGAAAAGGCAAAACAAAGTGTTGCCGGGTATGAGCCAATAGTGACCGTTCAAACGAAAAAAGTAAATGATGGTATTGAAATAAGAGTGATAGATAATGGCAATGGTATCCCAAAAAGAATATTGGATAAGATATTTCAACCATTCTTCACAACAAAACCAGCGGGACAAGGGACAGGCTTGGGGCTTTCATTGGCATATGATATTGTTAAAGCACATGGAGGGGAAATAAAGGTGGAGACGAAAGAGGGTGAGGGGAGTGAGTTTATTATTCAATTGCCCCAAGGGTAGAGAAGGGACACTTAACATTCAAACAATGGCATTTTCATAAGTGGTGATTCTTCCATCTCTCCCGCCATAATTACAATCCCGGGCTCGCCTTTGTACAAACTATTGTTTCGTAGTGGTTGTGAAAACCAGGTCTTCAAAATAATATCCTTTATTTTTTTACCTTCTTCAAGATATTTTGGTTCATGAGTTGTTTGATAAAGATTCATCATTGCATAAGCCACACCTGACAGCCCGCAGCACAGATCCGCATTATTATTTTGAATGCCGTTTACCAGATGCAGGGCGACTCGCTCCGCTACCCGGATATATTTTTCATCTTTAAAATGCTTGTATAGGAGCACCCATAAAAAGATATGCCCCGCATTTCCATTACACCATCCTGGCCAGGAGTTTTTATCAGCGATCCTCAACGGCCATCGAATAATGTTTGCTTGTTGGATGCAATTATTGAGCAATTCTTCAAGCCTGGTCATAAAGCTTCCAGGCAATGGGCCGGACGAAATGTTAGACCATAATAGCGTAGCATATAACAATCCCGCCCATCCATGCGCGATCCCAAAATAGTCAACCGGGTTAGATTCATTCATTGGCGGATACCGGTTCAACTGATCCCATATTTCAGTTCTAATTGCTTCAGCCGACGCAAATATTTCTGAGGCGGGACCATTTTTTATTGTCATTAATTCTCTGTAAAGGATTGAGCATCCGATCAACAATCCTGCTTTTCCCAAGGTCACGTCAATTTTATCACAAGGTCCTTTGAGTGCCAGGAGAAAACCATTTGCTGCATGATGCAATGTGTACAGATCGTTCCTTGCATGGCTGATCAACGCTTGTGTGAGATATATGCCAGCAGGTGAATGATAAAGAGAATTTTTCCCAACAATTTTTTCAGTGATCCCAATCGCCGGCGAATAAAAGGCGCGATCATGATCATTTTTAAATGATAAGGCACGGTTCGCCCATACATCGGCCAGATCAGACAATGCTGCATCCTTTCGTACACAGGCTAACCGGTAGTACATGTAAGCAATACCTGCCGAACCGTAATTGATGGAAGAAGTGGGAGGATTGCTGAAACCTTTTTCGATAAATGAAGATTCCCATCCGTATTTTTTTAAAAAGAAGCTCAGAAACTGATCCCCCATGTCTTGTTTATTGAACACATAAAATTTACTGCTTTCAAAAACCGCGTTTTTTATATTGATGATCGCATCTGCAAATGCATTCAATGATTCAAACCTTTCAGCGGGGTCTTTGGATAAAGCTTTCGCCAATACCTTAAATAATTCGCCTGGAAAGTCAAGGTCAAAATTTGTAAAGGGCAGAGGTTCATCGTTAGCTACCTGGCCAAAAAGTTTTGCTCTTTCAAAAGAAAAATTGAGATACTGGTGACCCGTAATAAGCCAGTAAAGCAATACAGCGATGGAGTACTGTTCAGCTTTTTCCGTAACGGGCGGGTGTGTTTCATTGTTTAAAACAGCCATCGCAAATTCAGGCTCATAGTGAAATCCTGTTCCACCTCTTTGGACATTTGGAGAGTTACCGATTACTGTGGCATAACCATAATCAATTATTTTGATCGTTCCTGACGGAGACACTAAAATGTTGTCAGGATTTACATCCCCATGCACCACAGCTTGTTTGTGAAGGTGGTGATATGCATGTACGATGGAAATAGACAAGTTTAGCAATTGTATTAGATTGTTCCTGCTGTTACTGTTCCTGAATTTCCTCGCTTCTTGTCCGCAGCTGATACCCTCACACCATTCAGTAACGAGAAACAAATTTCCCATTTCAGTACCCTGTTCAATAAATTTCGGGTTGATCCTATTATCCAACAGCTGGACTATTGATGTTTCATTTTTAAACAAAGATTCCGTGTTCCCGTTTTCATCTGCCTTCAGCAATTTCAATGCAAAAAGATTCCCGGCATCATTGGTTACACGATACACTTCGGTATCCGCAACTTGTTGATATCTTTCCAGGACCATGTAACTTCTGAATCTTTCATTTATTTGCAAAGACCTGCGAGACGAAAAACGTTGCTGATTGTAGGGGATAATAAAACCCCATTGCTGCATTTCAAGCAATGATTCAAATACTTCATCGGCTATTTGCTGCGGGTCTTTGTTTATTGACAATGAGAAAGAATAAATCCCTTCCGCCATCGATCTTGGCGTACGAAACTGCTGTAAAATAGAAGCAAGATCCTGGCTGATCACTTTGCTGGTTTCACGAGTGTTCACTTTCGTTATTACCACATCATCGGCATCATAGTCAAAACCATTTCTTGTTTTTTCATTCACAGAATCAACAGGAACAAACTCAATATCGTTGGCCAATATAAATGGTCCGGATATATCCATCATACACCTTAACTTTTGAATTGATAGGTCGGGTCCCAGTTGCGTATGTCAATGCCTTTGGACTGCATCGTGGCTTCTATATAAGCAATTGTCCTGTCCCAGCTCAACTTGTTTTCTTTTGCCTGCGCCAGCAGCGCGGCCAGTTTATCGCTGATGACTGTGCGCCAGCTACCGTCCAAATTCTGTTGTCCTTCAGGTGGGTCTTCACCCCAGGAAAGTAGACCATTATCATCCAATTGGACGCTGAAAGGCACACCCTGGGCGGCATAATGTTTTAGTACATCGATTAGTGTCCCGGCCGTTTTGAACAATGATTCCTTTGAATAAAAATATACAACCATTTTGTCCGGCCTGAGCAATCCCGGCAATGTATTGCCGATTTTAAAGCTAACGGCATCCGACGCATCAATAATGGGAACAGATTTTAACAGTACCCCGGGAAGATCATTTACAACAGGACTGATGTACAATTTGAAAATACCCTGCGATGGATCGTCTATAAAATTTTCAGGCATCTTCCTGCTCCACGACAGCCACTCATTTTTTTCATTGATCGTTGAATGCCATCTTTCGGTTAATGTATGGATTGTATTGTCATCGGTGCCAGAAAAAAGAAATTCTTGCACACTATTTTTTTTAAGGAACGTCGTCTTCATAGAAGTATCCCAGGGAACAGTATTAAAAGTGTATAAACGGCTGGCTATAGATCTTTCATCTGCATCATTCAGCATCCAGGCATAATAAATCGCTTTGTACGAAAGTCGGGACAAATAAGTTCGCAGATGTGTTTCACTCATGACATCATCATCGTAAATAGCCGGCAAGGCATGCGGACCGCTTACAAATTTTCCTGCCCATTCAATTTCAATGATACCATCCAGCAACATCGCGGCAATGGTTTCATTAATCTTCTGTTCGCCGGAAAAAATCAGATAGTGGGGCAATTTGTTGGCATGCTGCAAATGAAAATATAACAGAGCGATCTCGCGATACGCCACCTTATTGAAAACGTTTTGAGATGGGATCACCGGCTGAAAAACTCCGTACACTTCCGATTCATCCTGCAGATGGGATAATGATTCTTTCTGATGACTATCCAGCTGATTCCATTCCTTGAGCCTGTATAGATTTGCCGCCCTGAATTTTTTGTCAAGTAAGAAATGGAGTTTCATAGCTTAAAAACGGTCACGAGTTTTCACCCATGCAATTGCATTATTTTGCCTGCAATCCCGCAATTGTTTGCTTTAAAGACCAGAGTTGCGTGGCATAGGCAGAGTTATCATCGTAACGCTTACCTGGTTTCGTTTGACTGCATCTGCTGACTGCCATACAATTGGGTTTGGTTTGGCCGCATTTGCTGGGGGGGGCGCATTGGGGAGGAGGCTTGGTCTCTCCGCATTTGCTGGGTGCCACACAAGTGTCACCGCTGTCCATTAAATGTAATTGGGGATTTTCCCCCGCATAAACAGTGACCATCAGGTCTTTGATCTTAAAATTTTTCATTGAGGTCAATTTAAAGTTAAACAAGAGTTTCATGGGTTGACTTAAATGCTGCGAGTGTTCATTTACGGTTTTCGGAGGGAAAACTCGGAAAGGAAAGGGAAGTAAAGGGAAACGGGAAATTTACAAAGGATCGATCAGCGACTATCCAAATCTAACAGATAGCGACGATAATTCCATAGAATTCGCGGAATAATTTTAATAAGTTATTTTAATCTCCGCCTCAACTGTTAATTTTAATACAGAAAGGTGAGGAGATAACCTGGTAGTGAACCGGTAACCAGGATGAAATATGGGCAGGTTTCGGCAATTGCCTGCAACAATTTTAGCTCCCTTAAATAGTGAACATGCCAAACAAGAAAAGGCTAAATATTGCCAGGAATTTTTTTTTAATGCTGATCGGCTTATTCACCACTGCGATTGGCCACGCACAATCCAACCAGGAATTGAATGAGCAGGATAAGCAAAGACTTCAACAAGAGCTTTCTCTATCGAAAGAGGACAGCCACAGGGCGGATATTCTGAGGCAATTAGCGGAATACTATATTGGCCTGGAAACGGACTCTTCACTTTTACTTGCTCAAGAAGCATTTGATCTTTCGACTAAGGTTGAATATGACCTGGGAAAGATCACCTCGCTGTTCACGATGGGAAAAGTTTTCGTGTATATGGGTAATTACAGCCGTGGGTTGGAATTGTACCTCCAGTCACTGGAGATGAGCGAGCGGGTAAAAGATGCAGAATGGATCGCTTATAATTTATCCCGTATTGGCGAAATTTATAATGATCAGTCCGACTATCAGCGGGCGCTTGAGTATTTTTCCAAATGCAGATCCATTGCTGAAAAGAAAGGACTGAATAATATACTTGCCGGAGTTTTGCTGAGGATCGGGGAAGTATACGAGAACCAGGATAAAATTGATTCTGCGGCTTTCTATATCGGGCGCAGCTATGAGCTTGCAGCGCGATCGAGCGATGATTATCTTCTTGAAAAGATAGAATATTCACTTGGTGATATTCATTACAAAAAAGGCGAGTTGCAAAAAGCGATGGATTTCTACAAGCTGTCTATCGCTATTTCGGAAAAGTCGCAGGATTACATAATTGTTTGCAATGCGGGAATGGGTATTGCCAATGTCTACAATAAACTGGGAAATACAGACTCGGCGATCTATTATGCAAGGCGATCCCTGGCGAAAGCCAAAGAAGCCGGCTTCCTGCCGCAGCAGCTGGACGCGTCTGATTTTATTGCACAGTACTTCAAAAACAAAAAAATATTTGACAGCGCTTTTGTCTACCAGGAGACTTCCATCGTGTTAAAAGATTCATTGATAAGCAAAGAAAAAATAAAAGAGTTTCAACAAATTTCCTTTTCAGAGCAACTCAGGCAAATGGAGACAGAACAAGAGAAAACAAAGTATAGGAACAGGATCAGAGTGTATGTTCTTTTGGGTGGCATGTTGGCATTCCTGACAGTGGCTCTTGTGCTGTGGCGCAATGTGAGGCTTAAGCAAAAGGCGAATAAATTACTGACCGCGCAAAAACTGGAAATAGAAAAACAAAGGGGCAGGCTTGAAGAGTCGTACCAGGAATTAAAAGCCACTCAAAAACAGCTGATCCAAAGTGAGAAAATGGCTTCACTCGGAGAGCTTACAGCGGGCATTGCACATGAGATTCAAAATCCACTGAATTTTGTCAACAACTTTTCAGAAGTAAATGCTGAGTTGCTTTCAGAAATGAAACAAGAAATTGAAGAAGGCAATTTTAGTGAAGCAAAGAACATTGCAAACGATGTGATAGCGAATCACCACAAAATAAATCAGCATGGGAAAAGAGCCGATTCAATTGTGAAGGGAATGCTTCAACACACGAGAGCCAGCAGCGGGCAAAAAGAGCTTATCGACATAAATAGTTTAGCTGATGAATATTTACGGCTGGCCTATCATGGTCTTCGCGCCAAGGATAAATCTTTTAATGCAAAGTTTAAAACCCGTTTGGATCATTCAGTTGGAAAAGTGAACATGGTACCACAAGACATTGGCCGGGTTATTCTCAATCTGGTAACAAATGCATTTTATGCTGTGTGTGAAAAACAAAGACAGAATATCACCGGTTATGAGCCCACTGTTACGTTGAGTATAAAGAAGGTTGACCATAAAATAGAAATGAGTATTGGCGATAACGGCAACGGTATTCCACAAAAAAATTTGGACAAGATCTTTCAACCTTTTTTCACGACGAAACCGACGGGCCAGGGAACAGGATTAGGATTGAGTTTGGCATATGATATTATTAAAGCCCATGGGGGAGAAATAAGAGTGGAAACAAGGGAGGGCGAAGGGACTGAGTTTATTATTCAATTACCAAGCGCATGAAATCAGTTTTATACTTTGTTGGAATAGTTTTAGTGGCATTGAGCTACTCGCCCTGTGGTTCGGCCCAGGGAATCAATGAAGATTCACTTCAAAAGGAGATATGGCAATCCTTAAATCGTGAATTGGGTGAAAAAAAATTACCGAAATCTTTGTTTGATACGTCCAGGATCCCTTCTGCTTCTTACTTTCCGGTAGATTTTAAAAAACTATTTGAAGGTATAAATAAAGAAATTTCTGCTGCAAGATCTGCCGGGGATATCGGGAATTTGAGTAAAGGATATGGCAAGCTTTCTTCACTTGACAGCTTCAGGGGAAACTATAAAGGGGCTTACGAAAATTATAAACTGTATGCAGCTTATCGTGACAGTCTTCAAAAAAAGGAATTTGAAAAAAAAGAACTACAGGCAAGGATGCAGCGTGAGTTTGATAAAAAGCAGGCGGAGCAACAAATAGAAAAGGAAAAAGAAGACCGCAGAAACACCGTCCGGCAAATTTTATTGGTTGCTTTTCTACTTGCTTTTATCACTATTTCCGCGGCTTTCTTTATCGCCTATAAACGGGAACAAAAAGGAAAGAATTTGGTAAATAATCAGAAGAAGGAAATCGAAAACACACTTTCAGAACTTAGATCGACGCAGGCACAACTCATCCACAGTGAGAAAATGGCCAGCCTTGGCGAACTAACTGCCGGGATCGCGCATGAGATACAGAACCCGCTGAATTTTGTAAATAATTTTTCAGAGGTAAATCGTGAACTTATCCGGGAGGTCAAAGGGTCTCCATTAAGACGTGAAGAACTCGATGAGTTATTGGAAGATATTGCGGTAAACGAAGAAAAGATCATTCATCACGGTAGACGTGCGGATGCAATTGTGAAAAGCATGCTGCAGCATTCGAGAACGAGTCGTGGTCAAAAAGAGGCAACCGACATTAACGCGTTGGCTGAAGAATACGTGCGATTAGCTTATCATGGTTTCCAGGCAAGGGAAAATGGATTCGAGGCAATTGTTGAAACAGATTTCGCCCCGTCGCTTCCAAAGACAATGGTAGTGCCGCAGGAGATTGGAAGAGTGTTGCTCAATTTGCTCAATAATGCTTTTTACTCGGTGAGGGAAAAGACAAAGTCACAAGCTGCAGGCTTGCGTGCCGGACGGGGAGGCTATAAACCGCAAGTTATTGTTCAAACAAAAAAAACAGGCGATAAAACCGAGATAATTGTACGAGATAATGGGAATGGAATTCCGGAAACGGTAATTAATAAAATCTTTCAGCCTTTCTTCACTACCAAACCAACCGGGCAGGGTACAGGGTTAGGGTTATCATTAGCCTATGATATTGTTAAAGCCCATCGGGGAGAAATAAAAGTGGAAACAAAGGAGGGCGAAGGAACTGAGTTTATTGTTCAATTGCCTCAGGTATAATAGCTGTTTTATTTTAGATTTGTGATCTGAATTCGGGCCCACGCAAACTCTCTCTATACAGCGCAAACAAATCTTTCGAACCATGAAGAAGACGATCGTTTATTTATTTACCGCGGCGCTGAGCTTGCAATTATTTTGCATTCCGTTAGTGGCGCAAACAAAAAAGAAAATGAGTACGGGATTATTCGGTGTTGATTCCGTGCTTAAAATCACATTAAGTGGTAATCTCCGTGATCTCATGACAGACAGGGCGGACAACCCGCAAAATCACCCTGTCATCATTTCGTATCGGCAGGAGGATGGCAACGAAATTTCGGTACCTGCGGAAGCAAGAACAAGAGGGCATTTTCGCCGGACAATGGGAAATTGTACCTATCCGCCATTACTAATTCAATTTGCAAAAAATGATGCAGTGTCATCTTCGATATTTAAAGAACAGCAAAAATTAAAATTGGTAATGCCCTGCGTGGGAGACGACTATGTGATCCGGGAATGGCTGGTGTACCAAATTTATAACCTGGTCACGCCGAAAAGTTTCAGGGCAAGATTGGTATCCGTTGAATTAAATGATACAAAAAAGAAAAAGTCCACTTCACCTTTTTATGGCATTTTGCTGGAAGAAGACAGGCAGATGGCAACAAGAAACGACGACGTTTTGATCAAGCGACAACTAAGACCTGAGCAAACTGACTCGACAGCTTTTTTGAAAATGGCGGTGTTTGAATATTTAGTTGGAAATACGGATTGGTCGGTGCAATATCAAAATATAAAATTAGTCGCTCGTGATTCCCTCACCATTCCAATCGCAGTGCCTTATGATTTTGACCACGCGGGCCTGGTAAGCCCGCCTTATGCCAAACCTGCGGAAGAATTGCACATGAACTCTGTGCGGGACCGCCGTTACCGTGGCTATTGCATACAAAACATGGAAAGGTTTGACGGTGTTATTGCTCTATACAATAAATTAAAGCCGGCCATCTACAAACTTTATACTGACTGCCCTTTACTTGACCCGAAGTATGTGAAATCCACGATCAAATATCTAGATGAATTTTACGAAACCATTAATGATCCCGCAAAGCTGAAAAAGGAATTTGGTTATCCCTGTGATAAGAACGGAACCGGCAATGTAGTGATAAAGGGTTTGAAGGACGGCGTGCCCAGCGAAGAATGAATCCAATTACCGGCATTACATTTTTCTTGCCTGTTGAATAAAAATAGTTTTTACAAGGTTGCCGTTGTTGATCGTTTTATAAAAATCTTCGAGGTAATCAATAATCGTTTTCCTGTTTTTCTCAGTAAGCAGGTCAAAACCATTGACGAGTGAATATATATTTTCTTTCTTCTTATTGAAGATCGCTATCACCTCATTCAATTCTTCCTCACTTCTCGCGTAACCGCGATAGAGGCGCTGACGGACGTTTTCAATATCCAGGCCCTCATTAGGGACAGCATAATAGGCATCCACGATGCCCGCGTAATCGAAATCATAGGGAACAACAATGGGCCTGGCGGTTGAATCTTTTGCCGGCTGGATCAAAATAATGTTGTGGTTTGCGGAAACCCCAAAGTCAGTGTTCCCTATCATATATTGGAACATGGCCACGATGGTCATCTGTTTGCGATCTGTATATTCTGCGTGCGACCTTGTACCCTTTAATTCGATGCAATCATTTCGTTTAGCCAGTCCTTTGTCGCTTTCAATGACAAACGCATGACCTGAATACGGTTTTTTCTTGGGATTCTCATCCTCATAACTGAGGTTCAGCAACCGCACGCGAAAACTTCTTTCTGTGATCAGGTTATAAATTTTATAAACTAAGTATTCTTTAAGCAATAACTGGTCACCATTACTATTTTCGTAGCATGTGCAGACCATCTTTAAAGAATTAAGTGGATATAGTTTAGGCGATGTGCTATTATGAAAATTGAGTTTTATCGGAGGCATATAGCATACTTCCTTTCTTATATGCCCACGAGCTATCACGCGTATTTGTTCGGAAATGGTGCTGTCCGCGATCTTGCACGAAAAAGTAGCCGGGAAATATTCAGGCTTCGCGCTGTTGCGAATGAGCTTGCCAATATCCCACTTCAGCGCGGCATCCAGTACTTCGTCGCGTTCAAAAAACTTTACAGGGTCAATGACCTGCGCCCGGGCCGGTGTAACCAGGCTTGCAAATAACAATAAAAATATTACCAGAGATTTTTTCATACGCAGATAGTGAAATATCAATAAGCTCAGTCTTTTTTATGCTTGTGGTTCTTATCTTTTTTGGGATGTTCAGGATCGAGAACAAGTTTTTCAGATCCGCCTTCACCACGAAATTCCAGGTCTTCAAACAACCCCGCATCTGTCAGGTCAAGCCGATGAGAATTTTCCCAGTCAAATCTTGCAATTTCGTGCAGCCTTTCTACAATTTCTGTATCGTTTACTTCAATAGCCAGTTCGCGCCGGTCGTCAAAACTTCCGGGTGTGAGATTAATGGAGCCAACGATCGCCCTGCAGCCGTCTGCTAAAAGCATTTTTCCATGCAACTTCAGGTGTTTTAGTTTATGGATCTTTATCCCCACATCATCCATGATCCGCAATCCCCCCACACCTTCGATCAGCTTTTCTTTTTTTAGTGTATGTGGTGGACGAACCATCACGTGCACTTTGACACCCCTGGCTGCCGCTCTGATGATCCGTTCAATAATAACGAGGTCCTGGTACCTTTCATTTTGAATAAAAAGAGAGTGCTTTGCGTCATCAATGAATCTTGCAATACGTGCACGCCCATTTATACTGCACCAGATAAGTCGGGCATTTTCGCCGGGATCAAAATCGGTTCGGGCCCAGTCTGCCTCAAAACATAAAATCACCTCCTCCACTTCATGCGGATTAGAAGTAATAATTGCATAGTCCCGCGTCTCGGTAAGATTTTTTGTTTCCCAGTTAAGTGATTTTATGAAGGCAATCCTGTCATCAACTACCATTGATTTTTCATGTGTAAGGCCAAAAAAAGGGTTTGTATCTTTCACATTCACTCCCGCCTGCTCTAATAATTTTCTTGTGCTTTCATTTTCTTCTTCCCCGCTCCGGCGCGCCGGGTTAAGCATCACCTTCACATCAAGACCGCGTTTGTGGGCGTCGATAACGGCATAGATCAGTTCAGGGTCCGAAAAGACAAACATTTTTATCCGAAGCGAAGTCTTTGCTTCAAGAATTGCGTCAATGATCATC
>Ga0163162_10003146_pt1 | contig 15763 bp, 14 predicted proteins | sample S55metaG_FD_115310 | JGI IMG/M metagenome (GOLD analysis project Ga0163162, IMG submission 115310) | Switchgrass rhizosphere microbial communities from Kellogg Biological Station, Michigan, USA - S5-5 metaG | ecosystem: Host-associated > Plants > Roots > Rhizosphere > Soil | place: USA...
TTGTGCTCCATGGCTTTTTCCACGTTCAGGATCTTACCACGTAATGGTAAAATAGCCTGGTATTCGCGGTTACGGCCCTGTTTGGCGGTACCACCCGCCGAGTCACCTTCGACAAGGAATAACTCGCAAAGGGTTGGATCGCTATTGGCACAGTCAGACAGTTTACCCGGTAAGCCCGAACCTGTCATCACACTTTTACGCTGTACCATTTCACGCGCTTTACGGGCGGCGGCACGGGCAGTAGCTGCCAATATTACTTTATTTACAATCAGGCGGGCTTCTTTAGGATTTTCCTCAAGGAAGTTACCAAGGATCTCGCCAACGGCTATGTCAACCGCACCCATCACCTCGTTGTTACCTAACTTGCTTTTGGTTTGGCCTTCAAACTGCGGCTCCTGTACTTTTACCGAGATAATGGCCGTCAAACCTTCGCGGAAGTCATCGCCGCTGATCTCAACCTTTACGTTTTTCAGCAAACCTTCTTTATCGGCATAAGCTTTCAGCGTACGGGTTAAACCACGACGGAAACCTGCCACGTGTGTACCACCCTCGATAGTGTTGATGTTATTCACGTACGAAAAAACGTTTTCGCTGTAGGTATCATTATACTGCAAAGCCAGCTCAACCGGGATGCCACCTTTATTACCATCAACATAAATTGGCTCCGGAATGATAGAGGTACGCGTACCGTCTAAAAACTTAACAAACTCGCGCAAACCGCCTTCAGAGAAAAACACTTCCGAGCGGAAAGTTCCGTCTTCCAGGGCTTCACGCTCATCAGTCAAACTCAGGCGAATGCCTTTATTCAAAAAGGAAAGCTCGCGCAAGCGGCCAGCCAGTGTATCATATTTATATTCGGTAGTAGTGGTAAAAATTTCCGGGTCGGGCTGAAAAGTTTGGATAGTACCGGTCTTGTCCGATTCGCCTATCGCCTTAACATCAAACATAGGTTTACCACGCTCGTACTCCTGGGTAAAGATCTTACCTTCACGATGTACAAGGGTCCTGACATGGGTTGACAGCGCGTTAACGCAACTTACACCCACACCATGCAAACCGCCCGATACTTTATAAGTATCCTTGTCAAATTTACCACCGGCATGCAAAACGGTCATTACAATTTCAAGGGCCGATTTACCTTCTTTTGTATTGATACCCGTAGGGATACCACGACCGTTATCTGATACGGTTATGGAATTGCCAACATGGATAGTAACTTTAATATCATCACAGTAACCGGCAAGTGCTTCGTCGATAGAGTTATCAACTACTTCATACACAAGGTGGTGCAAACCTTTAACGCCTGTATCACCAATGTACATCGACGGACGCTTACGCACCGCCTCTAAACCTTCTAAAACCTGTATATTATCTGCTGAATAATTGGATTTGTCCTGAATTTCTTCGCTCATATTTATTTAATGAAACAACCTTCAAAATTACAAAAAATAACCGGGATTATCGACGATTTGTGGATAAAAGTGCAGTTGTGGAATAGATTTGGGAGTGCTAAATTAATATTGCCTTAATACCATTTCACAGAATAGTTTGTTTGAACCCGATTTTTGAGAATTAAAGAATTTATAGAATTTGTAATCTTTGCGGCTTAGCGCCTTTGCGTGAAAAACAACCGGCTACAATAATAGTGGCTACAAACATCATCGCACATCTACACATCTGAAATCCGCACATCTGATTATTTTCACATCCGAAATTTGCACATTACATTATCTGCACATCTGATTAGGATACTTGCAATGAAAGATTATCTTTGTCAAAATTTTATAATATTTTCAGATTAGTATAATGAAAACCAGTGCTTCAACTTTAACCAAGCTTACTTTAGGATTAGCCATTGCAGGTAGCATTGCCGCTTGCAGCCAAAATAAAACTGCCGATAAACCGGCTGCTGCAACCACAGCAACTCCTGATAAAGAAACTATTGTTTATGTAAACTCCGATTCGTTATTGAACAAGTACGAGTACTTTAAAGATCTTTCAAAACGTCTTGAAGACAAAGGCAAAGCTTCACAAACAGACCTGCAAAACCGCGGTCAGGCATTTCAGCGCCAGGTTGCCGAATATCAGAAAAATCAGGCTACTATGTCGGCCGATCAACGCCAGGCTACCGAGCAGCAGTTACAGCGTAAACAACAGGAATTACAGGGTTACTCACAAAATGCAGGTGCCGAATTTCAGAATGAGCAGGCTTCAGAGAACGCTAAACTGTATGACAAAATCCAGGATTTCGTAAAAGTTTATGCTAAAGAAAAAGGCTACAAACTGGTGTTAACTTATTCAAAAGCCAACCCAACTGTATTATATGGTGATCCTTCTTTAGATGTTACCGTTGATGTTGCAAAACGCCTTAACGAAGCATACGCTAAAGAGAAGAAATAATATACGATTTGAAAATTTGATGATGTAGTAATTTGAAAATTACAAGTCATTTTCAAATATTCAAATTGACACATTTTCAAATTAAAACCTCAACTTCGGTTGAGGTTTTTTAATTTAGGGCAATATGGAAAATACGGCACACGAAAAATTTATGCGCATAGCCATTGAACTGGCCGAAGACAATGTAAAGCGTGGAATTGGTGGCCCGTTTGGGGCTGTGATAGTTAAGGATGGCATGATCGTGGCCCGTAGCGCCAATCGTGTTGTGCCTACTAATGATCCTACTGCACATGCCGAAGTTTCGGTGATCCGCCTGGCTTGCCAGGAGCTGGAAACCTACAATTTATCGGGCTGCGAGATCTATACCAGCTGCGAACCCTGCCCTATGTGCCTGGGTGCCATTTATTGGGCGCGTATTGATAAAATTTACTTCGCCAATACCAAAGCCGATGCTGCCGCAATAGGCTTCGACGATCACTTTATATATGACGAGCTGGAAAACCCAATGGATAAACGCAAGCTTCCTTTTGTACAAATCCTTCGTGAAGAGGCACTACCGGCCTTTAAGCTTTGGGAAACAACAGAGCATAAGGAGCATTATTGACCAGGATTGGGGGGATTTGCCGGATTAATAGGATTTTACTTACACTTGCTTTAATATTGGTTAAGATTATGCATGCAAAGCAAATCCTACTAATCTCAAAAATCCGTTTAATCCTGGTTCAGACTAATCCTGGTTCTCTTCCTTCTCTTCAAAAAAATTATCTTTCAGATCATCAATCTCGCGCCTGTCGGCCTTGGTGGGGCGACCAGTTCCACGGTCACGTTTAAGTATCGGGGCGTGGAACATTGATTTAAACGCCTGGGTTTGCTCAACCGGGGTGATATCTTCATAAAAATTCACGGCAGTTTTGGCATCCACGCGGTTTTCGAGCAGACCGGTTACCTTTACTACCTTGCGTTCAATGCCTTTTGCAACGTGGTAAACATCACCAATTTTTACCTCGTATGATGGTTTGATGTTTTTACCATCCAGCTTAATACGTCCGGCTTTGCAGGCATCAGAAGCCAGTGTACGTGTTTTAAAAACGCGGATAGCCCACAGGTATTTATCTATTCTCAGTTTCTCTTTTTCGGCCATTTATTAGTCCCTTTCATATTTATTGGCCAGGCGTTGGGCCAATGCATCAATATCTTTTTTACGTGCAAGCATAAGCACCCAATGCTCCGGAATGCTTTCGTAACCGTAAGTTAAACCTGCCAACCCGCCAGTCACAGCGGCAGTTGTATCGGTATCAAGCCCCCAATTTACAGCTTTTAGCACAGCTTCGCTATAGCTTGCTGTGATTAGCAAACTTTAGGTGAGTATAATATTGCAAAACTTATTTGGACAGGTCTCTCTTTATAAACTTACGATAAAGGTATTCGGCATATCCAACGCTTATGTAATCAGGAAATTTCCAGTTTGGATAATAGCGTTTTTTGATGTATTTGAGCGTACCAAAAAACAAAACGCCTAAAATAAGCAGCAATGCCATACCAAGTAAAATAATGGCAGATAGTACAAATGGGGTCATACTTTGGGGGAGTGGGGGATTAAAGTGATAAATTAAAAGGTAAAAATTTACGATCTCAATTTCTTATGATTTAAAGAAACCCCTTATACGCCGAATAATGCACCAATGTTTACCGCTTCATAGCTTATTTCCCCGAACATAATGGTGTTAAAAAAGTAAGCCTCCCCAACACTCGCTGTTCGGAAGGCTTTTGACACCTAATTAGTTTAAACGTTGGTTTTCGTTTATATAAAATTAAAGTTTCCTTAACGTTTTTTAAAGCATATTAACTGGTTGTCCGGATTTTGTATACATGTGTGAAAATCAATACACTGTAAATCAAAATAGTATACGGCAATGGTCAATTATACCCACATATTTCCCGATGTATCACGAATGTTTTTAAAAATTGAAGCAGCCCCGGGGTTAAAATTCAATTTATTGAACGAGGTTATTACCGAAGCTTCACATTGAATTAATCAGACACTTTAACCTGTGTTAGGTCGTAGGATTTTATTAATGATGATGAAATTTGTAAATTGCCCCTATGGATTCGCCTATAGTAGCTTTTATTATTGCAGTTGTGCTTATTTTTGCAATTTACAAAGGGGTTATATTTCTATTTAGTTTACTTCCAGATTCTTCTTTTCGGACTTTCACACAATCTGCATCCGGCAAAGTTCTCGTAGGTTTTCTTTCGCCAATAATCCTTTGGCTGATATTTGTATTCGTTGCGATTAACTTCTTACATATTCAATGCTAACTTTGAGAAGCTTGTTGCAGAAACACACCCCTGGTACCACTCGTTCCTCCGCACCCTGCTCTCAAGAGGGGATTTTTAAAATCTTTTACACTGAAAATCAAAATAGTATACGCAACCCGTTAATATACTCACAGATTTCTCAAAGCGTTGCTAATGTTCTTGAAAATTAAAGCGTGTCTATGTTAAAATCCAGTTTGAGTATCAATAATGACAATGCATCTTTAGGGACTTCGCCGCTCATCGGCCATGATATACAATCTTTTAAAATCAACTATATTTCCTTAAAAATCCTTTAATTTGCCAAAAGTTTAATTTCAACAATGCAAGATCTTAAAAAACTGATTGAAGAGGCCTGGGAAGACAGGAACCTGCTGAACTACAATGAATATACCAACGCCATTGAAACCGTTATTGACCGGTTGGATAAAGGCGAGATCCGTGTGGCCGAACCTATTGGCTCACGCTGGCATGTAAATGAGTGGATTAAAAAGGCGGTTGTTTTGTATTTCCCAACCAGGCATATGGAAGAAATTAAAACCGGTCCTTTTGTTTTTCATGATAAAATGAAACTCAAAACCGATTACAAACAAACCGGCGTTCGCGTTGTGCCTCACGGTATTGCCCGTTACGGCGCTCACCTTGCCAAAGGCGTTATCATGATGCCATCATACGTAAACATTGGCGCTTATGTTGATGAAGGTACCATGGTTGATACCTGGGCTACTGTTGGTTCATGTGCGCAGATAGGCAAACACGTACACTTAAGCGGTGGTGTTGGTATTGGCGGTGTGTTGGAGCCTTTACAGGCTGCACCTGTTATTATTGAAGACAACTGCTTTATTGGCTCACGTGCTATTGTTGTTGAAGGCGTACATGTTGAGCATGAAGCTGTTTTAGGTGCAAACGTTGTATTAACAGCATCAACCAAAATCATCGACGTAACCCACAGCACCCCGATTGAATATAAAGGCCGTGTACCTGCCCGTTCGGTTGTGATCCCTGGTTCATATACCAAAAAATTTGCTGCCGGCGAATACCAGGTGCCTTGTGCCCTGATCATAGGTACCCGCAAGGAATCAACCGATAAAAAAACATCATTGAATGATGCCCTGCGTGAAAATAACGTAGCGGTATAATATAGTCTGAAGTCGCAAGTTTAAAGTCATAAGTGCTTGATGGATCAATTCGCCATCTTTCACTTATGACTTTTAATTTAATAAAGCGACTTTTGACTTAAAACTTTGAACTTAAGACTTCAAATGAAGATAGGATACGATGCTAAACGGGCCTTTTACAATAATACCGGCTTAGGTAATTACAGTCGCTGGTTAATTAAAGGCATAGCATCACTCCATACGTCCAACACTTTATATTTATATACGCCAAAGGCCAAACCCAATCCCCGGTTTAATTTTATTGGCGGCTATTCCAACATTCACACTGTTACCCCAAAAAGCAAATGGTTCACCTCGTGGTGGCGTAGCAGGGGGATTGTTGAAGACCTTAAACGCGATGGGATTGAACTGTACCATGGTTTAAGTCACGAGCTTCCTTCGGGTATAGAGCAAACCGGTATTAAGTCCGTAGTTACTGTGCATGACCTTATCTTCATGCGTTATCCAAAGCAGTTTGGGCCGGTAAACTATCGCATCTATTTAGCCAAGATAAAGCATGCCTGCCGGGTTGCTGATAGTATTATCGCCATAAGCCAAAAAACAAAAGACGATTTGATTGAACTGCTCAGCATCGATCCAAAAAAAATCGAAGTTATATACCAGGGATGTGACCCTTCGTTTGCAATTAAACAAACCACTGCGCAAAAATCGGCAGTAAAAGAAAAACACAACCTGCCCGACAGCTTTATACTGAGTGTAGGTACTATCGAAGAACGCAAAAACCTGTTGCTAACCGTTAAAGCTTTAAGAAAGGTTAATGATATAAAACTTGTTGTGGTTGGTAAAGAAACAAAATACACAGAACAGGTTAAAGTTTATTTAACAGCCAATAATTTAAACCACCGGGTAATGTTTTTAAAAGACGTTACCTTTGCAGAGTTACCTGCTGTTTACCAGCTGGCATCCGTGTTTGTTTATCCATCCCGGTATGAAGGTTTCGGCATCCCCGTGTTGGAGGCCTTAAACTCCGGTACCCCGGTTATAGCGGCAACTGGCTCATGCCTTGAGGAAGCCGGCGGGCCCGACAGCCTTTATGTTAACCCGGATGATGATGCCGGCCTTGCAGAAAATTTAAACAGGGTGCTTAGCGACTATGGCTTAAGGCAAAACATGATAACTAAAGGCCGCACTTATGCAGCCAATTTTACTGATGATAAACTAAGCCGGCAGTTAATGCAGCTTTACCAAAATATTTTGAACCATGCTTAGAGACGAAGTAGCCAAAGCTTTTAAAGTTGTACAGGACGGCGGCATTATCCTTTACCCTACCGATACCATTTGGGGCATAGGTTGCGATGCTACCAATACCGAAGCCATTCAAAAGATCTATCGCCTTAAACAGCGCGATGAGGCTAAAAGCATGATTATTTTGCTGGACACCGAAAACAAGCTGGAAAGCTATATCACCGAAGTAAACCCACTTGCTTTCGAATTGATTGAATATGCCGAAAACCCTTTAACACTTGTAATGCCCGGTGCCAAAAACATTTCGCCGGCTTTAATTGCGGCAGATGGCAGCGTGGGGATCAGGGTTGTAAAAGACACCCCTTTTTGCCAGCAACTGATCCAGCGTTTGCGTAAACCGCTGGTTTCAACTTCTGCCAATATCAGCGGCAAGCCGTCTCCGCAATATTTTTCGCAGATTGACCAGGAAATTATTGACGGCGTTGATTACGTGGTTGATTTGGAGCAACATAGCAAGGAGATCAAAACGCCATCAACTATTATGAGGCTGGCACCTGATGGCAGGTTTGAGTTTTTGAGGCGTTAACGAGAGATTAGAGGTTGGAGATTAGTTAAAAAGGTATGTTTGAGGATGTTTTTAACAGAAACATTTTTAGCAAATTTATCGGGTTAACCTCTTATTTCAATTAAAAAATTGATAATCAGTCTTTTAATTAAAAATTATTCGATTTTTTGTTAACCCTGTTAACCCCGGCCATTACTGTCTGACCGCTGTCGAAAGTTTCGATACCCGCTGTCCGAAGCCTCCAACTTCGGACTACTATGCCTGTAGTCTCTGACTATTACTGTCCGGTAAAAAGATAATAAAAAGTAAGGGAAGCTTTTAACGGCCTGCCTTTATTGGTAGTTTTAAGTTACCACACAAAAAACACCAATGAACAAAAGTACTTTTTTTACCGGACAGCCGATATTCGCTCAGTTATTAAGATTCATTCCCCGGGATATGATCCGCCGCATATCCACTGATTATAATGCAGATAGATATTGTAAGCGATTCAATACTTACGAGCATTTAGTAACTATGCTTTATGCGGTTTTTAATCACTGTAATTCATTACGGGAAGTAACAACTGGTATGCTTGCAGCAGAGCAACGAGTTAGTCATCTTGGAGTTCGCTATCATCCCAGGCGCAGTACCATATCAGACGCCAATCATAGGCGACAAGCTGATGTTTTCGGTGCCATTTATTACAAGCTATATCAAAGGTATTCGGGATTTTTATCGGACAGCCGAAAGAAAAGCATAGCCTCGCGATTGTATATATTCGATTCAACCACTATATCTTTATTTCAGGAAATACTGCGCACTTCCGGTCAAAATCCTGCGGGGAAACGAAAGGGCGGGATCAAAGTCCATACGCTGATGAGAAGCGATCAGGATATCCCTTGTATGATTCGCTACAGTGCTGCTGCCGCAAATGATTCCAGTTTTCTAAAAGAGGTTCATCTCCCTAAAGGTTCCATCCTTGTCTTTGACAGGGGTTATGCAGACTATATAAAACTTAACAGTTTTTCAGCATCAGGAGTAACATGGGTTACACGAAAGCGAAGCAGGTCGGCTTATGATGTCCTGGAAGAATTAGATAATCCGCATAAAGAAAAAGGAGTTATTGCAGACAAACGTATCCGTTTGGGCCACAGAGGCAGTAATCGCGTTTTAGGCAGAATTGTACAATACAAAAGTCCTGATAGTGGTGAGATATACGAGTTCCTGACCAATAACATGAAAATGAGTGCGATGACTATAACTGAGTTATACCGCAAACGGTGGCAAATCGAGCTGTTATTCAAAAGAATGAAGCAAAACTATCCGCTTAAGTATTTTCTTGGTGATTCGGAAAACGCTATCAAGTTACAAATATGGTGTGCTTTGATAGCAGATCTAATATTAAAGATCATCAAAAAAGGCATAGCAGCTAAATGGTCTTTCGCTAATTTAGCTGCTATGATGCGCTTGCATCTTATGACATATATAGATATACGCGGTTTTCTAAGATCGCCTGAAAAAGCGTTACAAAGCAAACTTTCAAATATTCATTCGCCAAACTCCCAACAACTGCTTTTGATTACATAGGGCCTGCGGTGAGCGTTATTGCATAAAATCGCAGGTATCTGTTCTATTTCTGGGTTTATTTAGTAGTCGCGTCTTTTTACCGGACAGTAATAGTCTCTGACTACAGGATTACGTTAACAACATTGCGTCATCCATTTTAACTACACACAATCTCACGTTTTTCAATTTACAAGGCATAGTTACCAATTAATCTTACCTTTGTACCCTTATTAGCGTTTTTAAGCCTCAAACTATGCAGCAACACCTCAGGCATCCCGTATTTTCTGTTATATCCCGCCTTGCGGGCGAACAAAATGTACAGGCTTATGCCATAGGTGGTTTTGTACGTGATATTTTCCTGAACCGCACGTCCAAGGATATTGACATTGTAATTATTGGCAATGGCATTGCCTTTGCAGAAACAGTAGCGGCTAATCTTAAAGTTAAACTGGCGGTATACAAAAACTTCGGCACGGCGTCGCTTAAATACCGCGATCTGGAAGTTGAATTTGTTGGTGCGCGCAAAGAATCATACCGCCGCGATTCGCGCAAGCCTATTGTAGAGAACGGCACTTTGGAAGACGACCAGAAACGCCGCGATTTTACCATCAACGCACTGGCTATCTCATTGCACCCGGATACTTTTGGCGAGCTGCTTGATCCGTTCAATGGCATCGACGACCTGCAAAACAAGCTGATCCGTACGCCGCTTAATCCTAATGAAACATTTTCTGATGATCCGCTGCGTATGATGCGGGCCATCAGGTTTGCTACACAGCTTAATTTCAGGATAGACGATATCGCAGTTGAAGCCATTAAAACAACAGCCGACAGGATCAGCATTATATCGCAGGAGCGAATTACCGATGAGCTGAACAAGATCATCCTTTCCCCGGTACCTTCAATAGGTTTTAATTACCTGTTTGATACCGGTCTGCTACATAAGATCTTTCCGCAAATGACAGCTCTTTACGGGGTCGACTATGTGGATGGCAAAGGCCATAAAGACAATTTTTATCATACCCTACAGGTGCTTGATAACATTTGCGAAACAACTGACGACCTTTGGTTACGCTGGGCTGCCATATTACACGATATAGCCAAACCGGCCACCAAACGTTTTGAACCGGGCCACGGCTGGACTTTTCATGGTCACGAAGACCGCGGTGCACGCATGGTGCCCAAGATCTTCGCTCAGCTTAAGTTGCCGCTTAATGAAAAAATGAAGCAGGTTCAAAAACTGGTGCAACTGCATTTAAGACCTATAGTGCTCTCACAATCAATAGTTACAGATTCGGCAGTGCGGCGTTTGCTTTTTGAGGCAGGAGATGACATTGAAGGACTCATGTTGTTGTGTAAAGCAGACATCACCACCAAAAATGAATATAAGGTAAAAAAATATCGTAACAATTTTGAGCTTGTTCAACAAAAACTAAAAGATGTTGAGGAGCGCGACAGTATCCGTAACTGGCAGCCGCCGGTTACAGGTAACGATATTATGACCATGTTTGGTATAAAAGAAGGCCGCGAGGTTGGAATAATCAAAAATCAGATTCGCGAAGCGATATTAGAGGGCGAAATTCCCAACAACCGTGAGGCTGCATTAAACTTTACAATTAACAAAGGCCTTGAAATTGGCTTAAAAGTTGTGACTAACCCAAATTAAATTAAAACATTATTATTTTTGTCCAAAATCTACGATAAGCAATGGCACTATACAGGTTCAGGGTTACTTTTGAAGACTACGATGACGTTACGAGAGAAATTGATGTAAAATCAAATCAAACTTTCGAAGATCTTCACCGCGCAATTCATCAGTCAACCGGTTACAATCCGGAATTTTCTTCATCATTTTATATCAGCAATGATCAGTGGACCAAAGGTGAAGAAATAACTTACCTGCCCAACCAAAGGCGTATTGACCGTGGCGTGTCATTAATGAATAAAGTGAAGCTGTTAAGTTTTATTGATGATCCGCACCAAAAATTTTACTATACATTCAATTTCGACCGTCCGTTTGATTTTCATGTTGAACTAATGAAGATCATTTTAGATGAAACACCGGGTACAACTTACCCTGCTGTTGTAAAATCAGTTGGTGAGGCGCCTAAACAATTCGGCAACTCATTTAATCCTACTATTTTACCGCCTGCTACTGAAGACTTCGACTTCCTTAACGAAATGGCCTTCAACCCCGAAGATGCCGAAGATTTTTCGGAAGTTACGGATACTGATGAATTGCCGGAAGAGAAACTAACCAGCGGTGTCGCCGATGATGAAGAAGAGGAAGATGAATTCGGCAGCGAATTTAGTGATGATGAAGGATTTGATGAGGATGAGAGACCGGGCAGAGGCGGCAGTGACGATTATTAAACATAAAAAACGAGTATATAAATTATATACTCGTTTTTTATGTCAGATCGGATTTCGCGCATTTTGTACTTTAAACAATTCACATAAAACTTACCCCCATTATTAATGAAAAACAAAAATTACTATGCCATAATTATGGCTGGAGGGATTGGAAGCCGCTTTTGGCCAATAAGCCGCACATCGCACCCCAAACAGTTTATCGACATACTTGGTACCGGTAAAACCCTAATACAAAACACCTACGAACGTTTCCTGAAAGTATGCCCCAAAGAAAACATTTACATTGTTACTAACGAAAACTACACTAAGCTTGTTAAACAACAGCTTCCCGATATGGAGGACCAGCAGATCCTCACCGAGCCTGTAATGCGTAATACAGCGCCATGCGTTGCTTATGGTTGTTTTAAAATCGAAAGCCTTAATCCTGATGCTGTCATTGTTGTGGCCCCTTCCGATCAGCAGATCTTAGACGAAGATGCTTTTGTCGCCTCCATCGAAAAATCATTGCAAACCGCAGCTTCAAATGATTACCTTATAACCCTGGGCATAAAACCATCAAGGCCCGATACCGGTTATGGGTATATTCAATACACCGATAACATTATCAACGATGAGTTTCATAAGGTAAAAACCTTTACTGAAAAGCCCACTCTTGAGATAGCCAAAACTTTCATCCAAAGCGGCGACTTTTTATGGAATGCAGGCATTTTTGTTTGGTCGGCCAAATCTATTGTTAAAGCGTTTGGGCAGTACCTACCCGAAATGCATGAGACATTTGCTGAAGCAAGACCGGTTTATAATTCAGAAAATGAAAAGTCTCATGTCCACAACGTGTACCAGCAATGCGTTAACATTTCGATAGATTATGGCATTATGGAAAAAGCCGATAATGTGTATGTATTGCCTTCGGATTTTGGATGGAGCGATTTGGGTACCTGGGCGTCAATATATGACCTGGCCGATAAAGATTATGTAGGTAATGCTGTTATCCCTGCCGAAAAGGTGATCATGTATAATTCGTCAAACTGCATGGTAAACGTGCCGGGCGAAAAGCTGGTGATATTACAGGGATTACATGATTATATTGTGGTAGAATCAAACAACTCCCTGCTCATTTGTCCCCGCGATCAGGAGCAAAACATCAAACAGGTTGTAGCTGATGTAAAAAATAAATTTGGAACGGTATATATATAGTCTCCCTTCCCCCCATATTAAATCGTCATGAGCATGACACAGGGTAATAAAACCCTTATTGTAGTTGCCGGCCCCACTGCAGTAGGGAAAACAGCTGCGGCTATTAAACTGGCACAGCATTTCAATACTGTAGTGGTTTCCGCCGATTCAAGACAGTTTTTCAGGGAGATGAGCATTGGTACCGCTAAGCCCGATGCTGAAGAGTTAGCTACAGCTAAACATTACTTTATCAATTCGCACTCCATAACTGAAAGTTTTTCTGTCGGCGACTTTGAGAAGCAGGGGCTTGCACTTTTGGACGAGCTTTTTAAAACACACGATAAAGTGATCCTGGCCGGGGGATCAGGCCTGTACATTAAAGCTATTTGCGAAGGCTTTGATGATTTACCTGTTGCTGATATTTCAGTACGTGATAAACTAAACCTGCAACTTGAAGAAGAAGGGATCACCCCATTACAGGAAAAGCTAAAACAAGCTGACCCCGATTATTATGCCCAGGTCGACCTGAACAACCCGCAGCGCATTATAAGGGCTTTAGAGGTTTTTGAAACAACGGGCAAACCTTTTTCATCTTACCGCAACGCTACCATTAACAAACGGCCTTTCAATATCATTAAACTGGCATTGGATATGCCACGTGAGAAACTGTATGAACGCGTAAACCTGCGCGTTGACCTAATGGTTCAGCAAGGGCTGGTTGAAGAAGTAAAATTCCTCCTTCCCTATCGCGAACTGAATGCATTAAATACAGTTGGCTATGCTGAACTGTTTGATCACTTTGATGGCAAAACCAGCCTTGATGAAGCGCTTTTGCTCATAAAACAAAATACCAGGCGCTTTGCCAAAAGACAGCTCACCTGGTTCAGAAAAGATAAAGATTTTAGTTGGTTTGATGCCGGGGTTCCTGACATTATTGACCAGATGATCAAAACTATCGAAACACCGGCATAACTATTTTACTGTGGAAGCAGGCTTTGTAAGTATTTGCCGTATCCGCTTTTGATATACTTATTAACCAATAAACCCAACTGGTCATCATTGATGAAACCACGGCGGTAAGCAACTTCCTCAATACACCCGATTTTTGTCGACTGGCGCTTTTCAATCACACGCACATATTCGGTGGCATCACTCAGTGAGTCAAAAGTACCGGTATCCAACCAGGCTGTACCTTTATCCATAACACCAACGTGTAAGTTGCCCTGTTCAAGGTAAAACTTATTCACATCAGTAATTTCATACTCACCACGCGGCGATGGTTCAAGATCTTTAGCTATTTGAATTACCGAATTATCGTAAAAGTAAAGGCCGGGTACTGCAAATTTCGATTTTGGCTGCAACGGTTTTTCTTCAATTGACAAGGCCCTGAACTCCGCATCAAACTCAACCACACCATAACGTTCCGGATCGGCCACGTGATACGCAAAAATAGCAGCACCGTCAACGTCATTGAAACTGCGGATCAGTTCGGCAAAACCGGTACCGTAAAATATGTTATCGCCCAATATCAATGCCACTTTATCATTGCCGATAAATTGCTCGCCAATAACGAAAGCCTGGGCAAGTCCGTTAGGTTTTTCCTGTATAGCATATTCAAATTTACAGCCCAATTCGGTACCGTTTCCTAAAAGACGTTTAAAACCCGGATTATCCTCCGCAGTAGTAATGATCAATATTTCCTTAATATCTGCCTGCATTAAAACAGACAATGGATAATAGATCATCGGTTTATCGTAAATAGGCATCAATTGTTTGCTTATGGCCCTGGTTATAGGGTATAAACGTGTACCTGAGCCCCCCGCTAAAATAATTCCTTTCATAAATATATATATGTTTTTTGGTATGCCTATAGACGTACTCCGTTACAATTATTGTTTAAATCCGTTGATTACTTTCAGCTAAAATAAATATTTTTTCCAGCTTTATGGTTTACGTAAAATAATACTGCTTTGTTTAAATCATTCGTAATTGCTATAACAAAGCTCATGTGTTAAATTCCAAATAGATAGCACTATAGTTGCCATAATTACGTATAATTGCAGTTTAAATGCAAAACTCTACTACTTAGGTGGGGTTAGCAGGGTTTTTATTGTTAACATGCATAAATATTATCTTACTCATCTGCAGGAATTAGAATCAGAAGCCATTTACATCATCAGGGAAGTGGTTGCGCAGTTTGATCGTCCTGCCATCCTGTTTTCGGGCGGGAAAGACTCTATTGTGGTAACACACCTGGCAAAAAAAGCATTCTGGCCTGCTAAAATCCCCATGCCTCTCATTCATATTGATACCGGTCACAATTTTCCCGAAACAATGGAGTTCAGGGATAAACTGGTTGAGAACCTTGGCGTACAACTCATTGTTGGTTCGGTTCAGGAATCAATTAACAAAGGCCGCGCAGTTGAGGAAAGCGGTATTAATGCCAGCCGTAACGAGTTGCAGATAGTAACCCTGCTTGATACCATTGAAAGCCATAAAATAGATGCTGCTATTGGCGGCGCCCGTCGTGATGAAGAAAAGGCACGTGCTAAAGAGCGCTTCTTTAGTCACCGTGATGAATTTGGCCAGTGGGACCCCAAAAATCAGCGCCCCGAGCTTTGGAATATCTTTAACGGCCGCAAACGCATGGGCGAGCATTTCCGCGTGTTCCCGATCAGTAACTGGACCGAAATGGATATCTGGAATTATATTTTACAGGAAAACATAGCCATACCTTCGTTATACTTTGCGCACCAGCGTAATGCCGTTTACCGCGACAATACATGGCTGCCAGCTTCTGAATTTTTACAGCTTCGCGAAGGTGAAACCATCGAGAACAAACTGATGCGTTTTCGTACCCTGGGCGATATTACCATAACCGGCGGTATCGAATCGGACGCCGACACGCTGGAGAAGATAGTTGCCGAAGTATCTGCAACCCGCAGCACCGAGCGCGGAAACCGGAGCGATGATAAACGCTCGGATACTTCCATGGAAGACAGGAAAAAACAAGGTTATTTTTAAA
>Ga0163162_10003147_pt1 | contig 15760 bp, 12 predicted proteins | sample S55metaG_FD_115310 | JGI IMG/M metagenome (GOLD analysis project Ga0163162, IMG submission 115310) | Switchgrass rhizosphere microbial communities from Kellogg Biological Station, Michigan, USA - S5-5 metaG | ecosystem: Host-associated > Plants > Roots > Rhizosphere > Soil | place: USA...
GCCGCGTCTTCGCCGACACCGTGAACGGCCTGGGCGCCAGCGCGGTGCCGATGCCGTGGGGCGAGGTGGTGCCGGCCGCCCAGCAGGGCGTCATCGACGGCGCCGACCTGCCGATCTACAACATCAACGCGCTGAAGGTGTATGAGGTCTCCAAGTACGTCTCGATGACCTTCCACAACTACGGGCCCACACTGCTGGTGATGAACCTGGACGTGTGGAAGAGCCTCACCCCCGAGCAGCAGAAGCTGTTCCTGGACGTCAGCCGGGAGGCCCAGAAGAAGATCCGCGAACTGACCGAGAGCGTCGACAACCTGGCCAAGGCCAAGGAGATCCTCGAGGCCAAGGGCATGAAGGTCAACGCGGCCGACGTGGCCAGCTTCCGCAAGCTGGCCGAGGACAAGATCTGGCCGGGCTACAAGCAGCAGTACGGCGAGTTGTGGGATCGGGTGGTGAGCGCCAAGTAACCGTCACGGCGGCGCTCCGGGCCGGTCCCGGTCGCCGCCGAACCTTTATTGACTAAACTATTCGGGCGGTACATCATGAAGGGATGCCGCCCCGGAAGTCCCCGGCCCGCTCCGCCGAGGCCCAGCAGCTTCTCGACCTGCTGAACGCGCTGGGCAGCACGACGTTTCGCCAGCTCCTCTGGCAGCGCGCCTCCGAGCTGGATCTCACCTACGCCCAGTCGCAGGTGCTCTATCACGTGGCCGATCATCCCGGCTGCCACATGGGCGACGTGGCCAAGGCCTTCGGCGTGACGCTGCCCGCGGTGACGCACATCATCGATCGTCTGGAGCAGAAGCAGTTCGTGCTGCGTACCGATCATCCCGCCGACCGCCGGGTGTGGGTGCTCGAGCTCACCCGCCAGGGCCGAAGCCTCGTGCAGGAGCTGCACGGCCTGCAGCGGCGGGGCATGGAAGCGGTCCTCAAGCGCATGAGCGGGGACGATCGTCAGCGCGTGATCAAGGGACTGGAAGCGCTGGTCGACGCGGCCACCATGGCGGCTCGCCCATGATGCGCACGGCGGTCGCCTGCACGCTGCTCGTCGCCGTGCTCGCCGGCCTGGCGAGCTGCTCGGAGAGCCCCAAGGCCGGCGCCCAGGCGCGCCCGGCCGCGCCGCCGGCGGTGCCGGTGGGCGCGGCCACCGCCGAGCAGAAGGACGTGCCGCGGCAGGTGATCACCGTCGGCACCGTGCAGGCTTACACGACCGTCGGCGTGAAATCGCAGGTGGCGGGCCAGATCGTGCGCGTGCACTTCGCCGAGGGCCAGGAGGTCAAGCAGGGCCAGCCGCTGTTCACCATCGATCCGCGCCCCTTCGAGGCCAGCCTCCGGCAGATCGAGGCAACCCTGTCACGCGACCGCGCCCAGCAGCGCTCGGCCGAGGCCTCGCTCGCCCAGCGGCACGCCGAGGTCACCCAGGCGCAGGCCAACCTCGAGCGTGACACGGCGCAGGCCGAGAACGCCAAGGTGCAGGAGCAGCGCTACCGGCTGCTGGTCGAGCGGGAGCTGGTCGCGCGCGAGCAGTACGACACGGTGCGCACGGCGATGACCGCGCTGGAGGCCACGCTGGCCGCCGACCGGGCGGCGGTGGAGAACGCGCGCGCGGCCGCCCGGGCGGCCGAGGCCATGGTGGAGAACGCCCAGGCCGCCATCCGATCGGACGAGGCGATGGTGGATACCGCCAAGCTGCAGCTCGGCTACACCAGCATCGCCGCGCCGATGGACGGCCGCACCGGCAATCTCCTCGTGCAGGCCGGTAACGTCGTCAAGTCCAACGAGGACAACCCGCTCGTCGTCATCGCGCAGGTGCGCCCCATCTACGTCTCGTTCGCCGTTCCCGAGCAGCACCTCACCGCCCTCAAGCAATTCAGGGCGGCCGGAACGCTGAAGACCGAGGCGCTGCTGGATGGCGGCAAGCAGAGCGTGGTCGGCGACGTGACCTTCATGAACAACACGGTCGACAACACGACCGGCACGATCCAGCTCAAGGCCACCTTCCCCAACACCACCAACACGCTGTGGCCGGGGCAATTCGTGGACGTGGCGCTCACGCTCACCACCGACCGGTCCATCGTGGTGCCGGCGCAGGCCGTGCAGGCGGGCCAGCAGGGACCGTTCGTGTTCGTCGTGAAGGCGGACAACACCGTCGAGTCGCGTCCGGTGAAGGTCGGACGCCGCCTGGCCAAGGAAGTGGTGATCGACCAGGGCGTGGCCGCCGGCGAGCGCGTCGTCACCGACGGCCAGCTGCGCCTGCTGCCCGGCTCGCGCGTGGACATCAAGCCCGCCCGCGCCTCATGAGCCCGGCGCTCTTCATCCGTCGCCCGGTGCTCACCACGCTGCTCATGGCGGCGGTGCTCATCTTCGGGATCATGGCGTACGGCAAGCTGCCGGTGAACGACCTGCCCAACGTCGACTTCCCGACCATCCAGGTGACCGCGCAGCTGCCCGGCGCCAGCCCGGAAACCATGGCCTCGGCGGTGGCCACCCCGCTCGAGCGCCAGTTCACCACGATCGCCGGCATCGATTCGATGACGTCCACCAGTGCCCTGGGCGTGAGCTCGATCACGATCCAGTTCACGCTCGAGCGCAACATCGACGCCGCCGCCCAGGACGTGCAGGCGGCCATCACCAAGGCCGCGCCGCTCCTGCCGCCCGGCATGCCGACGCCGCCCAGCTACCAGAAGGTGAACCCGGCCGACCAGCCGGTGATCTACCTGGCGCTCAGCTCGCCGACGCTGCCGCTCTACACCGTGGACGAGTACGCCCAGACCAACCTCGCCCAGCGGATCTCGACCATCAGCGGGGTGGCCCAGGTGACGGTCTTCGGCTCGCAGAAGTACGCGGTGCGCGTGCAGGTCGATCCGCGCGCGCTGGCCACCCGCGGCATCGGGATCGACGAGGTGGCGACGGCGGTGGCGCGCGCCAACGTCAACAAGCCGACCGGCACGCTGTCCGGCCCGCACCAGGCCATCAACGTGCAGTCCACCGGCCAGCTCATGGACGCGGCGGCCTACCGCCCGATGGTGGTCGCGTATCGCAACGGTTCGCCGGTGCGTCTGGAAGAGCTCGGCAAGGTCATCGACGGCGTGCAGACCGACAAGGTCGCCAGCTGGTTCAACGACAACCGCGCGGTGGTGCTGGCCGTCCAGCGGCAGCCCGGCACCAACACCATCGAGGTGGTGGACGGGGTGCTCAAGCTCCTGCCCACCTTCCGCAAGCAACTGCCGGCCGCGGTCAGCCTGGACGTCGTCTACGACCGGTCGGCGGCGATCCGCGAGTCCGTCCACGACGTGCAGTTCACCCTGCTCCTCACCATCGTCCTCGTGGTGCTGGTGATCTTCGTCTTCCTGCGCAACGTCTCGGCCACGCTCATCCCGGCCCTGGCCGTGCCGCTGTCCATCGTCGGGACCTTCGCGGTCATGTACATGCTCGGCTACACGATCGACATCATCTCCCTCATGGCGCTGACCCTCTGCGTGGGCTTCGTGGTGGACGACGCCGTCGTGATGCTGGAGAACATCGTCCGGCACATGGAAGCGGGCATGAGCCGCATGGACGCGGCCTTCAAGGGCGCCCGCGAGATCGGCTTCACGATCCTGTCGATGACGATCTCGCTGGCCGCCGTCTTCATCCCCGTGCTGTTCATGGGCGGGGTGGTCGGGCGGCTGCTGCACGAGTTCGCCATCGTCATCGGCGCGGCGGTCCTGGTGTCGGGCGCGGTGTCCCTCACGCTGACCCCCATGCTGTGCAGCCGCTTCCTGCGCCCGCCCCACGGCGGCCACAGCCGGCTCTACCAGGCCTCCGAGCGCGTCTTCGACGGCATGCTCAAGCTCTACGACGTCACGCTGCGCTGGACGCTCGCCCACCGGCGCTTCACCATGGCGGTCCTGATCGCCACCTTCGTGACGACCGCCTACCTGTTCGTGATCATTCCCAAGGGGTTCATTCCGAACGAGGACAACGGCACCGTCTTCGCGTTCACCGAGGCCGGCCAGGACGTCTCGTTCGACTCGATGATGGAGCATCAGCGTGCGGTCGCCGACGTCGTCCGCAAGCAGCCGTACGTCGAGCAGTTCATGTCGTTCATCGGCGCCAGCGGATCCAGCACGCTCTTGAACAACGGGCGCATCTTCATGCGGCTCAAGCCGCGGGACCAGCGGCCCAGCGCCGAGGAGGTCATCGCCGACCTCCGGCCCAAGCTCGCCGCCGTCCCGGGGATGCGCGTCTATCCCCAGATCCTGCCCACCATCCGCATCGGCGGGCAGCTCACCAAGGCCGTCTATCAGTACACGCTGCAAGATGCCGACCTCGCCGAGCTCTACCAGTGGGCACCCGTCCTCTTCGAGAAGCTGCGCCAGCTCCCCAGTCTGCAGGACGTCAACACCGATCTGCAGATCACCAGCCCGCAGATCGTGGTGGACATCGATCGCGACAAGGCCTCCACGCTGGGGATCAGCGCCGACCAGATCCAGACCGCACTGGGTGCCGCCTACGGCGCGCAGCAGATCTCCACGATCTACACGCCCTCGAACCAGTACTGGGTCATCCTCGAGGTCGACCCGGAGTTCCAGCAGGATCCCACCGCGCTGGGCCGCCTGTTCGTGCGCGCCACCAACGGACGCCTGGTGCCGCTGGACTCGATCGCCAGGCTGACCCCGGGGCTGGGCCCGCTCGTGGTGACCCACCTGGGCCAGCTGCCCTCGGTGACCATCTCGTTCAACACCAAGCCCGGCGTGTCGCTGAGCGAGGCAACGGCCCAGGTCGAGGCCGTGCAGCGCGAGCTGCGCATTCCCGCCACGCTGAGCGCGACGTTCCAGGGCACCGCCCAGGCCTTCCAGGACTCGCTGAAGGGCCAGGGGCTGCTCCTGCTCATCACGGTCCTCGTCATCTACCTCATCCTGGGCGTGCTCTACGAGAGCTTCATCCACCCGCTGACGATCCTGTCCGGTCTGCCGTCGGCCGGGGTGGGCGCGCTGCTGACCCTGATGCTGTTCCGGATGGAGCTGAACGTCTACGGCTTCGTCGGACTGATCATGCTGGTGGGGATCGTCAAGAAGAACGCGATCATGATGATCGACGTGGCGCTGGAAGCCGAGCGCGGCGGCGCCACCCCGGCCCAGGCCATCTACCAGGGCTGTCTCTTGCGCTTCCGGCCGATCATGATGACCACGATGGCCGCGCTGCTCGGCACGCTGCCCATCGCGCTCGGCATCGGCGCCGGCGCCGACGCACGCCGTCCGCTCGGCCTCGCCGTCGTGGGGGGCCTCATGGTGTCGCAGCTGCTGACGCTCTACATCACCCCGGTGCTCTATCTCTACATGGAGTCGGCGCAGCGCTACCTGGCGGCGCGGCCGATCTCACGGGTCTTCTTCTGGCGCCGGGCGCCCCACGCTCCGGCTGCCGCCGCCTCGCGCACCGCCCTCTGAGCGTCCCGCTCGGCTGACCGCCGCCTTCACTTGCTGTGCGCCGCCCGGTAGGTGGCGATCGCGTTCTCGAGGTCGGCGTACTCTTCGCACGGGATCAGGCAGATCTCCTTCAAGGCCGCCAGCTGCTCCTCGGCCTTGGCCAGATTGTTCACCATCAGGTACGCCTCGCCGATGTACTCGCGGGCGCCGCGATGACGCGGGTTCAGGCGCAAGGCGATTTCATAGTGCTTGAACGCTTCGTCGAGCCGGCCCATGTGCCGATATGCGTAGCCGAGCAGGTTTTCCAGATCGGGGTTGCGGTCGTCCTGCACCTCGGCCCTGGTCAGCAGCTCGACGGCTCTGGGCCAGTCCTTCGCTTCGACGGCCTGCCGGCCCAGCGCGTACTCGGCACCCGCGCGGGCGCCCGGCGGCGCTTCCTGGGTTTGGTCGGCCCTGACCACCGATGCCCCCAGGATCGACGCCGCGACTATCAGCGGCGCCAGCGCCGTACAGCGCACGCGCGTCAGGGCCGGGCGCCGAGAAACGCGCGGGCCTCCAGAACCTCGACCCGGTCGGGATCGGCGTTGCGCCCGAGCACGGCCAGCTTCTCGAAATAGTCGCGGGCCTTGGCCGGGTCGCCACTCGCCTTGGCCGCCCTGGCCACCCCGTAAAAACCTCGCAGCCGGTTGGGCGCCGTGTGCAGCGACGCCTCGTAGGCCTGCAGCGCCAGGGCGGGCTGGCCGGTCTCGAGCAGCAGGTCACCCAGCATCTCGCGCATCGGGTAGAGCCGGTTCTCCATCGCGACGTGCTTCTCGGTCGAGTCCTCGAGGTCGGCGGCCGCCCGCAGGAGCTTCACGGCCTCGTCGTTGCGTCCCTCGGCACGCGCCTGGAACCCGGTCGCCGCGAGGACGAGGACCTGAACCTGCTCGCTCCAGTAGCTGTTCTCCGCCGCCTTGCTCAGGGCCTGTAGCGCGGCGATCTCCTCCTTCGCCACGTCGGCCTTGCCGAGCCGGGCCGCGCCCACGGCGCGGGTGAAGCGCGGGATGGCCTGCGCGTAGGCGTAGGCATCCGTGCGGACCGGCAGCACGAGCGCCTCCGACCACGCGGCGCGTTCCAGCACGTAGCGGGCGGCCGGAGCGACCTGGCCCGTGTCACGCCCGTAATTGCGCGCGCCGCTGAACTTGGTGATCGTCCCGAGCTCATCGACCACCCGGTTGGCCTCACGATTCTGGCCAAGCTGCAGATAGGCGTAGGCCATGAAGTCCTGCGCGTGCGGCTCCTGCGAGAACGTCGTACCGGGAGCGTTCCGGGCCGCGTAGTCGCGCGACGCCTTCACCGCCGCCTGATTCGAGCGGATCGAGTCGTCCCAGCGCCCGAGGATCGAGTAGATGTGCGAGGGCATGTGCTGGGCGTGCGGCGCTGACGGCGCCACCTTGGCGTACTTGTCGGCGGCCGGCACGCCCCGCGGCGCGAGCGGCTCGAAGTCGTAGGCGTGGATGATGTAGTGCGCCAGTCCGGGATGATCGGGCTGGACTCGGTCGATCGCCTCCAAGATGGCGCCCGCCTTGATCTGCCTGCCGTACGTCTTGTCGCGGTGATCGACCGCTTCCAGCAGCGCCAGTGCGTAGAAGATCGCCGCTTCCTTGTCGTCGGCGTACTTTGCGGCCAGCCGCTCCATCGCCGCTTCGTAGCGCTCGCTGCGGGCCGTCGTCGGCACGCTGTCGTAGCCCGCGTAGGCCTGCTCCAGCGCGGCGAGCCAGTCGCGCTCGCGCTCGGTCTTGGCCACCGCCTTGCCCTTCTGGACGGCCTCGAGCCCACGCTTCAGGCTCTCCGGGGCCCACGGCGGCACCAGGGGATTGGGCCGCTGGCTGATCGCGAGCCCCCAGTAGGCCATCGCGCAGTCCGGGTCGGTGGCGAGGATGGCCTCGAACGCCTTGACGTTCTCGGGGTAGAAGAACGAGTGCAGCATCGCCACGGCGCGCTCGAACTGCTCCTGGGCGCCCGGCCGGCACGAGATCGAGAAGTGCACGGTGCCGTACCGGCCCGCGCCACTCTGCGCCGACTGCGCCACCGCTTCCTGGCCCGTCAACAGGAGCTGTAGCGCGCACATGACGAGGATCACGACGAGGGTGAGCGGCTTGTTCATGATCTCCCTCCTCGAGGCGGTCAGCGATCGGGCGGCGGCGAGCCTGGTCGCGATTTTCCGCCACCGGTCGATCCAGCGCAACCCGATGGGGAGGCTCGCGAGGCCGAGGAGCAAGATCAGCGCAAACGCAGGCGGCGGACCTCGTAGGGAGCGAGCTCGGTCGTGATCGCGCCGCCGTCGACCTTGGTGCCCTGACCGCTCGAGAGATCGACCGCGTCGGCAGCCGGCGCGGCGAGCGTCCACGTGACGCGGGTCGGCGAGTTGCGCGTGTTGTACGCGAAGAGATAGCGATTCCCGTCGGGCATGGCCTTGCTGAGTGTACGGATCACGCCGCCGCTGGACTCCCGGCTGACGACCTGTGCGTCGGGCGGGATCACCCATGTCACTACCCGCTTGCCCAGGATTGGAGGCCGCTGACCGCCCCCCAGGAGTGGTACGGCAGGCAGCGCCACGGGAAGCTTATGGCGCTGCCTCGACTACCGGCTAGCTCGCTTCGGCTCCGGCGACCGCGGCGAGGATGGTGGAGGCACCTGCCCAGCGACCGATGGCGTCCACGGCGCGGGCCCTGACCGAGTGCCGGCCAGGACCATAGACGTCGAGCGAGAAGTCGAACGAGGCCTCGCGCTCCGTCCACGACTCTGCGAGGTCGCCGTTCACGTAGAGGTAGAGGCGGACGGGCAGACGCGCGCCCGTCGCGCGGATGTGGATCGTGACGATGCCGAGTGCCGCGTCGGCCACCGGATCGCCGGTACGCAGCGTGAGCCGCAGGGAGGGGGGCCGGGCCCCCGTCCTCTCACGCGGGTTCGGCCGGGCCCGATCGAACGGGCTCACGATACCCATCTCAATTCCTCACGGTGACGGTGAAACTGGCGCGTCCAGTGTTGCCGGTGGCGTCCCGCACCGTGGCCGCGCCGAAGCTGGAATGATGAGGCTCATGGCAGTCCGCCGCATGCACACCCCCCGGGGGCTAGATTTTTACAACTGAATGTGAACCCGTTGCCCAGTGACAACTTAGGCAATGAGTGCGCCAGACTCGGAGCGGGGCCCTAGGTGTGCGTCGGTGAAGGCGTTAGAATTTCTACGATACTTCAGGGCCGACATTTCGGTGACGGGGTCTCAGTCGACGAGGTGACAGTGCGCGCACGGGAGGGTGGCGCGCGCGTTACTGTTGGATTATCGAGGGTCTGCCCGCGACGCGCTCCGGCGCGCCCTGCGGGCCGCCCGGCGACAGCGTCACCTGGTCGAGATCGTGGCGGTGGACAACGCCTCCACCGACGGCAGCGCCGAGATGGTGCGTGAGAAATTTCCCGACGTCCAGCTGGTGCACTACGACAACCTTTACGACAACGATAGCGGCAGCGATCACATCGACGAGCGTCGGCGCGCGCTCTTCCGCGGCTTCCTCGACCGCTGGCCGGCGCAGGGCTTCGGGCGACTGCTCGACGTCGGCTGCGGCCGCGGCGAATTTCTCCTGCAGGCCCGAGAGCGGGCTGGAGTGTCGCCGGCGTGGAGGTCTCGGCACGCGGCGTGGTCGTGTGGCGCGACGGCGCGGCCTCGCGGTGCATCCCGACGTGGCCGCCCTGCCCGACGATCACTTCGACGCGGTCACGCTCTGGAACGTGGTCGACTTCTTCTCGCAGCCTGTCGAGCAGCTCCGCCAGATCCACCGCGTGCTGGCCCCGAGAGGGCTCGTCTTCGTCCGCACGCCCAACGCCGCCTATCAGATGGCCGCCTGGCGGCTCCGTCGCGTCCTCGTGTGGCCGCCGCCCGTGGCCCGGCTGCTCACCGAGGCCTACTTCTTCCATCCGATGGTCTGGGCGCCCCGGACGCTGCGCCAACTGCTCCTGTGCGCCGGGCTGACCGACATCACGCTGTGGAACAGCGACGTCTCCCAGGGCGACCCCTACCGCCCCGGCTCGGCCGGCCGCGAGCGAGTCGCGGTCACGGCCAAGCACGCCGTCCGCCTCGTGGCCCGAACGGTGTACGGCCTCTCCCGTGGCCGTCTGCTCGTCGGCTCCTCGATCTCGGCCCTCGCGCGCAAGCCCGCCTGACGCGCCCTCGCCAGCTGACGCGTCTCCACCAGCTGACGCGTCCCCGCCAGCTGACGCGTCCCCGCCAGCTGACGCGTCATCGAAAGTTGCGGTCCGCGCGCCCGAGGTGTCATGGTGGGCATGGGGCATGCCGACCACCAGTCCCGAAACATCCGTCGCGCGACGCCCCGCGGATCTCGTCGTGCCGCTCGCGCTCTTCGCCGTCACGCTGATCGTCTTCTCGCCGGCGCTCGGCAACGGCTGGCTGGACTACGACGACGACCGGAACTTCCTCAACAATCCCCACTACCGCGGGCTCGGCCTGGCCCAGCTCCGCTTCATGTTCACCGGAACGATCATGGGGCACTGGACACCGGTCACCTGGCTGACCCTCGGCCTGGACTACGTGCTGTGGGGCATGAACCCGCTCGGCTACCACCTCGGCAACATCCTGCTGCACGCCGCCAACGCCGCCCTCTTCTTCGTCATCGCCCGGCGGCTGCTCGGCGCCGCGCTCCCCACGGCCGGTGCCTCGGCCCGGCGGCTCGGCGCCCTCGCCGCGGCGGCGCTCTGGGCGCTGCACCCGCTGCGCGCCGAGTCCGTGGCGTGGATCACCGAGCGCCGCGACGTCCTCTCGGCGTTCTTCTATCTGCTCGCGGCCCTCACGTACCTGACGGCGGTGGAGGACGGTCGTCCTCGACGTCGCCGGTGGTAACTCGCGTCGATCGCGCTCTTCGCGCTGGGGCTGCTCTCGAAGTCGATGCTGGTCTCGCTGCCGTTCGTGCTCCTCGTCCTCGACGTCTATCCGCTGCGCCGGCTGGCTGGTCAGGGCTGGCGCTCGGCGACCGCCCGCGCGCTGATCGTGGAGAAGCTGCCCTACCTGGGCCTCGCGGTGGCCGCCATCGTCTGGACCAGCGCCGCGATGTCGACGAGCGTGCGGGTGACGCCGCTGGCGCTCTATCCCCCGGTGGCGCGGGTGGCGATGGCCGCCTACAGCCTGGCGTTCTATCCGTGGAAGACGCTGGCCCCCCTCGACCTCATCCCGATGTACGAGCTACCTCTGCGGGTCTCGCTCCTTCGCGCGCCCTTCCTCACCGCGATCCTCGCGGTCCTGGTCGTCACGGTCGTGCTCGTGCTGGCGCGCCGGCGCTGGCCCGGTGGACTCGCCGTCGGATTTGCCTACGCGCTCGCGCTGGCGCCGGTGAGCGGGCTGATCCATGCCGGACCGCAGCTCGTGGCTGATCGCTTCAGCTATCTCCCCTCGCTGGGGCTCTGCCTGCTGCCGGGCGCGGGCGTCGCGGTGGCGCTCGCGAAGCCGGCGCTGGGCCGCGCGGTGGTGGCGGGCGCGGCGGTCTGGATCGTGGCCCTGGCCACGCTCACGTGGTCACAGGTGCAGGTGTGGCGCGACACGGACACCCTGTTCGCCTACACGCTGCAGATCGCTCCCGACTGCGCCTGGTGCCAACACCAGTACGGCGGCTCGCTCGGTAATCGCGGGCAGCTCGAGCCGGCCATCGCGCACTTCGAGCGCGCCGTCGCGCTCCTGCCGGATCGCGTCGTCTACCACCACCATCTCGGTCTGGCGCTGCTCAAGGCCGGGCGTCCGGGTGAGGCGCTGTCGCACCTGGAGCGGACCGTCGCGGCGCAGCCCTGGAACGTGGACGCCGCGATGCAGCTCGGGCTCGCGCTGGTGGCGCTCGATCGACCGACCGAGGCCCTGCCGTATCTCGAGCGCGCGTCAACGGCACGGCCGGAGGCGGCGGATGCCCGGCTCGGTCTCGCGCGAGCCTATCGCGCGCTGGGCCGGGGCGCCGACGCCGAGGCACAGCTGCTCGTTCTCCGTCGACTCGATCCGGCCATGGCGGCGCGCGTCGACCGCCCGTGACGTGGGGCCGGGGGAGGAAGCCAGTCACGGCGCGAGCCACGCGGCGGCGTCGAGATTTGCGCCGCGGAGACGGAAGCGTCCGGCCAGCCGCTCAGACGCCGGCCAGGGCCCGTAGCTCGGCGAAGGACCGCACGATGACGTCGGCCGCGCCGGGGGCGGCGCCGTCCGGGGCGTAGAGCACCGTGCGCATGCCCGCTCGCCGGCCGCCGGCAATGTCCGACTCCACGCTGTCGCCCACCATGGCCGCCTGATCCGCCGCGAGCCCGAGTCGGGCCAGCGCGATGCGGAACAGCGGCGGCTCGGGCTTGCCGACGACGATGGGCGGAGCACCGCCGGCCGCGCTGACGGCCGCCACGATGGCGCCGCAGCCGGGCATGAAGTCGCCGTTCTCGATGGGCAGCCGCGGATCCACGTTGGGCGTGACCAGCGGAGCGCCGGCGGCCACCGCCCGCGCCGCCGCGCTCAGGCGCTCGTAGCTCAGGTCGAAGTCGTTGCCGACGGCGACCACGGTCGCCTTGCGAAAATCGGCGACGGCGATCACCTCGTGGCCGGCGCCCGCGACCACGGCGGCCAGCTCGGGCGCGCCGATCACCAGCACGCGCGAGGGACCGAACCGCTCGGCGACGACCTGGCCGAGGATCTCGAGCGGCGTGAGCGCGTGCTCGACCCACAGCAGGCCGAGCCGGTGGAGCTTGGTCCGGATGTCGCTTCCGGTGGCGCGGGAGTTGTTGGTGAGGAAGGCCACGCCGCGGCCCGCGCGGTGCAGCGCGGTCAGCGTCTCACCCGCCCCGGTATTGAGCACCTCACCCTGCCAGACGCAGCCGTCGAGGTCGAAGACGAAGCCGCGGCAGTCGGCGAGCACCGCGCTCAGTCGCCCGACAACCGCTTGAACTCCGCGATCGCCTCGGCGTACACCTGCTCGGTGCGCTCGGCGACCGAGGCCCAGGAGAACTTCTCCTCCACGCGCCGGCGGCCGGCCTTGCCCATGTCACGCGCGAGGTCGGGGCTGTGCAGAACGCGCACGAGGGCCTCGGCCAGCGCGGCGGGCTGGGCCGGCGGCACCAGCAGCCCCGTCTTGCCGTCCTCCACGACCTCGAGGATGCCGCCCACCGCCGAGGCCACCACCGGCGCCTCACAGGCCATGGCCTCCAGATTGATGAGGCCGAACGGCTCGTAGACCGACGGACAGCAGAAGACGGCGGCGTGACTGTAGAGCTGGGTGACCACGCTCACCGGCACCATCTCGTTGATCCACTTCACGTTGGGCTGGCCGGCCACCGCGCGGCGCAGCCGCTCCTCGATCTCCGGGGTATCGGGCGCGGAGGCGCACACGACCACCTGCACGCCGGCCGGCAGCGCCTTCGCGGCCTCCAGCAGGTGGAAGATCCCCTTCTGGTCGGTGATGCGTCCGACGAAGAGCACGTAGGGCGCGCGCACGCCCAGGCGGTCGAGCGCGTCGCGCGCGGTGGTACGCTTGAACAGCTCGGGATCGATCCCGTTGTGGATGACCACCACGCGCGCAGGATCGGCCCCGAAGTGCGCCAGGATGTCCTCGCGCATCTTGTGCGACACGGCGATCACGCGGTGCGCGGATTCCACCGCGGTCTTCTCGATCCACGACGACACGAGGTATCCGCTGCCGAGCTGATCGGCCTTCCAGGGGCGCAGCGGCTCCATGCTGTGCAGCGTGACGACGAGGGGAATGCGGTAGAGCGTGCTGATCCAGAGCGCGCCCATGTCCGCATACCACGTGTGGGCGTGCACGACGTCGGCGTCCACCTCGTCGCGGGCCATCGCCAGGCCGATGGAGAGCGTCTCCAGCGCCGGCACGAAGCGCGGGCCGTCCTTGCCGCCCAGGCGCTCCCACGGCGTGTAGCCGCGCAGGGTGATGCCGTCGTTTCGCGGCTCGCGGGGACCGAAGCAGCGGACCTCGACGGCCATCCGGCGGGCCAGGGCCTGGCTGAGCTGATCGGCGACGACGCCGGCGCCGCCGTAGATGTGGGGCGGGTATTCGCGGGTGACGAGCAGAGCCTTCATGACGTCAGAATAGCGCGAGAGCGGTCAGGACTCAGCGGGAGTGTCGGGGTCGTCGGCCTCGTCCTGACGCTCGAGCTTGCGCGACACGGTACGGACGTCGATGCCTAGCAAGCGGGCAGTCAGGGTCTTGTTGCCCTTGGTGACCCGCAGCGTCTCCTCCAGGAGCCGGGCGGTGACCTCGGCCAGCGGCGTGCCAATGCGGATGGTGAGCACGCCTTCGGGCAGTGGCGTGGCGCCTGCGATCTCGGACGGTAGATCGGCCACGTCGATGCGCGCGCCCCGGGCCAGCACCACCGCACGCTCGACGACGTTCTCCAGCTCGCGGATGTTGCCCGGCCAGGAGTACGCCTCGAGCTGCCGCACGGCCTCGTCGCTGAGGCCCTCCAGCCGCCGGTTGTTCTTGGCCGCGTAGATGCGGACGAAGTGGTTGGCCAGGACCGGGATGTCCTCCCGGCGCTCGCGCAGCGGCGGCACGTTGATGGTGATGACGTTGAGGCGGTAGTAGAGATCCTCGCGGAAGCGCTTGTCCTTCACCATCTGGCCGAGGTCCTGATTGGTGGCGGCCACGATCCGCACGTCCACCCGCTGCGTACGCGTGCCGCCCAGCCGCTCGAACTCGCCTTCCTGCAGCACGCGCAGGATCTTGGGCTGGGTCACCGGCGAGAGATCGGCGACCTCGTCGAGGAACAGCGTGCCGGTGTCGGCCAGCTCGAATCGCCCCTCCTTGCGGCCGGCGGCGCCCGTGAAGGCTCCCCGCTCGTAGCCGAACAGCTCGGACTCCAGCAGGTTCTCGGGGAGCGCGGCGCAGTTGACCGCCACGAAGGGCCCACTGCGCCGCGGCGAGCGCTCGTGGATGGTGCGGACCACGGACTCCTTGCCCGCGCCACTCTCGCCCTGGATCAGCACGGTGGCCGAGGAGTCCGCCACCTGATCGACGAGCGTCATCATGCGACGGAAGGCGGGGCTGGCGCCGATGACCGTGCCCTGCCCGAGCAGATCGTCCAGGCGCTGCTGCAGCGCCTTGTTCTTCTCGATCAGCTCGCGCCGCTCCAGCGCCTTGTCGATCAGCTTGATGAGCTGCTCGCGGCGGAAGGGCTTGGTCAGGAAGTCGTAGGCCCCGTCCTTCATCGCCTTGACCGCTTCCTCGACGGTGCCGAAGGCGGTGAGGAGGATGACGTCGACATCGGGCGCGATGGTCTTGGCCGCGCGCAGCAGCTCCAGGCCGGTGAGCCCCGGCATCTTGAGATCGGTCACGATGAGATCGATGCCGCCGCTCTGGAACCGTTCCAGCGCCGCCCGCCCGTCGGAGGCGAGCACGACGCGGTAGCCCTCGCGGCTCAGCGTGCGCTCGAGGCTCTCCCGCAGTCCGGGATCGTCGTCGGCGACCAGGAGCGTGGCCGGCTCAGACAATGACGCGCCCCTTCCGGGGCAGGCGGATGATGAAGGTCGCCCCGCCGCCCTCGCCGTTGCGCCAGGTCAGCTCGCCGCCGTGCTCCTCGATGATCTGCCGGGTGATGGACAGGCCCAGTCCCGTTCCCTGCGGCTTGGTGGTGAAGAACGGCTCGAACAGCCGACCCGCGACCTCGGAGGTGATCCCGCTGCCGGTGTCCGAGACGAACACTTCCAGCGCCTCGCCGTCCCAGCGGCTCCCCAGCGTGATCGCGCCCCCGCGCGAGAGCGCCTCCATCCCGTTCTTCAAGAGATTGAGCACCGCCTGGCGCAGGAGCGGCCGATCGACTTCCATCATCGGCGCCGCCGGGTCGTTGGCCACGTTGATCGTCAGCCCCTGGCGGGTGGCAACCGGACGCAGGAAGGCCGCCAGCTCTTCCAGGAGGTGGTTGAGGGACTCCTCCTCGAAGTGCGGCTTGGGAAAGCGCGCGAACGCCAGGTACTCCTCGGTCAGCGCGTCGAGCGTGTTCACCTGGTCGCGGATGGCCGTGACCAATCCCCCGGCTTCGTCCATGTCCGTCCCGGGGCGGTCCTTGACGATGTCTTGCAGCAGCTCGGCGTTGAGCTCGATGGCCGCGATCGGGTTACGCACCTCGTGCGCCACCCGGAGCGACAGACGCCCGACGGTGGCCATCCGCTCCGCCACCAGAAGCTCCTGCTGGGTCGCCTGGAGCCGGTTGAGCGTCCCGGTCACCTGGGTGTTGAGCCGCTCGACCTCGCTGCGCGCTCGCCGCTCACGCTCGGCCACGATGCCCACGGTGACCGCGGGAATCCCGAACAGCGCAGCCAGGATCGAGACCGCGGTCCAGCC
>Ga0163162_10003148_pt1 | contig 15759 bp, 12 predicted proteins | sample S55metaG_FD_115310 | JGI IMG/M metagenome (GOLD analysis project Ga0163162, IMG submission 115310) | Switchgrass rhizosphere microbial communities from Kellogg Biological Station, Michigan, USA - S5-5 metaG | ecosystem: Host-associated > Plants > Roots > Rhizosphere > Soil | place: USA...
AACCTTTAAGCTTTAGCCTTAATTGGGTATTTTCGCATCCAACTTCATTTCTATGTCTTCCAGAACCGATTCATTTCAAAGCCCGGATTATTATCAGGTTGATGAGCTGCTCACAGAAGAGCAAAAACTGGTGCGTGAATCCGTGCGTTCCTACGTAAAAAAGGAGATTAGCCCCATTATCGAGGATTTTGCCCAAAGGGCGGAGTTTCCACAGCAAATCGTGAAGCAACTGGGAGATCTGGGTTGTTTTGGGCCAACCATACCCGAATCATACGGGGGCGGGGGGCTGGATTATATCAGTTACGGCCTGATGATGCAGGAACTTGAGCGGGGAGATAGTGGCGTCCGGTCTACAGCTTCTGTACAGGGTTCCCTGGTTATGTTTCCGATTTTTGCCTATGGTACAGAAGAAATGAAAAAGAGAATGCTGCCGAAACTGGCTTCCGGTGAATGGCTGGGCTGCTTTGGGCTCACGGAACCTGATCACGGGTCCAATCCCGGGGGCATGTTGAGTAATATCCGGGATGCGGGGGAAAATGTCATATTGAATGGAAGTAAAATGTGGATTAGCAATGCACCTTATGCGCAGGTAGCCGTGGTATGGGCCAAAGATGAACAGGGTGATATCCGTGGTTTAGTAGTCGAGCGGGGAATGGAAGGGTTTTCAACGCCCACGACACATGGGAAATGGAGTCTCCGCGCATCAGCAACCGGGGAGTTGGTATTTGACAATGTAAAAGTTCCGAAAGGCAATATATTCCCTGAAATCAGGGGTTTGAAAGGTCCTCTTAGTTGTTTAACCAAAGCCCGTTATGGTATTGCCTGGGGATCTGTGGGAGCCGCTATGGATTGTTATGATACAGCCCTCCGTTATAGTCAGGAAAGGGTTCAGTTTGGTCGTCCCATCGGTGGTTTCCAGCTTCAACAGAAGAAACTGGCCGAAATGATAACAGAAATTACCAAGGCACAATTAATGAACTGGAGGCTGGGGGTATTAATGAATGAAAAGAAGGCAACACCAGCGCAGGTATCTATGGCGAAAAGGAACGGCTGTGAAATTGCAACCCACATTGCACGGGAAGCAAGACAAATGCTCGGCGGTATGGGTATTACGGGTGAATATCCAATTATGCGACATCTGATGAATATGGAAAGTGTTCTTACTTATGAAGGCACACATGATGTGCACTTGCTGATCACCGGGATGGACGTTACGGGCATTAATGCATTTATGTAATGCTTAGTTCAAAAGTCGCGGTGAACAATGCGAGATAAGTGAATCTAAAATTCTCAAAGAGTTATTAATCAAGAATGCGAATATTTCTAATTGGGTTTATGGGATCCGGAAAAACACATTGGGGAACCCGGATTGCGGAAAGATTAAAAATCCCCTTTTATGATCTGGATGCGGTGATCGTGCACAGCGAAGGCATGAGTATTTCGGAGATCTTCGCCAACAAAGGAGAGGAGTATTTCCGGTATATGGAAAAACAAACCCTGGAAGACCTGGTAAACCGGGAAGAAGATTTTGTTTTATCTGCTGGTGGCGGTACACCTTGTTTTTTCAATAATATTAAATTTATGAAACGCAGCGGGAAAGTGCTATGGCTGAATACTTCACTAGAGGCCCTGAATCAGCGTCTTCTCAAAGAAAAAATGTCACGCCCCTTGTTGCGCGGAGTTACCGAAGCGGGTTTGCGTGCCTATATTATCCGTAAACTCAGCGAGCGGAAAATGTACTATGAGCAGGCAGACCTGATGGTGCATGAAGAAACCACGGAACTCGATTCTTTTATTAGCCTCTTACAATAATTTAAAAATTTGGAAAAAAATTCTATGCCTGGAATGATTTTCAAAGGCAGCGGAATAATTATATGAGCAGTAAAATTTTCAAATTTTTCAATCTTCAAATTTCCCATTTTCATGCGTAGATATATGATGGTTTTTGCCTCGGTCTTAGGTGCATTAGCCGTAATTTCAGGTGCCTTTCTTGCCCATCAGCTCAAACGGCAAATGCCGCCGGCCGCGGTGGAAGTGTATGAGACAGCTGTACGCTATCAGTTTTACCATGTATTTGCATTACTGATGGCAGGAATTCTATATAAAAGAATTCCAAGTTCCTGGATATTGCGGGCCGGAGTTTGTTTTATTGCAGGGATTCTTCTTTTTAGCGGTTCGTTATTCGCGATATCTATGCTAATGACATCCGGCACCACCGTTCCTTTTGTATTGGGTATTTGCACACCACTGGGGGGGCTGAGTTTGATAATGGGATGGATTTTTTTAACCATTGCATTATGGAGAGGAAGGGGTTCTTAACATATCTTTGTTGTCATGGCCAATCGTTCAAAATCAAAGAAAAGCCAATCCTCCGGTCCAGCTTCCCTGAAAACAGAAAAGGACACCAAACTCACTGTTTCACAGGTAATCCGTGATGAACGGACGCACAAGATTACAGGGGCTGCATTTCTTCTGATTTCCATATTTCTGTTTATCTCTTTTACCTCGTACCTGTTTACCTGGCGGGAAGACCAGGATAAGGTATTTCGGGGCATTTCTATTCTTGCTCCGTCTCAAGATATAAAAGTGGCCAACCTGCTCGGGAATCTGGGTGCTTATATTGCCCATTTGTTTTTTTACAAAGGATTTGGCCTGGCGAGTTATTTTCTATGCTCATTTTTTTTCATAACAGGTATTAACTGGTTATTCGCCCGGAAATATTTTTCGATCAGACGTAACCTGCGTTATGTATTGATCGGGCTTATTTATTTATCTACTACCCTGGCTTTTACATGCCGTGGTGTTTCCTTTCCCTGGGGTGGGGCATTTGGTGATATGATTAGCGACTGGATGGTGCGTTTTCTCGGCAAGATCGGGACGGCCTGTGTATTGTTTGCCGGGGCGCTTTCTTATTTTATCTGGCGTTTCAATCCTGAATTTAAACTGCCTGATCTGGCGGTAAAAAATAAAAACGCGATTGTCGAACCGGAAGCAGAACCGGAATCTGATGCAGGTGCTTTACTTTTTATAGAAGAACCTATAGGAAAAAACAAAAAAAACAGACTGAAAAACGAAGAAGCTATTCCTTTGATATTTACTAAAGAGGAACCGGAAGCTGATCTACAAGCACCGTTTATCCGGGAAGAACCACAGGTAAAAACGGTTCCGCCCGTTTCTGTAATGAAACCCCCCAAAAAAAATATACCGGATACTGGTCCGCTGGAGCTGGAAATAAAAGCTGTTCCCGAGGTAGTTAGAGAAGAATCCGTGCAATCCATTGATCCATCCGGTTCAGGCGCAATGCCCGACTATGAACCAACCCTGGATTTGAGGTCATATAAATTCCCACCACTGGATTTACTACAGGCACATGGTAACGACAGGATTATTCAGGATCCGGCAGAATTGGAAAATAATAAAAACCAGATCATCAGCACACTCAAGAATTATGATATTGATATACAGAAGATCAGTGCCACCGTTGGACCTACGGTTACTCTATATGAAATTGTTCCGGCACCTGGCGTGCGCATTTCACGCATCAAGAATCTGGAAGATGATATCGCCCTTAACCTGTCTGCGCTGGGCATCCGGATTATTGCCCCGATTCCCGGAAAGGGCACTATTGGTATTGAAGTGCCCAATGTAAAAAAGACAGTCGTGAGTATGCGCACTTTGCTGGCGTCTGATAAGTTTCAACACAGCTCGTTTAACCTGCCTATCGCTATTGGTAAGAAGATTGACAATGAGAATTTCATTGTGGATCTGTCTACGATGCCCCATTTACTAATGGCAGGAGCGACAGGTCAGGGGAAATCAGTCGGGTTAAATGCGATTCTCGTTTCGCTTCTGTATAAAAAACATCCTTCCCAGCTCAAGCTCGTGCTGGTTGATCCTAAAAAAGTGGAGCTGAGTTTATACCGGATCATTGAAAAACATTTCCTGGCCAAACTGCCAGGAGAGGAGGAGCCCATTATTACGGATACCAAAAAAGTGGTATACACCCTGAATGCGCTATGTATTGAAATGGACAATCGCTATGACCTTCTCAAGGAAGCGGGAACCCGAAATATCCGGGAGTATAATGATAAGTTTATCAAGCGAAAACTCAATCCCCAAAAGGGCCACCAATACCTGCCTTTTATAGTTTTGGTGATAGATGAGTTTGCAGACCTGATCATGACGGCAGGAAAAGAAATTGAAATGCCTATCGCCCGGCTGGCACAGTTGGCCAGGGCTGTAGGCATTCACCTGATTATCGCAACCCAGCGACCATCCGTAAATATTATTACCGGAACCATCAAGGCAAATTTTCCTGCCAGGATTGCATTTAAAGTCTCATCCAAAATAGACTCGCGGACCATCCTGGACACGGGTGGGGCAGAACAACTGATCGGGAAAGGGGATATGCTTGTTTCCTATAACGGAGAAATAACGCGTCTTCAATGCGCTTTTGTGGATACACCCGAGGTAGAAGAAATCGCAGAGTTCATCAGTAAACAACAGGGCTATCCACAGGCCTTTTTATTACCCGAGTATGTAGATGAAAAGGAATTGGATGCAAAAGATTTTGATGCATCAAACCGGGATCCGCTTTTTGAAGATGCAGCCCGGTTGATCGTTCAAAATCAGGTTGGTTCCACTTCTTTAATTCAACGCCGGATGAAGCTGGGATATAACAGGGCCGGCCGTTTGATGGATCAATTGGAAGCTGCAGGTGTGGTTGGACCCAACCAGGGAAGTAAGGTGCGCGAAGTTATCATTAAAACAGAAGCCGAACTTTCAGTTTATCTGGCTCAGATGAATAACTAGCGGATTTTACTTTTAACATCCATGGCATAACGATTGCAATTTGAATGGCATATCTTGCCCCCGTTTTCATCAATTTTCCCTATATGAAAGTGATACTCAGTTTTTTAATTGCGTTTATGGGTATAGCTACCTGTTTTTCACAAGCCAGTGATCCGGCGGCTAAAAAGATTCTGGACCAGGCTTCTGCGAAAATAAAATCATACAAATCTGTACAAGCCCGGTTTACTCTTCAGATCCAGGATGGTCAGGGTGCGTCCCAGGGAACCAAAAAGGGCGTACTTAATATGAAGGGTAATAAATACGTCGTACAGATTACAGGACAGGAAATTTATTGCGATGGAAAGACTACCTGGACATTTGATAAATCGGCTAATGAAGTAACCATTACCAAAGTGGATCCGTCTTCCAGTTCGCTCTCTCCCCAAAAATTATTTACCAATTTTTACGATAAGGATTTTTTGTATAAAGTAAATGGAGAACAGAAGGTGGGATCAAAAACAGTCGTTGAAATCGAAATGACCCCGATTGATAAATCCCAGAATTTTCACAAGGTATATCTATATGTGGACAAGAAATCTCATCTGGTAAGCTCCGGGAAGATGCTCGATAAGAACGGTAACCGGTATATTTACACGATCAACAGTTTAAATGGTAATGCAAACTTATCGGACGCCAGTTTTATCTTTGATAAATCCAAGCATCCGGGAGTCGAGGAAGTTAACCTGACGCAATAAGATTATGATAGACCGGTGAGTGAGGTACTAACGTCGTAAGTTAACCGAGATTACAAGCCTGCCCGATTTCATCTTTCATTATTATCCCTCTTTGCTTCCCCAGCGGAAACTTTTTGAATCAAATCCGGCCAAGTCAATAACCCGGTCCACAACCGTGGATGCCAGGGCCTCAATGGTTGCGGGTCTGCTATAAAACGAAGGAGTTGCAGGGCAGATAATTCCACCTGCAAGGGTAATGCTTTCCATATTACGGATATGGATAAGGTTATAAGGGCAATCGCGAATGACGCAAATCAGTTTCCTCCTTTCTTTTAAAACCACATCTGCGGCCCGTGTAATCAGATCGGTACTGATTCCTGAGGCTATTCTGCCCAACGTTCCCATCGAGCAGGGGATAATAATCATAGTATCATAAAGAGCAGATCCGGATGCGAACGGTGCCATGAAGTCGTCACTTTCAAATACCTCTAAGGGTAAATCCTTATAAGACTGATTGCCCAATTCTGTTTCCCATACCGTACGGGCATTCCTAGTCATCACCAGGGAAACCGTCTCCCATTGGGAACGGATTTTCAATAATTTGTCTACGAGTAAACTTGCATAGAGAGAGCCACTGGCACCAGTGATAGCAACAACTATTTTTCGCATGATACCTGTTTCTTAGAATTACAAAGTAGTGGTTTTAAATTGATATGCATCAATTTAAACCCTATTAATAAATTTTATCAGTGGTGTAACAATGTTGCTTGCGCTAAAATTTTATATTTGACTTTTCATAGGATAAGGTTTAATGGTTAATGGTATTTGATTAGTGCGGCCTCCCTTCAACAAGGAGGCTTTTTTATTTCGGGACTTGAACAAAATTACGGTCTACTTTTCTCCATCTTTGAAAATGGCCAGATGGGCGGGATCAAAATGTTCGAGCGGCAGGCGGGGTGACCCCTGGTGATAGAGCGCCGATGCCTGCAGGCGCAGGAAAATTTTTTGGTTCTTTTTGGGTTTTGCCGAAACTATGCGGTCAAAAGCCTCCTTGTTATAAATTCCCAGACAATAAATATTAAGGTAGTACTTGCCTTTAGGCAAACTGACCCGGATTTGATTTTCCAAATCCGGATAAAAGACCTGTTTTATAATACCCGCACCCCGCAGGTCATATCGGTCAAAGATTACAAATACTGAATCAATTTTGGACAGTTTGTCCGACGCATTCTGGAGTGTAATGGTGATGACGCCGGAATCGGATGGTGTTGACTCATGGCCATAACATTGGCAGGAAGCCAACAGCAGTACTATTGGTATGGTTGTTCGCAGGAGCATCCGGAATAAGGTCTAATGGGGTAGGCTAGGAACCGCTCTAAACACCTTATGGTAAAATACACTACGGTCTTAATATTCGTAGCCGGTCAGGCTAAAAACGAAAAAAGCAGGTTTTTATGTTAAACCTGCTTTACTATTTTCGTAACTCATTAAACCTCAGCCATATCGGGAATGGCTTCCACCTTGTAATCCCCGGTGTCCAGTTTCTTTTTGGTCGCCTCAAAGGCAGCCAGGGTGGCTTCTATGTCCTGATCGGTATGAACAGCAGTAGGAATCAAACGATAAATGATATGTCCCTTCGGAATAACCGGATATACCACAATAGAACAGAAAATGCCATAATTCTCTCTTAGATCCATTACCATCGCAGTTGCCTCAGGCACATCACCTTTCATATATATCGGTGTTACGACAGAGTCAGTTTTTCCGATGTCAAATCCCTTTTTACGCAATCCGGCCTGTAGTTTCCCGGCATTACTCCAGAGTTTTTCTTTAAGTGAAGGATTATTTCTCAGCAGCTCCAATCTTTTGAGATTTCCCAGCACCAGAGGCATTGGTAAGCTCTTTGCAAAAATCTGACTCCTGATATTATAGCGGATGTAATCCACTATCAGTCTTTCGCCGGAAACAAAGGCACCTATGGATGCCATAGATTTGGCGAACGTGGAAAAATATAAATCGATCTCTTCCTGCACACCCTGCTCTTCTCCGGCACCAGCGCCGGTTTTACCCAGCGTTCCAAAACCATGCGCATCGTCTACCAGTAAGCGGAATTTATATTTGGGCTTCAATGCTACGATTTCCTTAAGTTTCCCCTGGTCACCGGCCATTCCGAATACACCTTCTGTGATAACCAAAACTCCACCGCTGGCTTGCTTTTCAATCAGGGCATTTGCCCGTTGAATCTGTTTTTCAAAATCTGCGAGGTCATTGTGCTTATAAACATAGCGGTGACCGGCATGCAGACGAAGTCCATCGATAATGCATGCATGACATTCTGCGTCATATACAATAATATCATGTCTGCCACATAAAACATCGATAATACTCACCATTCCCTGGTAACCATAGTTTAGCAGCGCTGTATCTTCCTTACCAACAAAATCAGAAAGTTCTTTTTCCAGTTGTTCATGCTGGTTGCTGTTTCCGCTCATCATGCGTGCGCCCATGGGTGATGCCAGGCCATAAGCGGCTGCACCCTCGGCATCCGTTTTTCTCACTTCAGGATGATTCGCCAGACCAAGATAATTATTCAGGCTCCAAACAATCATTTCCTTGCCACGGAATTTCATCCGACTGCCGATTTCTCCTTCCAGTTTGGGAAAAGCAAAATAACCATGTGCCCTTTCCCGATGTTGTCCTATCGGACCATTATGCCTCGTCAGTTTTTCGAAAATATCTGCCATATATCTTAGTACATTGGTTAAAAATTGCCGTAAAATTAATGCTTTTCGGCTACAGCACAAGCTGCAATTGAGGATACCTTTAATAAAACCTGTTAAGATGATGAAGAAGTTATTTTTTTCGCTTATTGTGGGCGTATTTCAATGTATTTTTTTAAGCGCCCAGCCGGGCAGTTCATCTATTGTAAGACCAAAATTGGTTGTAGGTATCGTCGTGGATCAGATGCGGTGGGATTATTTGTATCGTTATTATGATATGTATTCTGAAGGGGGATTTAAAAGACTGTTGAAACAGGGTTTTACGTGTGAGAATACTTATATCAATTATCTGCCTTCTTATACGGCAAATGGCCATGCCTGCATATATACAGGTTCAGTGCCATCGATTAACGGAATTACGGGTAATGACTGGACGGATCAATTGACCGGCGCCCATGTTTATTGCACCGATGACAGTACGGTTCAGTCCGTTGGAGTCAATGCTACCGCGGATGGAAAAATGTCGCCCCGAAATCTGCTTGTCAGCACGATTACTGATGAATTACGGATGGCTACCAATTACCAATCGCGCGTTGTGGGTATTTCATTAAAAGACCGCGCTGCCATTCTGCCTGCGGGTCACACGGCCAATGCTGCGTTCTGGCTGGATGATGAAAGTGGAAATTTTATCACCAGCACATATTACATGAATAAGCTGCCGGCTGCAGTTGAAAAATTCAACCGGGAAAAAAATGTAGAACGATACCTGAAGAGTGACTGGTCCACGTTGTATCCAATTAGTTCCTATCTGGCCAGTGACTCAGATAATAAATCATTTGAAGGAAAACTTCCCGGCGAGCAGGCGCCGGTTTTTCCTCACAACATTAAACTGGCTTATTCAAAAAGCCATGGATCATTCCGCTCTACACCTTTTGGAAATTCACTGACCCTTGATTTTGCAAAAGCAATCCTGGATGGTTATCAGCTGGGGCGGGGGATGGCCACCGATTTTCTAACTATTAACTGTGCATCCACTGACTATGTGGGACACTTATTCGGTCCGAATTCCATTGAGGTGGAAGACACTTATCTGCGCCTGGACAAAGACCTGGCATTTTTCTTTAACTTATTGGACAGTGAAATTGGAAAGGGGCAATGGCTGGTCTTTCTTACTGCGGATCATGGCGCTGCCCATGCGGTGAATTATTCACAGCAGTACCGTATTCCGGCAGATTTTTTTGTGAGCAGAGAAATAGTCTCAAACCTCGAACAGCTTATTCAGCAGAAATATGGTCCCGGTAAAATTATCCGGTCTGCCGAGAATTATCAGATCAGTTTCGACCTTGATAAAATAGCTGCATCGAATGCGGATTTTGAAGGCATCAAAAAGATGACGGTGGATTATCTGAAAAAGCTGCCGGGAGTTGCCTATGCAACAGATATCGATAAAATTCGCGACGCTACAATACCAGAACCTCTCAGGACAATGATAATTAACGGATATAATTTTAAAAGAAGCGGACAGGTACAGGTAGTTTTTCAACCCGCCTGGCTGGAATCCTACGCCCGCACCGGTACAACACACGGCAGTTGGAATCCATACGATACTCACATTCCATTGATATTTATGGGCTGGGATATCCAGCAGGGTGCGTCGGCTGCCCCCATACACATGACCGATATTGCGCCCACACTTGCCACCCTTTTACATATCCAGGCTCCAAATGGAAATATCGGAACTCCGATTACGGATTTGCTTAGCCGGTAAATATTTTGGTAAATGGTTTATCCATATTCCAAAAACAGTTACTTGGGATTCAATGCCTGTCGGATCCTTTCCGCCAAATCCTGTAAATGATATTTACTCAGTAAGTCCGTGGATTGTCCGGCTGCCGTCAGTATGCGGTTGCGCAATACCGTTAGATGTCCGCGCGCAATAGACGGAATGTCTGTGTTTTTGATATCCGCACCGAAAATAATAATTAATCCCCGGGGGAATCCAGCGGGCAATGAGGGCTGCGATGGGTTCATCAGCGAAATCAAAATGTCCACATATTGTTTTTGTAAACTTCGCCGGAATGGATCTATGGCTTTTTGCGGATTACCCAATTCCTTCCATAGACCATTTTCAAGATCCGTAATCAAATCCTGCGGGCCATAAATGGTTGCTTTTCCATATCGGTCGCTCATCACTTCCATGCGGAACAATCTGGAGGTGGAGAGCAGGGAATTTAATACACTACCCTGTGTGTTTGAAACCAGTTCAGATGTTGAAGGGGAGCTGATTTTGTCCAGGATGTTTTTATCCAAGAGCCAGTATGGTGTTTCAAACAATTGCTTCTGCAGAAAAGCGACGGATTGTTCCTGGATGATTTTAGGGGTGGGTTCATACACTTCACCGGGTTGTTCTACACTTTTAAATGTTTCATAAATACCTCCTACATTTTTCGTGACGTGATTCATGTACCGGCTGAATTGTCCAAGCAGTTGCGTGTACATATCCTCCAGGTTATCATAGGTATCGGCTTCTTCAAGGGTCCAGGCAGGTAGTTGAGTAATTATTTTTTTCAAATTTAGTATCCCGTATTCACTTGCCTTCACAGCGTTATCACTGAGGTCTTCCGTTTGAGAGCGGGGATCCAGATTTTGTCCTTCTCCGCCAAACCATAACCTGGGATCAGCTTTAATACTGTCTATGATCCAGCGGTTCAGCACTTTTTTATCATCTTCTGAGGATTTGGTATCCGGTATGATTTTATATCCCCATTGTATTGCCCATTTATCGTAGGGTCCGATTCGGGGGTATAATCCCTTCGGGCTTATCCGGTCCTCAGGTTGCGCCACATAATTAAAACGGGCATAGTCCATGATGGAAAAAGTGTGTCCGTTCGCCTCCACCCATGCTTTATCACGCGGTTTTTCAACCGGAGTCAGGCTGCTGCTTCCCATATTGTGACGGAGGCCAAGGGCATGCCCCAGTTCGTGCGAAGAGACGAACCGGATCAGGGTACCCATTAGTGAATCATCAAATTTCATCTTGCGTGCACGTGGATCCACCGCGCCCACCTGAATAAAATACCAGTCGTGCAAAAGTTTCATCACATTGTGATACCATCCGATATTGCTGGTAAGGATTTCGCCGGTCCGCGGATCTGTTTCACGCGGTCCGTAAGCATTTTCTATATCAGACGCAAAATACCGGATCAGAGAAAACCGGGAATCCTCCAGGTTCATTGAACTGTCGTTTTCCGGCCACTCCTTGCCCATGATAGCGTTTTTGAATCCCGCTTTTTCAAATGCAACCTGCCAGTCGTTGATACCGGCGATCAGATAAGGCCTCCATTGTTTGGGGGTTGCCGGGTCAATATAAAAAATGATCGGCTTTTTGGGTTCCACCAGTTCTCCTCTTTTCCAGCGCGCCATGTCTTCGTCTTTTGGTTCGAGACGCCAGTGACTGATAAATGTACTTGTCGCCGCCTTCTGCGATGCATCAGTATAAACAACATATTCACTGGCAAAATAACCGACCCGCGGATCATATAATCTTTTGCGCATCGGCACAGCCGGTAACATGATGAATGAATTGTTCAGTTCCATAGAGACTGCTCCCGCCACATCAGCTGCGGGCAGGCTGGAGGAACCTCCGAGTGCAGAACCGGCAGGAGCCGGTGAGGAAGTAAAAGTTTTTAAGGAACGGACTTCCGTGTTTAGAGGATAACTGTGCATATAAGAGATGAACGAACGGTCGGAAGATATTCCGCCGAGATTATATCTTCTCTTCAGGTCGGGGCTTAGACTAACCGGCTGATTATCCAGTCTGAAAAAATCTGTCACGTCAATTACAACGCTGTTTGAATCTTTTCCATAGGCTTTTATATCGAAAGCGGCTGCGATAGGATCTACATTTGAGTTTCTCACCGCTTCTGCTATCGGCTGAGACGAATCAGGTGCAACGCTGATTATCGTCATGACGCGCAAAAAAATATTTTCGGAAGGTCCTTTTTCCCAGCGGATGGTTTGTTCATTTACTTTTTCTCCGCCATATGAGCGGCTTCCTGCCGGAGATTTATTGAACCGGGTAATGGCAAGGATCTCGCGGTTAAGAATGGAATCCGGAATTTCGAAATACCATTTGTCATCAACTTTGTGAACGGTAAATAATCCGCGCTGTGTAATGGCTTTTTCCGTAATTACTTCCTTATAAGGTTTTGGATTGGCTTTCACGGCACCATTCGGAACGCGCTTCGATACCGTATCGGTTTTCTTTGCTGCCGGGGTTGTTGGAGAAGGTTTCTGGGAATGACCAGGGCTGGCCATCGCCAATCCGATGAAAAGTATGAGTATTGATTTCATGGGCTGAAAATAGATAATTAAGACTAAAGCTTATAACGTTCAGCCCAAAGCTTTTTGTACGGTCGATTAGTAACGCCTAATGGTTAATGACAGATGGTGGAAGGTTGAAGCATTAAGCGTTTCGATTAATGCAATTCAAATCTTCAAAGGCGGTTGTCAAACGGTCGATAAAACTTTCTTCCCCCTTGCGGAGCCATACGCGGGGATCATAATATTTTTTATTTGGACGATCAACACCATCCGGATTACCCAACTGGGCCTGCAGGTATGCTTCATTTTTCTTATAGTATTTTTGCACGCCTTCCCAAAAAGCCCATTGTAAATCTGTATCCAGATTCATTTTTATGGCGCCGTAGCTAATGGCTTCACGGATTTGCACCTGAGGTGATCCGCTGCCACCATGAAAAACGAAATAAACCGGTTTCGGTTTTGTTTTAAATTCCTTTTCAATATAGTCCTGACTGTTTTTGAGAATCACGGGGCGGAGTTCAACGTTTCCGGGACTGTAGACGCCGTGCACATTTCCGAATGCAGCAGCCACACCAAATAGCCGGCCGACTTTACTCAACTCTTTATAGGCATAAGCGACATGTTCGGGTTGTGTATATAATTTGTCATTTTCAACACCACTATTATCAACACCGTCTTCTTCACCGCCGGTTACTCCGAGTTCAATTTCGATCGCCATGCCGAGCGGTTTCATTCGCTTATAAAATTCCACAGAGGTCTGAATATTTTCTTCCAGTGGTTCTTCTGAAAGATCCAGCATATGGGAGCTGTAGAGAGGTTGCTTTTTTTCTTTATAAAAGGTTTCACCCGCATCAAGGAGACCGCTTATCCAGGGCAGCCACTTTTTGGCGGCATGGTCAGTATGTACAATTACCGGGACGCCATAAAATTTAGCCACCGTATGAATGTGCAATGCACCGGAGATGCCTCCGTTTATATTAGCCTGCAGTTTATCGTTTGGCATGCCTTTGCCGGCAACGAACTGGGCGCCGCCGTTGGAGAACTGGATAATAATAGGACTGTTGACTTTTGCAGCTGCTTCCAGGGCGGCATTTATCGTATCGGTTCCGGTAACGTTCACTGCAGGAAGGGCAAATTCATTATTTTTTGCATCCTGGTAAAGTGCTTCCAGTTCTTCACCAAATAAAACGCCCGCTTTGTATTTTGCCATGGGATTGTTTTTCTTATCTTTTTAAGGACGCGAAGATACGGTTTCCAGCCCGCACTGGCAGGGCTTACTATTGAAAATCCTCTAAATTTTAATGTGAAACTCCCGGTAATTCAGGAAATCATTCAGTCCTGGAATTTACCAATGCTTTTTTGAATCAGGGCCAGGTTTTTTTGGAGAGTCTGTTTTAGCTGTCTTTTTACCAACTGCCCCATGGACCGACATTTCAAAAAAATGGGTGCATGGAATTCGGCTGACAGCTCTTCGCGCAATTGCATGAATTTTTCCGGTGTTGAAATCGGGTCAGCCGACATGATATTTAATAATAACATCAACCGAAATCTGGAAGAAGCCACCCGAAAAGCCATCATGGTCCTCTCTTCGGTTTGATACTGTGTAATTGAATCCGCATTCAAATATTTAATGCAGGTATCAACAAAGGGTTTATTCTCTTTAAAAAACTGTGGCAGATACATATTTTTTCTTCCTTCATAAGACTGTTGATCAAAATCTATGGCCCTTATCCGGTATTGAAAATCTTCAATATCAGGGGTGATATCAACCACAAAATTATATGAACGCATATCGCCCAGTAATCGCACAAAACATCTCTCATTGAATTTTACAAACTCTTTTGCGAACCGAATCCGGTTGGTTAGAGGCTCCTGTAAATAATTTTGAATAAATATATCTCCAGGGATTCCGGGAATATGTTCCTCAACCAGTGTCTGCTCATGAGTGAAAAAATGGATACGGTTAGGCGACAGTAAATGTTCCAGTTCAAGTCCATATATCCGGGACGCGTCGGCTTGTTTTACATAAAAATGATCGTAGTTGTCATTGAATTTGTTTACAATCCGTATCCGGAAAGGACTGGAATTCGCAAAACTGCAAAAATCCACCCGGGCTACGTCCAGGTGTTTGCTAAAGGAAAGATCGCCCTCTGTTTTCAGGATGGCATACATTTTTACAAGGCCTTCCCGAATATACTGCCAGTGTTTCATGTCGTAGGAGACCGTTTCCCATAAAGTATTATTGCCATTTTTATCTTTTAATGGAACGGAGTAGGAGACATGTAAAAGATCGGAATAAGAAGCGGGGAGTTTCACTTCACGCCCGTTTAGATGGAGATAATAGCGGAGTTTTTCATTAACCGGGAAAATCGGTTTTTTCCTGGACGGCTTAATGATTTCATTGTTATCCGGCGCAGACACGTCGAACGAGAGAGGCATTTTAGCAGCTTTATGGCAAAGATCATCTTTTAACTTTAAAGCCTAAGAGGTAAAGTCAAAAGCCGGGCTTCTGCATGGAAATATTTCCAAACAGTATTTTGAACTGCTGAATAAATAGTGATGGAAAAAAATTCAAAGATGGGAAACAAAAAACGAGCGATCGTTGGGAGAGCAGGTTGAAGTTTCTGGTCAGGGCTTGCATTCTTCCTCCGATGGGTACCTCCTGCTAAATTATTTGAAAACTTAGCAGGAGGGCACTGGATAAACAGTTGGTTTTAATCACGGGCATTGGAACTGTTCCCGGTTTTCCCCATGGACTCTGGATTTCAGATTGATTTTCTAAGGATAGGATTTCTAAATAAGGTCTCTTCTTCAGGGCCAACAGGGTTCAACAGGATTTGGATCGGTTTTTCAGAATTGGAACTGGTTTCTTCCGGACAGGCTCAGGTTTTTCAGGATAGGATCGGTCGTTTCTCAGGATACGGTTATTGGTTTCACAGAACAGGACGAGGGTTTTTCGGATAGGATTGGTTGTTCAAAGGATAAGAAAAAAAGAAGTTGACTGATATCGGATTTCTATTGGAAATTCTAACGGATATTGGATAAAAGAACTTTGTACGGTTTTCGGATATTTTTCAGATTGACGATGTATCAATCAACTTCATAACCAAAATTAACTTATACACATATTAACAACAATAGACCTTTTGCCTGATTTTAACAGTTCATAATATACCCGCGGGCAGGTAATT
>Ga0163162_10003149_pt1 | contig 15759 bp, 20 predicted proteins | sample S55metaG_FD_115310 | JGI IMG/M metagenome (GOLD analysis project Ga0163162, IMG submission 115310) | Switchgrass rhizosphere microbial communities from Kellogg Biological Station, Michigan, USA - S5-5 metaG | ecosystem: Host-associated > Plants > Roots > Rhizosphere > Soil | place: USA...
CTCTATGATGGCGCCCATGATGTTGCGTGGCCCTGCAACAAGGAAAAGTACATCGTTCACTTCCCGGAGACGCGCGAGATCTGGTCCTACGGTTCGGGCTATGGTGGCAACGCTCTGCTGGGCAAGAAGTGCTTCGCGCTGCGCATCGCTTCGAACATCGCGCGTGACGAAGGCTGGATGGCGGAGCACATGCTCATCGTGGGCGTGGAGAATCCGCAAGGCGAAAAGACCTACGTCGCCGCGGCGTTTCCCAGCGCGTGCGGCAAAACCAATTTCTCCATGCTGATTCCGCCCGCGGGATTCGACGGTTGGAAGGTGTGGACCGTCGGCGACGACATCGCGTGGATCAAGCCCGACGCCAACGGCCGGCTGCGGGCGATCAATCCTGAAGCCGGATTCTTCGGCGTGGCTCCGGGTACTTCGCGGCACACGAATCCAAACGCGATGAATACACTCTCGCACAACACCATCTTTACGAATGTCGCTCTGACTCCGGAGGGCGGCGTGTGGTGGGAGGGCATGACCGACGAGCCGCCAGCCGAATGCCTCGACTGGCAGGGCAATCGCTGGACGCCGGAGATTGCCAAGCAGACCGGCGCGAAGGCGGCACACCCGAATTCCCGTTTCACCGCGCCCGCGGCGCAGTGCCCGACCATCGATCCCGCCTGGGAAGCGCCCGAGGGTGTGCCAATCAGCGCGTTCATCTTCGGCGGCCGCCGCGCGACCACGATGCCGCTGGTGTATCAGTCCTTCAATTGGAGCGCGGGCGTTTATACCGGCGCGACGATGGGATCGGAAATGACGGCGGCCGCAACCGGCACTGTCGGCAAGGTGCGCCGCGACCCGATGGCGATGATTCCGTTTTGCGGCTATCACATGGGTGATTATTTCCGGCATTGGATCAAGATGGCGCGCAGTTTGAGTGAGACGCCGCGGATCTTCCACGTGAACTGGTTCCTGAAGGATGCCGACGGCAAGTTCCTGTGGCCCGGCTATAGCGAGAATATGCGCGTGTTGAAGTGGGTGGTGGATCGCGCACACGGCCGCGCGCTGGGCCGCGAAACACCTATCGGCTGGATGCCACGCTACGAGGATATCCATTGGGACGGCCTCAACTTTTCACAACAGAAGTTCGACGAGCTGCAGCACTTCGACGAAGCCGCTTGGAAGCAGGAAGTGATAGGCCACGAGGAGTTGTTCATCACGCTCCACGATCACTTGCCTTCCGAGATGATTTACGAGCGCGAACTGCTTATCTGCCGGATCTAGGCACCCGAAACCCGGGGCGTGGATAAACCTCGCTCGCTCGCGAAGCGCTCTTAGGACGCGGCATTTCAGGAAAACGAATGGACCATGAGCGATTTATGCGAGCCATGGAACTCCGGGACCAAGGCAAGGAGGAAGATGCCTTGCGCGAGTTGGAAGCGCTTGCCAACGTCACACCAGACCCGGACGATAAAGCCAGTTTGGAGCTAAATCAAATTACATGCTTGCGCCGCCTTGGTCGCTTGCAGGAAGCTAGACAGCGTTTAGGTGCGGCAATGCGAACTTTGACAAACCCTCCTTACGCAGACTTTATAGACGCCTGTCTGTCCGTATCTGAGGGCCAGATCGAAGAGGCCTTGCAGAAATTACGAGCCTTCTTGCAGAACCATATCGGCATGCGACTGATTGACCCTGAACTCTACTCTGATGCTCAGGAAAGGTTAGGGCTGCTGCTTTATCAGATGAGAAGATTTCCAGACGCAATTGGCCCGCTGGAGCAAGCACTGACACTAACCAAAGACGATGCGATCAGGAGACGACTCTGCTACTACATTGGCAGCTCAAACTTTGAATGCGGGGACTTCCAGGCCGCCGAACCTCGGTTCGCCGAGAGCTTGCTGCTGGATCGTCGCGACCCGCTATGGGCACAGGCGCAGTACTACTTGGGGCACATATATTTTAAAAAAGGGGCGTATTTCAAGGCCCAAAGAGCATTTGGATTGTGCGAATGTTTTATGGATGATTCTGACACCAGATTGAAGGAAGAGGTTTTGAGCTGGCTCGCCGCAACACGCCACAAACTTAGCGAACATAGCGAGTCGCGGTCGCAGTAATGGCGCGTGACCAGTTACAGCAGCCGTTTCCCGAAGCGGAGGCTGCGGATATGGGACTTGGAGTCTCCTATCTCGGAGCGATCCTTCCATATCCCAACAATCGCCAGCATCGCTTTCCGGCGCGCGTCTAGCGATCCAAAATACCGTTCCCGCAATGCTCGGCGCACGAGCTCAGAGATGGTGGCACGCTCTTGCCGGGACCGAGCGCGCAACGCAGTCCACAGGTCTTCGTCCAAATAGAACTGAATTCGCTTCACGATATCTTTACTTTACGGCATCTTAATGATGTGCTCTCCGTAAACTTCGAATACCGAGAGAAGGTTCGTGACCCGGAAGATTTCGCGCACGCGCTTGCTTAGGTTGATCAGCTTGAGGTCGCAACCCGCGGCTTTGGCCGAAGCGTAGAGGCTGACGATTGCGCCCAGCCCCATGCTGTCCATTTGCGTGACGTTGGTCAGATCCAGAATCACATGCTTACTGTGCGGGAAAAGAGCTTTCACCTCGCGGCGAAGCTCGTCGGTACCGCCAGAGATGACACGGCCGGTACACTCGACCACCATCGCGTCGTCCTGCGGGTAAATGCGGAGGCTCAGAGGTGCAGCGGGAACGTCCGGTTCATTTGGCATTCCACTACTTTAATACGAGCCTGAGTTTAATACGAGCTTGGGCCCGAGTGGATCCGCGGACCGGGCGTTTGCTCCGCGATAATGCGCGCCTCGGCTGCCAACAGCTTTTGCCAGCGGGACTCCACGATCTCTTTCGCCGCGACTTTGGCCGCCAGCTTCAGGAACACTTTATAGTGCCCCATCTCGGACAAAAACAGAGCCTTGTAAAATGCCGCCAGCTCCGCATCCTCGGACGCCGCTTCCGCTAGCACCGCGAATCGCTCACAGGAGCGCGCTTCGATCAATGCCGAGACTAGCAGGCGATCGAGCGTCTCTTCCGTGCCGCCCTTGCGAACAAGCAGGCGCAGAGCCTTCGCGTAGGCACAGCGATGTCCCCGCTCCATCCGGCCACCGCGGCGCGCCAGAATTCGAACTGTCTGCGCCAGATGCGAGGCCTCGTCGCGAGCCACGCCGGTCATGGTTTCTACCCACCCTGGCGTCCATTCCCCCGGCCAGCGCGTCATCAACTCCAGCGCGTTGGCGGCGGCTTTCTTTTCGAGGTATGCGTGATCCCGCAGCAGAGCGATCGGATCGGCGAGCGCGCCGCGACCCCACTCGAGAGGCGTGCGCGAGTGTAGCGGCAAAGTCTCGATGCCTGTCATTGGTTCCTATGGATTCCTTCCCGCGCCGAGAACCGCCGTCGCGCGGCCGTCAAAATATCGCAAGGGATTTCGAATTTGCCCGACGTGCAATGCCAGCAGCGAACGGAATACCAGGGGATGCCGTGCGAGGTAATGCAGCGCGCGGTACTGGAAATTAGGACGTCCGTCGAGCAGCATCAATAGATCCGCCATGAATGTTGGCCGCCGCATCAATCGGCGATGCGCCGTTTCGTACAAATCCAGATTACCGGCGACCAGTGCGTCCGCGAGCGCTAACGCCTGACGGAACGCCAGCCCCAATCCTTCGCCGGTGATCGCGTCGACCGATCCTGCGGCGTCTCCCACCAGCGCCACGCTGCCTTGCGTCACAACCCACAGGCGGCGCGTCGCGGAAATTCCGCCGCGTTCCATGGTGACGCGTGGCGCGTCCCCTAACCGCTCACGAAGTTCCGGGAACGAGTCCAGCGCATCCTCCACGCGAACTTGCGGATCGTGGCATAGCACCGCCACCATCACCTCGTCGTCCGCCACCCCCGCCACGTACATCTGGAATTCCGGATTCCAGTAGACTTCGACATGATCCATCCAGGGCACCACACGGTAGTGCACGCGGAATCCCAGGCGTTCGCGAACGCGCCGCCAGCGTTCAAGCCCGGCCCACTTGCGAACGCGCGATGCGTGCCCGTCGGCCCCAATGATCCAGCGAGCCTTGACGTCCGAGAGCTCACCCACAGGAGCGCCCCATTGGAGGTCGACTCCCGCCAGCTCCGCCGCGTTTACCAGAATCTGATGCAACTCCGTGCGGCGCAGCGCCAGACCGAAGCCAGAAGGGAATTCTGCTTCGACGGAAACGTCCTCGCCTAAGAACCGAATGCCGTAGAAGGCGAACCCCGCATCGGCCGGAATCTCCACACCCAGATCCGCGAGGGCGCGCAGCGCATCCGGCATCAGCCCTTCGCCACAGGCTTTGTCAATAGGAGGAAGCGCTGCGTCGACCAGCGTTACGCTGAAACCTTTGCGGCGTGCGGCGATCGCCGTCGCCAGCCCCGCCGCGCCGCCACCGACCACCAGCACGTCTGTGTCAGGCACATCCAATGATCACCACCGCCCGATCACCACCGCAACAATACTACTTCGGAACAGAAGCCCGGCCCGAGCGCCGCCATCACACCCAACGTGCCCGGCTCCGGCCGCCGATTCAGCATCACGTCTTCGAGCACACACAGCACCGACGCCGAAGACAAATTTCCCACGCGGCGCAGGCAGTCCCAGGAAGCCTGGATCTCGCCGTTCTTCAGTCCCAGCGAATCCTGGGCGGCCTCGAGCACCTTGGGTCCGCCGGTGTGCAGCACCCATGACCCAACGTCGGCACGCTGGAATCCGTGGGCGTACAACAAGGCGTCAACGTCCGGACCCAGATGTTCGCGCACCACCTCGGGAACTTCGCGCGAAAGCACGATGCGAAATCCTTTTTCAGAGATGTCCCAGCCCATCACTTCTTCGGTGTCGGGGTAAAACACCGAGCCGGTGGCGAGGATCTCTGGGCCCTCGCGCGCGCCTTCGGGGCGCTTCACTTCCGCCCCTGCGATGACCACCGCCGCCGCTCCATCGCCAAACAGACCCGACGACACCAGGTTCGCCAGCGAAAGATCTTCGCGTTGCAGGGTCAGCGAGCACAACTCCACCGACAGCAGCACCGCTACCTGATCCGGATAGGCCCGCACATAATCCGCCGCGCGCGCGACGCCCGCCGCTCCCGCCACGCATCCCAATCCGAAGATAGGCGTACGCCGCAAATTGGTGGGCAGCTTCATGCGGTTGATCAGCCGCGCATCAATCGATGGGCTGGCAACGCCGGTTACTGAAACGAAGAACAGCGCGCCGATTTGCGACAACTCGAGCCCGGCTCGCGCCATGGCGCAGCGAATGGCATGTTCGCCAAGCTCCTGCGCCGCTTCAATCCATACCTGGTTGAACTCGCCAAAATTCTTTAGGCCGTAATAGCGTTCGATCGGCAGCACCAGGTGCCGCCCGTCGACGCCCGCGTGAGCGTGGAGCTGATCGAGCATCCGTGGATTCTCGATCTGGCCTTTCCAATACTCGCGCAGCGCGGCTAACAGCACCGCCTGAGGATAGTAATGTTTTGGAAACGCGCTCCCGGCCCCGGCAATTCGCATCTGTCTATTAGACCATCCCACTGTGCGCTGCCCGAGGGCAACTACGCCGGTTGCGTTTTCGCACCTCGCCGCATCGCTCCTTCTATGTCGGGGAGGAACGCGGTCAGCAATCCCAGCAGGGGCATGAATGCGCACGCGCGATACACGAAAGTGATGCTGGTGTAATCCGCCAACTCGCCCAGCAGCGCCGCCGCGATGCCAGCCGTGCCGAACGCGAGGCCGAAGAACAATCCCGAGATCATGCCGACTTTGCCCGGCAGGAGCTCTTGCGCATAGACCACGATGGCTGGGAACGCAGACGCCAGAATTGTACCGATAATAGCGCTGAGAACCACCGTCCAGAAGAGGTTGACATAAGGCATCGCCAGCGTGAACGGGAGCACACCGAGGATCGAACACCAGATCACGTATTTGCGGCCGACGCGATCGCCGATAGGGCCGCCCAGAATGGTCCCGAGCGCCACCGCGCCCAGGAACACGAACAAGTACACCTGTGCGTTCTGCACCGACACGTGAAATTTGCTGATCAAGTAGAACGTGTAATAGCTGGTCAGGCTCGCCAGATAAATGTACTTGGAGAAAATCAGCACTACTAGAATCAAGATGGACCATCTCACTTTGCTGGAGGGCAGTCCGTGATCAAAGTGACCGTGCGCCCGCTGGGGCGCATTGGCGCGCGCCGCCCGATAGCTCTTGGCCCAAACGCCCACCTTGCCCAGCAGCGCCATCCCGAGCAGCGCCGCCAGTGAAAACCATGCCAGGCTTGCCTGCCCGTGCGGCAATACAATGAACGCCGCCAGCAGCGGGCCTAATGCGGACCCTGCGTTTCCACCCACCTGAAAAATCGATTGCGCGAAGCCATGCTGACCGCCCGACGCCATTCGTGCCACGCGTGACGATTCCGGATGGAATACCGCCGACCCGATCCCGACCATCGCCGCCGCCGCCAGAATCAGCGGGAACGACGAGGCCGTCGAGAGCATCACTAAGCCCACCAGCGTGAAGCCCATGCCGATGCTGAGCGAGAATGGCTGCGGCCGCTTATCGGTAAAGGTCCCTACTACCGGCTGCAGCACGGAGGCGGTCAACTGGTTGGTGAAGGTGATCATGCCCACCTGGCCGAAGTCCAGATGAAAGTTGCCCTTGAGAATGGGATAAATCGCCGGCAGCAGCGACTGAATCATGTCATTCAGGAAGTGGCTGAAGCTGATCATCACCAGCACTGCATACGAGGTGCGCTCGCGCAGTGTCTGTCGCGGCGTAGTGGCCTGAACGGTACTCATTACTTTTAGAATAACTGCATCGGCGAGGCGGATTGGCTGCGCTACAGCCGCTTGCCCCGGGCCGCTTGTCCTGACATGAGAAACGTACTTGGAAACTTGCCCTTGCCGCACAGCTTGAAAGTGCCGAAATCCTTATACCAAGGACCCTCGGGAACGTCAGGATCTTGAGCCTTCCACTCCGCGAGTTTGAACAGATCGTCCATCGAAATCTTCCTGTGCTTCGCGCGATCCCGCAGGTGAGCCCATTTCTCCGGTGGCAGATGCTGCCACTGGATGCTGGGCATTGGTCAACGGCCGAGGATCAGCGTCCGGAACTCGTTCACCAGACGATCTTGTTGCTTGGGATCGTCCTCGGCGAGATTTTGCTTCAGCCGCTTGAAGAATTCCCGCTTGCGCTCCTGCTGGCTCTCCAGGCCGAGCCGCACCAGCGTAGCGATGGCCTTGCTCATGCTGGTATCCGCCGTCTGCGCGTAGTGCTCCACTCGCTCGACGATTTCGGGCGCCAATCCAACTGTAAAGCGGGACTCCGATGCCAGGCTCGGCGTACGAGCCGCCTTCCTCTGGCGAATCTTGGAAGTGCCGGTTCCGGCGTTTGACCTTCGGCGAGTTGAATTCGCTGCGGAGTGAGGCATACTTCATCATACTGCATCACCGGGCTTCAGATACTCTAGCGTTCTTTGTATTCCCCGAACACTTTGCGCAGGCGGTCAGAGATCTCGCCGACCGTAGCCTTGGCCTCGCAAGACGCCAGGATGTGCGGCATCAGATTCGCGGAGCCGCGCGCGGCTGCCTCCAATTCGTCCAGATGCGCGCTGTGCGCGTGTGGGTCGCGGGAGGCGCGCAGTTCGCGGACGCGTTCCACTTGCCGTTGCTCGATGGCGGGGTCGACTTTGAAGACGGCCGGTGACGCCGTCGCCGCCTCCTCAAACCGGTTGATGCCCACAACGATGGCCTCGCCGGTCTCGATCTTCTTCTGATATTCGTACGCCGCGGTCTGGATTTCGCGCTGGATAAAGCCCTCTTCGATGGCCCGCAGCGTGCCGCCCATTTTGTCGATGCGCGCGATGTAGGTTTCGGCTCCGCGCTCAATGTCATCCGTCAGTTTTTCGACGTATTCGCTGCCGCCCAGAGGGTCGGGCGCTGCCGTTACACCGCTTTCGTACGCAATCACCTGCTGGGTGCGGAGCGCCAGCCGCGCCGCTTCCGGAGTGGGGAGCCCCAGCGCTTCATCACGGGAATTGGTGTGCAGAGACTGCGCTCCGCCCAGCACTGCCGCAAGTGCTTGCAGCGTCACGCGGACCACATTGACATCCGGCTGCTGAGCAGTGAGCGTCGAGCCGGCGGTTTGGGCGTGGAAGCGCAGCATCATGGACTTGAGATCTTTTGCCCCGAAGCGATCCTTCATGATGCGGGCCCATAGGCGGCGGGCGGCGCGGAACTTGGCGATCTCCTCCAAAAAATCGTTGTGCGCGTTGAAGAAAAACGAGAGCCGCGGCGCGAACGCGTCCACTCTCAGACCCGCGCTCACCGCGGCTTCCACATAAGCGACGCCGTCGGCCAGCGTGAAGGCAACTTCCTGCACCGCGGTCGAGCCCGCTTCGCGAATGTGATAGCCGCTGATCGAGATGGTGTTCCACTCGGGCATTTCCGCGCCGGCCCAGGCAAACAGATCGGTGATGATCCGCATCGCGGGGCGCGGCGGGTAAATATAGGTACCGCGCGCGATATATTCCTTCAGGATGTCGTTCTGAATCGTGCCATTCAGACGCTTGATGTCGGCGCCCTGGCCGCGCGCCACCAACACATAGAGTGACAACAGAATCGCGGCGGTCGAGTTGATGGTCATCGAGGTGCTGATTTTTTCGAGCGGGATCTGTTCAAACAGCAGTTCCATGTCGGCGACGGAGGCGATGGACACGCCCACTTTGCCCACTTCGCCCGCGGCCAGCGGATGGTCGGGGTCCATGCCCATCTGCGTGGGAAGATCGAATGCCACCGAAAGCCCAGTGGTGCCTTGCGAAAGCAGATAGCGATAGCGCTGGTTGCTTTCTTCAGCGGAGCCGAAGCCGGCATATTGGCGCATGGTCCAGAGCCGCGCCCGGTACATCTCCTTATAGATGCCCCGCGTGTAGGGAAACTCTCCGGGTTGTTGGCCGCTCATGAACGCGAAATCTTTCGAGCGCGGACGAACGAAGAGACGCCGAAGTAACCCATCACCAGGCCGAAAAGAGCCGGGAAAACGATGTGTACCAGCCCCTCGATATCGCCTTCAAAATCTCGCACCGCGCGGAACACGTAAAATCCGGCCACCACGGCGAAGACAATGAATAGAAAGCCGATCACTTCATTCCACAGCGCATGCAGCGGGCGTATAATACCCGGCAGTACGTGGCTGAGAAATTGGGAAATCAACCGGCCCATCGGTATCATCCTAACAGAGAGGCGGCTGGGAAACCTGCAAAACGGCGGTCCCGGTGCCGGGATGATGATATGCTGTAAGCGGCAAGGGAGAGCGACGAACTTGGACGACCGGCTCAAGGATTTGATGAAGGAACTCGGCGACGCCATCAACGAGTCCCTTTCCGATTCCGACCGTATTGCCGCCGCGATTGGCGAGATCAAACGCGCCGGCTATGATGTCTTTCTGGTGCTGGAAGCCACCATCGGCTTCAACAAGCGCGAGGACAATGAGGATGACGGGCAGGATGAAGGCGAAACGGTGGAACTGGAACCAGCGCCCGAATCCGGCCGCCGCAGGTTGAGCAAGATCAAACTCACGTCACAGGACCAGAAGTTCCTGCGGGCCCTGAAGATCTCAATCGACGAAGAAAAACACTAGGCCGGGACGCGAGTCCGGCCGGTCACTGCCCCTCGTCTAAATCAAGTGCGATTGCCAGAGCGTGATCCAACCGCTGCATGCTCGCGTTATCCAGCCGTCCAACGTAGTGACTTAACACTTCTTTGGGCAAGCTCACCAGCTAATCCCAGTGGATGCTGGATTCGTGCTTTAACCCGTGTTCCGGTCCAAGCTTGACCTGTGTGCTGAGGCCATCGTGACGGGAATAAACCGGCGCGCTGATCACTGTCGAGAACTTTGAATCGATCACGAGCTGGCGGCTCACCAGTGCGTTTAGGATCGCGCGACCCCGGCTTGCGGACCAGTACAATCCAGCGCGCTGCATCGCAACTCTACCAGGCAAGATCCTGATATTCGAGGACGTCCAGGGCTTCCCGGTTCAGAGATTCCGCGCGTGCCTTCAGTATTTCGGTATCCTGTGCCTCCCGGTGGGACTTCGCGAGGGCCGCGAGATACTGGCGGGCCGCCTTTTCGATGAAGCTCGACCGGTTGGGATCAATTTGGTCGATCGCCTGGAGCAGGTCTTCGGGCAGTGTGATAGATGTCTTGACTTTCACAAGATAATCGTACTCCCGCCTGAAGCGCGACGAGCGGCCGCAAATGCACCCATTGCTATACTGTTCGATTGCCCGTGAGGCGGCAACGTGAATGAATCAACCAAGTCCCGAACATATTTTGCAGGTAGGCCTGGGCTTCTGGGCGTCAAAGACACTCTTGAGCGCTGTCGAAATGGGGTTGTTCACGGAGCTAGCAAAGGACTCCGGCGACGTCGAAGCTCTGCAAGAGCGCTTGGGGCTCCATCCCCGGGCGGCGCGCGATTTCTTCGACGCGCTGGTGGCGCTGAAATTTCTCGAACGCCGTGAAGGGCGCTACCACAACACGGCCTCCACCGATTTATTCCTCGACAAACGCAAGCCTTCCTACATTGGCGGCATCCTCGAGATGGCCAACCACCGGCTGTATCCGTTCTGGAGTCAGCTCACGACGGCGCTGCGCAGCGGGCTTCCGCAAAACGAAACTAAAGACGGTGGTCCTGACCCTTTCGCGGACCTGTATGCCGATCCTGCGCGATTGAAGGAGTTCCTCCAGGCCATGACAGGCGTAAGCCATGGAGGGAACCTTGCGATCGCCCGCCAGTTCCCCTGGAAGAATTACAAGACCGCGGTGGATGTCGGAACCGCACAGGGCGACCTGATCACTCAGGTGGCGCTGGCCAATCCGCACCTCCAGGGAACGGGTTTCGATCTGCCGCAAGTGCAGCCGATTTTCGAAGACTACGTAAAAGTCAACGGACTCTCGGGCCGAATTCAATTCTCGCCGGGGAGTTTCTTCGAGCAGCCGCTTCCGAAGGCCGATGTGGTGATGATGGGCCACATTCTGCACGACTGGGATCTGGACGTGAAGCGTATGCTGATCCGCAAAGCTTATGACGCTCTGCCGGATGGCGGCGCCTATATCGTTTACGAAGCCATCATCGATGACGATCGCTCGGTGAACGCCTTCGGACTGATGATGAGCCTGAATATGCTGATCGAAACCGGCGGGGGATTCGACTATACCGGGGCCGACTGCGCGGGGTGGATGAAAGAGGCGGGGTTCAAGGAAACCCGCGTTGAGCATTTGGTGGGTCCCGACTCGATGGTCATCGGTATTAAGTAGTGCCCACAATTAAGCGATAATTAAAGCGTTGCATGCCGCACCCGGCAAGGCCACGCGCGGAGGCCCGCACGAGGCATACCTGGCGATTGAGCGATTTCTCAAGGCCAGCAAGAAACCAGTCCTGATCGAACCCGGTGAAGATCCCTTCGCCCTGGCAACCGATACCTTCACCGTAAGCCAACGCGCTTCGTCCGTGACCATCGAATGCTGGGACGAAAAGCGCACCTTAGTCCGGCGCGTGGCGTCGGTGCGGCTGGAACGGCCAGGCCGCCTGGAGCTCCACGTGGAACACTTCGGGGGCAAAACGGGGACCCTCACGCTGATCGACCTGGACCGCGAAACTCATCGTGACGCCGCTCGGAAGGGCGCTCGGCTTAAATATCGCGAGCGCTTCCGGCAATCCCTACATCGCCAATTCCCGGACTGGCGAGTGATGGAGCTGAGCACCGAACAAGACCTGCACAATAGTTTTTCTCCGGCCTTTCCGCGAGCCCTACTGCGTCGCGGCTCGACGGCGCTGGCGGCCATTGGCATCGTGGAAAATTCGCCATCGCCCGCGGACGCGCTGACGTTCGGCCTGATCTGGCTGGATTACTTGCGGCGTCGCGAACCGCGCCTGACCGTAGAGGGTCTGGTGCTGTTTGCGCCTGCGGGCCAAGAACATACCCTGTGCCACCGTGTGCGCTTTCTGAACCCGCAAGCAGCGCGGTATCTGATTTTCGTCCACGATGGCGGTTACGAACAATTAGTCGACCCGCGGGATTACACTAATCTCGACACACGGCTGCATGTCGGCGGAAAACCGGCGCGAACCCCGCGACCGGGACAGCCCGAAGCGTGGCTCGAAGCGCGCGTGCGCGCCGATCTGGAATCGCTGGACGCAACCCTCCTTACCCAACCGGTTTACGGTCAGGTAGCGCAGTTCGCCGGCGGCGATCGTGGAATCATCGATCTCCTGGCGATCGACCGGGACGGAAGGCTGGCGGTGATCGAACTCAAGGTGGACCAGGATATCCACCTTCCGCTGCAAGCCCTGGACTACTGGATGCGAGTCAAATGGCATCTAGATCGCGGCGAGATCGCGGAAAGTGGTCATTTCACTGGACTTCCGCTGCTGATGGAAGCGCTTCGCCTGCTGCTGGTGGCGCCTGCACTGGAGTTCCATCCGGCAAACGAAGTCGTCCTAAGCTTTTTTTCCTCCGAAATCCCAGTAGAAAGGATCGGATTGGGAGTACAATGGAGACAGGAGCTCAAAGTCATGTTTCGAGCTCCCCTGAATACGTATTCCGGCAAACCATGGCCCTCGCTGTCCTTCGCCAGATAAGGCAGGCTCTTGCAACCCTGAATCCAAGGGAGTTGCGTGATATGGCTGATCGCCCATTGCGAGTGGGATTGATCGCTCCTTCGGCTGACGCCCTGGGGCAGATGGAAACCTATTTCGCCCCCCACCATTTTTCAGCGGAACGGCGGGTCCAAGCAGCCGAAATTCTGATTCGGGGCGGCGGCAAGGATTGCGACATCGAGATTTACGATTCGTCGATCCTGCGGCCGGCCAACGCGTTTTCGTTCGACCCGGAGGCGCCCGAGAACTGCGTCCGGCGCATCTTGAAGGCTCGCGAAGACTTGATGCTGCCGCTGGCGCGTCGCCTTTATCCCTTCCGCAAACCGGCCGTACATCGCTTGATTCGTACCATCGCCAAAGAAAACGCTCTGTTTTGCCTGACGACAGCTCTCCCCGATGTGATTCCCAGTCTGGCAATGATCCCGTGGGCCGCCGGCGAATTCGCCTCCGACACGGCTTTCCTCACCATGAACCAGATCCGCATGGCTTTTCTGGTGGCCGCAGCCAGCGACCGGCCGATCGGGTACCGGGAGCAGCGTTCCGAAATCGCTTCCATCGTGGCGGGCGCCTTCGGTTGGCGCGCCTTGGCGCGAGAACTTGTGGGCAAGGTCCCCTTCGGCGGCGGCCTGATCCCCAAAGCCGGGATCGCCTACGCCGGCACTTTCGCGGTCGGGCTCTCGCTTGAACGCCTGTATCGCATGGGTTACGGATTCACACGCGCCGAACGGCACGCGGTCTACGAAGAAGCCTACGAACATGGCAAACAAATCGCGAGCATGCTGCTGGCGAATTTCCGCCACAGCAAAGCTAGTTGAAACTTCACCCAATCGGGAAACATCTAGTTGAAACAGGAGGGGGGATTCTCTGTGCGATATCTGAGCATATTTCTATTACTGGCCAACTGCGTTATGGCCGACACCGTTTTCTTCCGCGACGGACACACCGTGAACGGATCGTACGTCGGTGGCGACGCGAGAACCATTCGAGTGGCTGTGGGCGATCGAGTCGAGACCATCCGGGTAGCGGATGTAGATCGAATTGCGTTTGGCGAGCCCGAGCAGGCGTATGCGCCTCCAGTGCTGCGGACGCCTCCCGAAGAACCTTACCGGCCTGCACCTCCCCCGCCGCCTCCTCCGGCGCGCAGGGAGGAGTTCAGTGACCGTGGGATGATTCCATCGGGCACGGTACTCAGCATTCGCATGGTGGATAGTGTCGACTCCGAGCGGGACTACGTTGGCCAGACCTTCAAGGCTTCGCTCGACGAGCCCGTACTCGACCCAGGCGGACGCACACTGGTGCCGCGCGGGGCCGATGTGGTGGTCAAGCTGGTCGACGATGTGCAATCCGGCAAGATCGAAGGCCGCACGGTGCTGACGCTGGATATCGTGTCATTACGCGTGAACGGCCGTGAAATCGATGTGGACACGACCGCGATCACCGAGCAGAGCAGTTCGCGGGGGGCTCGTAGCGGAAAGGTGATCGGCGGCACGGCGGCGCTCGGCGCAATTATCGGGGCCATCGCGGGCGGAGGCAAGGGCGCGGCGATTGGCGCTGGCGCGGGAGCCGGTGCAGGCACGGTGGCCCAAGTCGCCACCAAGGGCCAGCGCGTACGCATCCCCTCGGAGACGCGGTTGACGTTCACGCTGCAGCAGCCGGTTCGTCTCTAAGCAACTTAAGAATTAGTAGCTTGCGCCCCTCGCCGTTCAATCGTCGAGGGGCTATCTTCGATCTCCATCTCGCCGTCGGGCCTTTCCGGGTTATAGTTTCAGTTGGCTATGTTGCACTGCTCTCGCTGTGGAAAGCGTCCGGTGCGAGTGCATCGAACCGCACTCGAAAAATTGCTGTGGTCCGACATGTATGAGTGCTCTGAGTGCAAACGCCGGGAGGGCACCTATCATCGCTCCCTTTACGCCCACTGCCGGTTTCTGTTTTCGCGCCACTCGCGGTGCATCCGCTGCGGGTCGGAAGCCGTACAGCGGCTAAAGAAGCGGGACAAAGTAGACGGCTTTTCGCAGAATCCGCTCGCGCTGATGCAGGTTTTGATCGGCGCTCCGGTCAACCGCTGCAGTCCCTGCCGCCTGCAATTTTTCGACTGGCGGAAGCCGCGCGAGGGCGCTAACCCGGATTATTAGGCGGTGATGAGCTGCGAGGAGCCGACGCTCGGAACCGCCTGCTATTTTTTGTGCTTCCATGGGAAGATGAGCGCAAAACCGTTCGACGAACCGCGTATTGCTCTGAACCGCATCTACACCAAGCGTGGAGACGCGGGCGAAACCAGCCTGGTAGGCGGGCAGAGAGTCCCAAAGGACGCGCTGCGGATCGAAGCTTACGGAACCATTGATGAATTGAACGCCTTCGTCGGGCTGGCGGCGGTTTCGTGCGGCGACGATTCCAGACTCGCCGTGCTCGCAACCATCCTGCGCCGGGTGCAGCATGAGTTGTTCAATCTGGGTTCTATCCTCGCAACCCAGCCCGCCGATGTGCACCCGCAGCAGCCACGGATCACGAGTGCGGAGATCGCGCAACTGGAGCGGGAGATCGATCTGATGAACGAGGACCTCGCGCCTCTTCGCAGCTTCGTGCTTCCCGGAGGCAACCGCTTGAACGCCGAACTGCATGTGACGCGGACCATCTGCCGGCGCGCGGAACGCTTGCTGATAACGTTGGCGCGCGAAGAATCGATCCCACCGGAGATCATCCCGTATCTCAATCGTCTGAGCGATGCGATGTTCGTCTGGAGCCGCTGGGTGAATCACACGCTGGGCGTCCCCGAAGCGCTGTGGGAGCCGAATTTGTCTTCTTCCGGTATGTGATTGAGGTCTGCTAGCCGCCGATACTTTGCCGCAAGGCCTCACCTAATTCCGCATAACGGAATTGGAAACCGGCGCGCGAGGAAGCCCGTGGAATCACGCGCTGGCCTCCCAGTATTATTTGTGACATTTCGCCGAACAACATCTTGAGCGCGAATGCGGGGACCGGGAAGACGGCGGGGCGATGCAGCGCCGCCGCCAGCTCGCGAGTGAAAACGGCGTTGGTCACAGGATTCGGCGCGACGGCGTTCACGGGGCCGGTAAG
>Ga0163162_10003150_pt1 | contig 15754 bp, 8 predicted proteins | sample S55metaG_FD_115310 | JGI IMG/M metagenome (GOLD analysis project Ga0163162, IMG submission 115310) | Switchgrass rhizosphere microbial communities from Kellogg Biological Station, Michigan, USA - S5-5 metaG | ecosystem: Host-associated > Plants > Roots > Rhizosphere > Soil | place: USA: Michigan...
GAAAGATCCTGAAACAATTTACCATGGACAGAATCGATTAGTGCGGTCGTCATTCTCGCGCATGCGGGAACCACGAAGTGCTCAGCGAAGCTAATCTTAATACAAGCGCTTTAAGATTATTCATAAGTTTTCGTTTTATTAAGGTGCATTCATGAGCACCTCGTGGTTCCCAATCAAGTTGGGAATGACGATTCCTTGAGGAATATTGACTAATAAAATTTCTGTCACTCATATTGATTTTTATACTACAAATTATCCCTCAGGATGACGATTGCATGGGCTTAGTTGGACATTTTAATTCTCTTCACTCCGTGCAAATCTGTGTTTCCGTGGCAAAGGTAATGGCAACTCGAAAGATCCTGAAACAAGTTCAGGATGACGGTTGCAGGGGCTTAGCTGGACATTTTAATTCTCTTCACCCCGTGTAAATCTGTGTTTCCGTGGCAAAAAGAGTGTTAATCAGATAGGTTGTAAACAAGTTCAGGATGACGATTTTAGGAATTGAACTATACTTTAGCAAATCGTATCTTTACACCCGCGAACTGATTTTTTTGCTATCCTGTCAGTTTGCCTTACTAATGATGAAATTTATCAAAGCATTTGGTTTTATTGTGCAATGCTTGCTGTTTTCTAACGGCGTTAATGCACAGTTAATGAATCAAACGGCTATTCCAGAACATTATGTGCTTAAAACATACGGTATTAACGATGGCCTCCCATCTAAAAATACCACCGTTGCTTTAAAAGATAAAAGAGGTTTTGTATGGATAGGAACAGAAAATGGGCTTTGTAAATTTGACGGTTATTCTTTCAAAATTTATGTAAATATTGCCGGCGATAGCACCTCTTTAACCAATAACTACATCAATGCATTGGTAGAGGATAACAATGGAATTTTTTGGGTGGGAACTATGAATGGCCTGAACAGATTTGATCCGGTGACCGAAAAATTTGAACGCTTTTACCATAAAGAAAACGATAAAAATTCGCTCAGTAATAACAAAGTCTGGTCTCTACTCATCGATAAAACAAATAAATTATGGGTAGGTACCGACGATGGGTTTAACCTCTATAACAAAAAATCAAAAACATTTACAGTTTATCAGCCCGATGCAAAAAATGCATATGCCATTAAGGGAAAATCGGTCAATGCCATTGCAGCGGATGCATCTGGCAATTTGTGGCTGGGCAACTGGAGCAATGGATTAAATAAATTTGATCAAAAAACAAAGCGGTTTACCAATTATATGCAAAAGGAAATCGCCAATCAAAAAAATCCAAACGACATCTGGACCCTTTGCATTGATAGCGATGGCATGTTATGGATCGGGTGTTATTGGAAAGGAGATCTCTTCCGTTTTGATCCGAAAAAGGAAACATTTACCACTTATGGCAGTGGGAAAACAGGTAACGCTTCTGTATTTAATGTTTTGAGTTTAGGTGCCGGAAAATTACTGGTAGGCGGAAGCGCGGGAATATTCTGGGTAAACACAAAACTCAATAAGTGGGAGAAAATAGATAAACTCGAATTTTTTGCCAATGGAAGCTTTTACCGCGATAAAACCGGAATGATCTGGCTCTGCGGTAAAAATGGCCTCAGTAAGATTGATTTTAACCAGTATAAATTTAATTTTATTTCAATCCCATTCGGACAGGCAGAAATCAAATCAATAATCAGTGATGAGGGTAGTTTTTGGCTGGGCACCAATAAAGGCCTTTATCAATATCATCCAAACAACCGCTCCATTACCATGCTTTCGCACAGTAATAACTTAAATAGCTTATCCAGTAATGATATTATTAACTTGTCTGTTGATTTAAAAGGTGATTTATGGGTAATGAGCGAGAACGGATTTGACTGGTATAACGAAAAGGAGAATAAGTTTGTACATCACCACCATCGTTCGGCACTGGGCAGTTTTTTTAACGAAGATGTTTTTAGGGATCTGATCGAAGTAAACGATGGCGAATATTATTTAGCTACGGATGCCGGCTTAAAAATTTATAACGATAAAACCAACACTTATACCCATTATTATAACGATCCTAAAAATTTGGGCTCGCTGAGTAATAACCATTTAAATTGCCTTTTAAAAGATGCGCAGGGAAATATCTGGATAGGAACATATGGAAGTGGCCTTAGCCGTTTTAACCCCAAAACTAAAAAATTTACGAATTACCGGATCGATAATTCAAAAAAAGGTGGCATTAGCAATAATATCGTAATCAGCCTTTACCTGGATTCGCATCACAATATTTGGATCTGTACCCGTGATGGATTGAATAAATATGTGGCTAAAACAAATACTTTCGAGGTATATTCAAAACAAAATGGTTTTGCCAGCAATGTTTTTACCGACCTGGTAGAAGATGATAGCGGCAAGCTGTGGATAACCACCGAACAGGGTATTTCACTTTTCGATCCGGTATCCAAAACGGTTAGAAATTACGATGAAAAGGACGGTGTTTATGCCAATGAGGCCATTTGCAAGAATGCAAAAGGAGAAATTTATGTGGCAGGCAATAAAGGCATCGTTTATTTCAATCCACAACAGCTTAAATATAATAAAGAAGCTCCTGCAGTTTACTTTTCTGATTTTTCGATTTTTAATAAACTGATTCTTCCCGGAAAAGATTCTCCTTTAAAATCGCCTATTTATATGACGAAAAGTATCACCCTGCCTTATGATCAGAGTGTACTTTCCTTCGGTTTTGTGGCGCTGAACTATACGCTTTCTGAAAAAAACCAGTATGCTTATTTTCTCGAAGGTTTTGATAAAAAATGGAATTATAGCGGTAGCGAACACAAAGTAACCTACACCAACTTAAATCCCGGTAAATATACCTTAAGGATCAGGGCATCAAATAATGATGGTATCTGGAATATGACCGGAAATTCGCTCCAGATTATCATTACACCACCTTGGTACCGAACCTGGTGGGCTTTTGGTTTGTACGGTCTGGCTTTCTTCGGTATGGTATATGCTTACCTTAAGTATCGCGAGCGCCAATCTAACTTAAAATTTCAGATTAAACTCGCCCACATAGAAAGTGAGAAAGAAAAGGAGCTGAGCGAGAAAAAACTATCTTTCTTTACTAACGTCTCGCATGAGTTCCGCACGCCACTTACCCTGATTATCAATCCGGTTAAAGAACTGTTGTATAAGAATGACAATAATGTTGATACTACCGATTTAAATATTGTGTACCGGAATGCCAAGCGGCTTTTAAGTTTGGTAGACCAATTATTGTTGTTTAGAAAAGCAGATACTTATGGCGAAAAGTTAAAAGTGGCACCTATAAATCTGGTAAATCTGTGCAAAGAGGTATTTCTTTGTTTTATACACCAGGCCCGCTCAAAAAATATAACGCTTGAATTTAGCTGTGCAGATGAAATGATTGCTTTTTATGCTGATCGGGAAAAAATGGAGATCGTTTTTTTTAACCTGCTTTCCAATGCGATAAAATTTACGCCGGAAGGTGGTCAGGTTAAGATGATCGTTGATAATAGCAAGGAAAATGTAATCATTAGTGTGGAAGATTCTGGCTGTGGTATTGTAGAGGTAGCAGGAGAAAAGTTATACGAAAAGTTTTATCAGGATCCTGGCAATAAATCAGCTAAAGGTGGTTTTGGTATTGGTTTATACCTTGCTAAAACTTTTATTGAAATGCATGGCGGTACTATAAACTACACCAGCGAAGAAAATAAGGGTACCACCTTTAATATTGCTTTGTTAAGGGGGATAAGTCATTTTAAAAATGCCGTTATATTGCAGGAAGCCTTAGTTGATACCGAATCTTCATTGTTTAAAGAATTGATAGAAGATGAGATCAGCGCCAACAAAGTTGTAGAAGCTGCTGAAGGTCTGGTAGTAGATCACCAGCTCACCATCGAATCAAAAAGCATGCTTATTATCGATGATAATGTAGAGATCAGAGCATACCTTAATCAGGTTTTTAGAATGGATTACCATCTCTATGAGGCTAGTAACGGCGAAAAAGGCTATGAAATGACGAAAGAGCTGTTACCCGATATTGTAATCTGTGATGTGATGATGGATGGCATAACAGGGATAGAGCTATGCAGTAAAATAAAGGAAGATGTTTCCATTTCTCATATTCCGATTATATTACTGACCGCCATTTCTGCACCAGAGGTTAAGCTTAAGGGTATAGAGGGTGGGGCCGACGATTATATCAGCAAACCTTTTGATAAAGATTTTTTAAAAGCAAGGGTAGCCAGTATATTAAAGAGTAAAAATGCGCTGCAAAAGTATTTTTATAACGAAATTACACTCAACTCGAACAACACCAAAATCTCTGCAGAATACAAGGATTTTTTAGATAACTGTATCCGTATTGTAGAAGAACACATTACCGATCCTGATTTTAATATCGATACCCTATCGACGGCCCTGGGCATGTCGCGATCTAATTTATACCGTAAAATAAAATCCATTTCAGGTCAGTCTGCCAATGGGTTTATCCGTTTCATCAGGTTAAGGAAAGCGGCCGAAATTTTTATCAATACAGATAAAACCATTCAGGAAACTTCTTACCTGGTAGGCATCACCGATCCCAAATATTTTAGAGAGCAGTTTTATAAATTGTTTAATATAAATCCATCACAGTACATTAAAAAATTCAGGAAACCGTTTTCCAATCATATCCAGATAAATTCAACAGGCAAAAAAGGAAAACCATAACCCTGCTTATTTATCTGTTTTCCAAAATGTGCGCTAAAACCTCATTTAGGCCATAATCCGGTCTGTTTACCCCTTAAATTTGGATTGTTTGTACCCTTTTAAAATGGTTTGTTAGTACTACTTTAGCCCCCTAATAAGCGGTTCTATAACTATAAAATCTAATAACAAATCTGTTATCTAAACTATAGATCTGATCTGCTAACCAAATATTAATGTGCAAACCAAAATGAGAAAAAAAAATCTGAAGGAATTTTCACCTTTAAAATTCTTTAAAATTAAAGCATTGGCTTTTCTAATTATCCTATCTATTAGTTTACCAGTAACCGCCTCTTCCTTTTCTGCATTGGCAGAGAAAATGAAACTGGCGCGCGAGATTGTGGTAACGGGTACTGTTACAAGTGAAAACGGAGTGCCATTTCCGGGAGTAGCGGTTAAGATCAAGGGGACTGAAAAAGCAGTTCAAACCGATGCAAAAGGTAAATTTAGCATCAGTGTGGCAGCCACAACAGACGTACTTGTTTTCTCTTACGTGGGCTACAACAGTCAGGAGCAAACCGTTGGCGATAGAACAACCATTAATGTTCAGCTTAGCCCTGATACCAAAACACTGAACGAGTTAGTGGTGGTTGGTTACGGCACCCAGAAGAAAGCCACGCTTACCGGATCCATATCGCAGGTAAAAGGAGCCGACTTAGTAAAGAGTCCGCAACCAAATTTATCCAATTCATTAGCTGGTCGTTTTTCTGGCGTAGTCATCAACAACAGAAGCGGAGAGCCGGGTTATGATGGTTCCAACATTACCATCAGGGGTTTGGCTACTACGGGGAGCAATAACGTTTTAATCGTTGTAGATGGAATCCCCGGGCAAATCGGTGGATTGGAACGTTTAGATCCTAATGATATTGAAAGTGTTTCTGTATTAAAAGATGCCTCCGCAGCCATTTACGGTAACCGGGCGGCCAACGGGGTAATTTTAGTAACCACAAAAAAAGGTAAAACAGGCAAACCCACCATCAATTATAGTTTTAACCAGGGTTTTAGCTCGCCAACAAGATTGCCTAAAATGGCAGATGCGGCAACCTATGCACAGATCATGAACGAAATCAACTTCGATTCTAATCCTTCAGGCGGACTTAATCAGTCTTACACGGCAGATCAGATCGAAAAATTCCGTAATGGTTCCGATCCCTTGTTATATCCGAATACAGATTGGATCGATCAAACATTGGAAAAAACAGCTTTACAGAGTCAGCATAGCCTTTCTATTAATGGTGGGGGCCAGGATGTGAAGTATTACATGTCGCTTGGAACGGTTTCTCAGAACGGTTTATATAAAAATGGGGTTACGAAATACAACCAGTACAATTTCCGCACAAATGTAGATGCTAATGTATCTAAATATATTAAGGTGGGGTTATCTGTATCTGGCAGACAAGAAAATCGTTTGTTCCCTCAGGTAGGAGCTGGTGATATTTTTAGGTCTATTTATAGGGCAAAACCAATTGTAGCTGCATATTATCCAAACGGTTTACCAACAACTGGTATAGAAAATTCAAACCCTGCGGTGCAGGTTACCGATATCGGTGGAACCAGTAAATCGCCGACACAGGTTTTAAATGGTATTTTAAGAGCTACTTTTATTGTTCCTGGCGTAGAAGGCCTTTCTGTAGATGGTTTCTTCTCGGCTGATAAATCCAACGTATTTACCAAAAGCTTCAATAAACCTTATCTGTTATACCAATACGATCCTACATCTCAAACTTATAACAGTGTAATTACAGGTGGCAATAACCAAAAAGCTACCTTGACTGAAAGCCATAAAAATGAGTCCTTGCTTACTTCGAATATCAAGTTGAATTATGCACGTCGTTTTAATCTGCACGATATCAATGCATTTGTGGGGTATGAGCAAAGCGAAAACCATTTAGAATACTTCGATGCGCAACGTTTTAACTTCTTGTCTACTTCGCTACCTGAACTTTCACAGGGCGGTACTGCTGCTACTGATTTCCTAAACTCGGGTTACAGCACAAACTATAACCGCCGAAGCATCATCAGTCGCCTGGCTTATAGTTATGATGATAAATACCTGTTTGAAGGCCAGTTGCGTGTTGATGGATCATCCATTTTTCCTCAAGGCAAACAATATGGTTATTTCCCTTCTGCATCTGTGGGATGGGTGATGTCAAAAGAAAAATGGTTCAGCGAGAGCGTTAAGTTTGTAGATAATTTAAAAATCCGTGCTTCATATGGTGCTTTGGGTAATGATAACGTAAACGGTTTCCAGTATTTTGATAATTATGTGCTTGTTGGCAATGGGTTTGTAGCCAGAGATGCCAGTAACACGCTAACCATACAACCTGGTGTAAACCTGGTTAAACTGGCAAATCCAAACATTACCTGGGAAGTAGCCAAAAAGCTTGATATTGGTATTAATGCCACGGTGTTTAAAAACTTTAGCATTGAGGCCATTTATTTCCAGCAAAAAAGATCTGATATCTTAACCACGCGTAATGCATCATTGCCAGGTTCTTCAGGTATCGTAAATCCATATGGGTCAGATCCGCTGGTACCGTCAGAAAATATCGGTAAAGTAAATAATGCCGGTTTCGAAGCTACTTTGGGTTATAACCACAATGGCGAAAATTTCAGATGGAATGCTTCAGGTAACATCACTTATGCTAAAAGTAAGGTGATTTTTATTGACGAAGCCAGCGGAACACTGGATTATCAGCGTCAAACCGGAAGACCGTTAAATGCTAACTTGCTGTATAATGCTATAGGTATATTTAGAACACAACAGGAGTTAGATGCTTACCCACATGTTAGCGGTGCTAAAGTTGGAGATCTTAAATACCTGGATTACAATAATGACGGTAAAATCACTGCCGATGACCAAACCAGGACACCATATAGCAACATCCCTCAAATTACTTACGGATTTACGCTTGGTGCTTCTTACAAAAACTTTGATTTATCAATGGTATTAGCCGGACAAACCCAGGTTAGCCAGTATGTTTTACCAGAATCGGGTAGTGTAGGTAACTTTTACAGTAGTTGGGCCGATAACAGGTTTAGTGCTGCTAACCCGAACGGAACTTATCCAAGGGTAACCGACCGCGCTTCAAATGCCATTAGTGGTGGTCAGTTTAATAACACGTTCTGGTTAAATGATGCCTCGTTCTTAAGACTTAAAAACGTTGAGCTTGCCTATAACATTAAGGCCAGTTTCCTAGATCGCATTAACGTTTCCGGTGTAAGGGTTTATGCCAGTGCCTTTAACTTATTCACCATTTCTAAAGTGAAAGATTACGATCCGGAAGGAACCAGTGGTAGCGGACAGTTTTACCCGCAGCAACGCATTATTAACCTAGGTGCCAATATTAAATTTTAAACATCATGAAAATCAAATCAATATATATAACTCTTTTAGGCCTATCCTTTATTTCAGGGAGTATAGTGGGCTGTAAAAAAGAATTTTTAAATGTAGAACCAACAGATCGGATCTCTACAACTGCCATAGAAACTGATACGGCCGTTCTTGAGGCTTATGTAACCAACCGTTATATTGGCAGCAGATTACAAGATAAAGAGGCTGATGGCTCTGCTCCAGGTTTCGGTAGAGGTTTTGAATATAGCATGTGGAGTTCTTTTACCGATGAATCTGTTTATAACAATGATGATGCCACCTGGTTAATCCAGAGAGGGCAGCTGGCACCTGAAAATTTAGGAAGTGCAGGTGTTTATTGGGGAAGGAGTTACAAAAGTATCAGAGAGTGTAATTATGCGTTGGGCGTACTTAGTAAAATAAGTATGAGTGCAACACATAAAAAACAATTGGTTGCAGAGCTTAAATTTATTAAGGCTTTTCGCTATCAGGATTTGATCCGGAATTATGGTGGTGTAGTTTTAATGGGCGATAAGGTTACCAACCTCACTGATAACTTGCAGGATCCGGCATTGTTTCAACGTGCTTCGATTAAAGAATGTATAGATTATGTGGCCGCTCAGCTAGATCAGGCTGCTGCAGATTTACCATTAGATAATAGTGGCAGTTGGGTAGCCGGTAGGGCTACAAAAGGTGCGGCATTAGCACTTAAATCACGTTTACTCTTGTATGCTGCAAGTCCGTTGTATAATGCAGGTACCTGGCAGGCAGCTGTTACCGCAGCTCAAGCCGTTATTTCATTAAATAAATATGGAATTTATACCGGTGGATATACCAACTTGTTTTTAACCGACCAAACCAATGAAGTTATTTTTGCAAGGTTGTTTACCAAAAATGCCAACCACACCCATTTAGAAATTGCAAACGGACCAAACGGATATGGCGGTTGGGGCGGAAATTTACCGATGCAGAACCTGGTAGACGATTATGAAATGGCCAATGGTAAACCGATTACCGATCCTACTTCTGGTTACGACAGCAATGAGCCTTACAAAGGCCGTGACCCACGTTTTGCCGCAACCATTTTATACAATGGCGCCGCATACCGCGAGCGTAATATAGAAACTTTTGTTCCCGGAGGAAAAGACAGTAAAGATGGAATTGACAACTGGAATACCAGTAAAACTGGATATTACCTTAAAAAATATATGAATGATGCCTATCCATTGCAAAACCCTTGGGGCAATGCAGGTTTCCAACCATGGATCTATTTTAGATATGCAGAAATTTTGCTTAACTATGCTGAAGCGGCTAACGAAGCTTACGGACCTGACGCTGTTCCATCTGGATCTTCAATGTCGGCCAGACAAGCCATCAATATGGTAAGAGCAAGGCCAGGGGTGAATATGCCTGAACTGGCTGTTGGACTTACGCAGACACAAATGCGTGATGCCGTTCGCTATGAACGTAGGGTAGAGCTTGCTTTCGAAGAACATCGTTTTTATGATGTGAGAAGATGGAAAATTGCAGATGTAACCGAAAACAAACCCGCTGGCGGAATGATTATTACCAAAACCGGTACCGGTTTTACTTATACGCCTAAAGTCGCTTTAGATGGTCGTAAGTTTGAAACCAAACACTATTGGTTACCTATACCTAGGGCCGAAATTTTGGCATCAGGTGGTAAACTACAGCAAAACCCTGGTTATTAATAAATAGAAATTAATTGTTTGCATGTTAAAGTCATCCTCACATCTTAACCGTTTTTTTATCTGTCTGGCTTTATTTTTATATGCCGGAACAACGCTTGCACAAGAAACTGTTTTAAAAGTAGAAATAGATCCCGCTATCACATTTCAAACCATCGAAGGTTTTGGTGCTTCTGATGCATGGACTTGTCAGTTTGCAGGCTTATGGCCGGCAGAAAAAAAGGATAAGATGGCCGATTTGCTTTTTAGCACCCAAACTACTAAAGCGGGGCAACCCCTGGGTATTGGGCTTAACATGTGGCGTTTTAGTATTGGTGGTGGCAGTGCCGCCCAAGGTAAGGCAAGCGATATTGGCGACGAATGGCGTCGTCAATACGCTTTTTTGCAGCCAGATGGTACTTATGACTGGAACGCAATGCCCGGACAAATCTGGTTTTTAAAAGCAGCCAAAAACCGTGGCGTAAAACAGTTTATTGGGTTTGTGAATAGTCCGCATGTACTATTTACCAAAAATGGAAAAGCTTATTCTACAGATGGAAATTGTAACCTGAATTTTGACAAACTTCCTCAATTTGCCGATTACCTGGCTACAACCATTAAAGGCATAAAAAAGACAACCGGAATTGAATTAAATTACCTTAGCCCTGCAAATGAGCCCCAGTGGAAATGGAATGAGCACAACCAGGAAGGCTGTCCATATAACAACGCCGAACTTGCTCAGCTTTACAGGGGTGTTAATGCTGCTTTGGTTAAAAACCAGGTTAAAACCAAAATACAGATCGGTGAGGCTGGTCAGCTAGATTATTTATACGATAATGGCAACAGCGCAAAGGGAAATCAGGTACATCAGTTCTTTAATCCTTCTTCGCCCAATTATGTAGGCAACCTTTCTAATATAGATCAATCTATTTCTGGACATAGTTATTTTACCACCAGCCCAGAAGAAAAATTTATTGCTGTCCGTAAAAAAACAGCCGAAGCAGTAGCGCAAATAAAAGGATTAAGATATTGGATGTCTGAATATTGTGTGCTTGGTGATGAGGTGCTTAAAGGCGAGAAACGCGATTTAGGCATGGTAACAGCTCTTTTTATTGCGAGGTTGATCCATCACGACCTGGTTATATCCAACGCTACCTCATGGCAGTGGTGGTTGGCCGTATCAGCCGGCGATTATAAGGATGGTTTAGTTTATATCGATAAAAATAAAACAGATGGTCAGGTTTATGATAGCAAGCTGTTGTGGGCATTAGGTAATTATAGCCGTTTTGTTACCCCTGGTAGTAAACGCCTTCAGGTTAAAACTATGGGGACAGATTTACCTCAGGTAGATGTATCATCTTATCTGCAAAATAATAAGCTTATAACCGTATTGGTTAATCCTACAGAAAAAGATCTTGATCTGAACATGGAGGTAAAAGGAAATAAACAAAGTTTTGTACAAACCTACGTTACTTCAGATCAATACAATTTATCGCCGTACAAACAATATCAGGATACCAAACATGTGCGTATTCCTGCTAAATCTGTTACCACCGTAATCAGTAATTAAATCTGATTAATTTGAAATGATAACGTTCCTCATTTTTTAAACCCATAACATTTGGTTTGTGCTGCAAAGCATTTTATAAGATGATATGGAAAAACTATGCTTTTGATTTTTTAAATAATAATACCTCTTTAATGAAACCTACCTTAAAACACATACTAATCAAAGTAATTTTAATTACTTGTTTTGCCAGCTTTGGTGCATTCGCACAAGTTAAGCATACTTTTAAACTGGCAGACTCTGTTTTTCTGCTCGATAATAAACCCTTTCAGATCATTTCGGGCGAAATGCATTATCCGCGCATACCACGGGAGGCCTGGCGCGATAGAATGAAAATGGCTAAAGCGATGGGTTTAAATACCATCGGTACTTATGTGTTTTGGAACGTGCATGAGCCACAGAAAGATCAGTTCGATTTTTCTGGTAATAATGACATTGCTGAATTTGTACGCATTGCAAAAGAAGAAGGTTTATGGGTGTTGCTTCGCCCTAGTCCATATGTGTGTGCAGAATGGGAATTTGGCGGCTATCCATTTTGGTTGCAGAACATTAAAGGTTTACAGGTAAGAAGTAAAGAAGCACAATATTTAAAAGAGTATAAAGAATATATTACAGAGATTGGTAAACGTTTAGCGCCATTGCAGATTAACCATGGTGGCAACATTTTAATGGTGCAGGTAGAAAACGAATATGGTTCTTATGGAAACGACAAAGAATACCTGAAAATTAACGAACAACTGTTTAAAGATGCCGGTTTTGATGGTGTACTTTCTACCTGCGATCCGGTTGCCGCATTAGAAGGCGGGCATTTGGCGGGTTTGCTTCCAGGCGTTAACGGGATCGATAATCCAACTCAGATCAGAGCACTGATTAACAAATATAACAATGGCAAAGGCCCTTACTTTGTGCCAGAATGGTACCCGGCATGGTTCGATTGGTGGGGCACTAAACACCATGAAGTAGATCCAAAAACATACGCCAACAAACTGGATACCGCACTTAAAGGTGGCATTTCCATCAACATGTATATGTTTCATGGCGGTACAACCCGGGGGTTTATGAATGGCGCAAACTACAACGATTCTACTGCTTACGAACCACAGATTAGCAGTTATGATTATGATGCACCTTTAGATGAAGCGGGTAATGCAACACCAAAATTTATGCTTTTCCGCGAAGTGATTAAAAAGAATTTGCCAGCGAACCAGGTACTTCCTGATGTACCTGCTGCTAAGCCTGCTGCGACGTTGCCTGCCATTACATTTAATAAATCTACCGACATCTTTAGCCTGATCGGTAAACCAAAATTAAGCGAAAGACCATTAACTTTCGAAGCCCTTAACCAACCCTATGGTTTTGTGTTATACAGCAGCACCATAAAAGGTGGACGTAAAGGCGTAATTAAAATTAACGAGCTGCGTGATTACGGATTAGTATACATCAACAAAAAACTGGTTGGCGTTTTAGACAGAAGGCTTTACCAGGATAGTTTAGTGCTTAATCTGCCTGCCGGCAATGTACAACTGGATATTTTGGTAGAAAACCTGGGGCGGATCAATTTTGGGCCTTACCTGCTTAAAAACAACAAGGGGATTACTAAAAATGTAACTTTTAATGGTCAGGAGATTAAATCGTGGAAAATGTATCCTTTACCATTTGATAAAGTAGATACCCAAAAAATACAAGCTAAAGTAAACAGCCAATCTGCCGCGGTACTTAAATCGGGTTTCTTTAATTTAACAAAAGTTGCCGATACGTATTTAGATATGCGCCAATGGGGCAAAGGACTGGTTTGGGTTAACGGACATAATTTAGGTAAATATTGGGGCATTGGACCACAGCAAACCATCTATCTGCCAGCAGAATGGCTTAAAAAAGGAAAGAATGAAATTGTAGTTTTTGAATTGCTTAAACCAAAGCAAAATACATTAACCAGCCTGGATAAGCCTATTTTAAATGAATTAAAATAATAGTATTTCGATTTTCTTCTTAAATTAACGCCTCACTAACCAAGTATTAATTACAAAACCTATGAAAATTAACACGTCAGTTGTAACGATGGCCGTTATGTTAAGCACATGCTTAATCGGCTGTAAAAAACAAGAGTTAGTTACAGAAACCCCAAAGGCTGAAAAAGCAAGTGTAGAATCGGTAGGTGCCGCAGGTATTGCAGGGGTAAACTGGGCTGATGGCCGTGACAATTTTGTTGATGGCTGGGTTATCCCGTCAGGATTAACCGCCGGTGATAATTATACCACCGTATCAGCAAAGGCAAATGCCATTCTAACGGGGTTTCAAACGAATATGCCTGGCGTAAATACAGTTAGATTACCCATTAATCCTCCTAGTGTAGCAGAAGCATGGTGGGGTGCTTATACTGGTGCAATAGATCGCGCATTGAGCAAAAATATGAAAGTAATTCTTGCTTGTTGGGAAAGCGCGTCTTCCCACAATGGTACAATAGATAATACCACGCAGTTTTGGGACATGTGGCAAACCGTAGTGGATAAATATGGTAACAATGCCAATGTGTATTTCGAACCTATGAATGAGCCATACAGTTATTCGCTTACTCAGCTAACAGCTATTTATGCCGAATGGTTATCCCGTTATCCTAACGTAAGCAAGGGGAGGATTCTATTAGGCGGTACCGGCTATTCGGAAAATGTAACAGGTGTTGGTGCCGATAGCCGTTTTTCGGGTTGTTTGCTGTCCTTACATAACTATGCTTTTTGGGCTACCCGATCTCAATCTGCATGGGAGAGCGATTGGAGAAACCGTTTTGGCAATTACGCAAGTCGTACCGTTGTTACGGAGTACGGCGCCGCCATGACCACAGGCAAAAATTACACAGGTTCCGTTGGAAGTGACAATGAGATTGCCTACATAGTTGGTTCTACCAATGTATTTAGAAATGATAAAGTTGCCAGCGTATACTGGCCTGGGCTTAGAGACAACGACAGTTACAGTATCCAGAACCGCGGCGGAAGTGGCAATAATATTACTTTAACCACCACCAATGCATCAGGCTTAAGCCGTATCAGGTATGGATGGGGCTTATAATATGATTTTAATTGGAAAAAAAGCCTTCTCCTAATTATATGCGCTATTGTTTTGGTCAGAAATATTGCGCAAACGTTTGGATTATGCCAGAATGTGCTTTATAAGCAACCTGGCATACTATTATTTTTCAGTAAGTGCTTTTTTCCTGATTCTGCTCAATGTTTCTAACCTCATACCTACAAATGAAGCCACATACTTTAAGGGCACACGGTTGATGAGGTGCGGATAGTTAACCAAAAACCTTTGGTAACGTTTTATTGCAGTAGGAAGCCTGCAGATAAAAGCCCTTTCAGATGCCCCCTGGAAATAAGTTTCGGTCATTTTTCTACCGATATAATTTGCTATAGCAAAATTTTCGTAAAGAAATTTCGTCATCTCATGTGGAATGGCGATTGCAAATACGGGATCTATCGTTTCAACATATTCGTCAGAGCTTTCATTCTCCCATAAATTCCTGATGGTTCCTGCCAATTCATTTTCTGCAGAAATCCAGGTGGTAATTTTTTTATTTCCCATTTTGAGGTAGCCGTGTACTGCGCCTTCTAAAATCAGAAAAATGTAACGGTTACGTTTTAATGGCGAGGCAATATGTTTGTTTTTGGCAAAATGCACAGGAAATGTGTCGCGGTTAATAATGTCTTCCATTTCTGGAGTAAGTGCATGGTAAGCCCTAAAGACCGAAATAAGTGGCGAGAAACCACCAAGTGTAGCCCATTTATCTTCACCATAAATGTTTTCAATATTCATTAGAGAAAAGCGAGTTTGTATTAAAAAGTGAAAATAAGTATGAAAATAAAAAAAACAATAATTTATTTACACCCAATAGGAATGTTAATTGCCGGCCGTTATAAATCCATAAAAATACATCATGCGTGTAGGGGAGATGGCTTCGCTTTTAAGCTGTTTTACCAGTTAATTATGTTTTATGTTAAGGAGAAATATTTTCTTACCTCAGGTTGATTGATTTTGTAATTAAGTTGCCTGATAAATATTTTTTTTGTTCTTGTTTAATCCGATGATTTATAAATATTTAGCCCCATTTTGTGAAGTTCATGTTAACTTTTTATTAAATATTTTTAATTTACCTTTTGCAAGATTGAATTTAATTCCTAACTTCGCAGCCTCGAAAGGGAGAAAATGATTCCGTAGCTCAGCTGGTAGAGCATTACACTTTTAATGTAGTGGTCCTGGGTTCGAATCCCAGCGGGATCACAAAAAGCCTCACAGAAATGTGAGGTTTTTTTGTTTTATCCCCTCTGGGATTCGAACAGAAGCGCCGGCCTGGGTTCGATTTGTAAAAGGCTCAGGGCGGGGTTCGGGGTTTTGCGGGGCTGAGCCAATC
>Ga0163162_10003152_pt1 | contig 15753 bp, 11 predicted proteins | sample S55metaG_FD_115310 | JGI IMG/M metagenome (GOLD analysis project Ga0163162, IMG submission 115310) | Switchgrass rhizosphere microbial communities from Kellogg Biological Station, Michigan, USA - S5-5 metaG | ecosystem: Host-associated > Plants > Roots > Rhizosphere > Soil | place: USA...
GGCTGTAATGTGCAGTTCGCCTTGAATCCCGACACGGAAGGGATCATTGCTATCGAGATCAACCCTCGTGTAAGCCGTTCATCTGCGCTTGCCTCAAAGGCCACGGGATATCCCATTGCCAAGATCGCTGCGAAACTTGCCATTGGCTATACACTAGATGAATTGGAAAATCAAATCACAAAAACCACTTCCGCTTATTTTGAGCCGGCATTGGATTATGTAATAGTCAAAATACCGCGCTGGAATTTTGATAAGTTCAAAGGCGGCAATGATACACTTGGCCTGCAAATGAAGAGCGTTGGTGAGGTGATGGCCATTGGACGAAGCTTTACGGAAGCAATACAAAAAGCCTGTCAAAGCCTGGAGAATAACGCTGTTGGTCTTGGCTACTATGGAAAAAGTTTGATGAAAGGCGAGGAAATGCTGAATCACATCAAAACGCCTAAATGGGACCGCATCTTTAGAATTAAAGATGCCCTGATGATCGGAGTGAGTGTGAATACCATTTCCAAAGCGACGGGAATTGACCGCTGGTTTATTTATGAAATTCAGAAGATCTGCAATATTGAAAAAGAACTGGCGAAATATGATCTTGATTCATTACCGGCGGGATTATTACGAGAAGCAAAAGTGAACGGATTCAGTGATGAACAGATAAGTCGCATCCTGCAACACGGCGATGAAGAAGATATTTATAAAAAGAGAAAGGAATTAGGAATAACGAGAGTATATAAAATGGTAGACACCTGCAGCGCCGAATTTGAAGCAAAGACTCCTTATTTCTATTCCACATTTGAAGAGGGACATATAAACGAGAGTAAGGCTTCGGATAAAAAGAAGGTGATCGTGCTTGGTTCCGGTCCGAACAGGATCGGGCAGGGAATTGAATTTGATTATTGCTGTGTGCATGGATTGCTTGCTATAAAGGAATCGGGCTACGAAGCCATCATGGTGAATTGTAACCCGGAAACTGTGTCGACAGATTTTGACATGGCCGATAAACTTTATTTCGAACCGGTTTATTGGGAACATCTATGGGAAATAGTCGAACATGAAAAGCCCGAAGGTGTAATTGTTCAACTTGGAGGGCAGACGGCTTTGAAACTGGCAAAGCTGCTACATGAAAAGGGAATTAAAATTATCGGTACTGATTTCGACAATATGGATATCGCTGAAGATCGTGGTCGTTTCAGTGATATGCTAAAAGAACTCACCATTCCGTACCCTAATTATGGTACCGCTTATGACGTCGACGAAGCAGTGGAAGTAGCGCAAAAGGTCGGTTATCCTGTGCTGGTTCGTCCGAGTTATGTACTGGGAGGGCAGAGAATGAGAATAGTGATCAACGACGAAGACCTTGAAAAAGCGGTAATAAGTTTATTGAAACACATCCCGGGAAATAAGATCCTGGTTGACCACTTCCTGGATCGCTGCCAGGAAGCAGAGATCGACGCCATTTTTGATGGAGATGATTTTCACGTAATGGGAGTGATGGAACATATTGAGCCCGCCGGCATTCACAGTGGTGACAGTAACGCTGTTCTTCCCGCATTTAATTTGACACCGTTGGAAGTGACCACAATGGAATTTTATGCTGAAAAAATTGCAAGAGCGTTAAAAATAAAAGGGCTGATCAATATTCAATTTGCCATTAAGGATGGAAAGGTCTACGTCATTGAAGCCAACCCGAGGGCCTCGAGAACAACACCATTTATTGCGAAGGCGTACCAGATCCCGTATCTGAACATTGCGACTAAGATCATGTTGGGCGAAAAGAAACTAAAGGACTTCAAATTTGAAAAGAAACTTCGCGGATTTGCTATAAAAGAACCGGTATTTAGTTTTGAAAAATTCCCGGGCGTCAGCAGGGAACTTGGCCCCGAAATGAAATCGACCGGTGAAGCGATCCGTTTTATAAAAGATCTCCGGGATCCCTACTTCAGGCAATTGTATAAGGACAGGAGCATGTATTTGAGTAAATAGAACCACGATTTTCACGAATCAATATGGCTGAGGAGGAAATATATTGTCCTGGTAAAACGAGGGGCTCTATTCTCCCATATGCAATAATCCTTTTAATCCTGTAAACCCTTCTTTCTTATTCCACTTTTTTCACCCTGCCGCTGCCCGCAACACTACTTGAAACCTGTGCATTTCCTCTATAGTTAACATCCCCACTGCCGGCCACATGAACATCTAGTTTTCCATCGGCAAAAACGTCGGCGTCCCCACTTCCGTAAATTTTGATCGTGGCATCATTTGATCGGAGATCGAGGGCCTTTATATTACCACTGCCGTGTATTTCACCTTCAAATGATTTTGTTTCTCCCCGCAAAAAAATATCGCCACTTCCATTTGTTTCTGTATTAATTTCAGGCGCATCTATGTCCATTTTGATATTGGCGCTTCCATTCACTCCTAATTCCAGTTTTGATGAATTCGTAATTTTTGATTCGCCAATGATATCGCCCGAGCCATACGAACGAATGCTTTCATAATTGGGAGATGAGACGAATATTTTTACTTTACGACCCGGGCTAAGCCAATAATTGTCTTTTGTGCTCACGTGCAGCGTATACCCTTCCACGTATGTTTCGATGTAGGGAAGCAGATTTTCTTCTGCTTCAATCTTCACCGCTTGTTGGCCGCTCGAAACAAATACATCGAATGAACCATGAGAAGAAACAGATTTAAAACTTCCGGGCGACCTTGGTTCTGTTCTTACATTACCGTTTCCGCGGATCCGTTGTCCGGTCACAAAACGACACGAAGAAAAAAATACAAAGATGGCAAACAGGGAAAGAAACAGCTTTTTCATTGTGCAATAGTTTTGTAGGTGATAAAATTACTGATTACGGGTTAACACTTAATAAATGATGCAAACAGGCACACTTCTTCCTTCCTACCTTTGACGATTGGTTTTTTTACCGGGTTACAGCAAACAAATTTTTTTCCTTTTATATAATTCGACCTGTCATCAAAACTATTTTTTACGTACTTCGCAATTCTAAAATCTACACCTAATGAGAAAAGAAATTGACTACATTATTACTACACTTCACTCGGTTTTGGACGGAGAACCCTGGTATGGGCGATCCGTAATGAAACTCTTACAGGAAATTGATCCGGCTCTCGTTCACAAAAAACCGAACGAAAAGTCACATTCATTGATCGAGTTACTTTACCACATGAACACCTGGGCAGAATTTACCCTTAAAAGGCTGGAAAAGGATGAAGAAAAAGACCTCGCAAGTTTTGAAAAACTTGACTGGAGGGAAATAGACCCGAATGAACACACATGGGAAAAAGGTGTGGCACAGTTTAAAGTGACTCATGATCTTATTATCGAATTACTGGAAACGAAAGATGATGAATTTCTTTCCGGCGAGGTTGATTACCGGGAATATAACTTCAGATTCCTCCTCCACGGTATAATCCAGCATGATATTTATCACATCGGCCAGATCGCTTATCTGAAAAAAGTGCTTTGCCAATAAATTGAAAGGAGATAAGAAATAATCACGTCTTTGATCAGGAAGTCATTAGTTTAATCATCATCCTTTTGATCATCATTAATTTTCACAAAGGCAGCTCGCTTAGGAGCAGGTAACGGAACATTGTCGCCTTTGATTCCATGCCACAATACCAGATTGAATTCCATGTCGGGGATAGCATCTTCTTTTGAAAAATCGAATTTTTCCGAACGTCGTTGCCATTCATTAACCGCTATGTTTTTTTGCGCGATGTCAATTTGTGCCGCCACGGCAGAAAAGGAATCAGAATTAGGTGTTGCATTAAAACAGCGCCACATGGATTCAGCTGCCGCGTCATATTGTGTCATTGGTGGCATTCCCAGGATCAGTTCCATTGTTCGCAGCATGGAAGAAGTCGAATACATTGTATGGTCTACAAATTTTCGTTTCACAAATCCACCGGCAACATATGCCGTTGTGCGGTGGGCATCTACATGATCGGGTCCGCTCTGAGCATCGTCTTCAATAATAAATACCGCGCTCTCATTCCAGATCCTGCTTTTACTCAGGTATTCAACAAATAAGCCTACCGCCCAATCATTGTCGGCAGTGTGAGCAAAAGGCGTGGGCCTGTCCATCCGCAAGCCTTCGGTGTGGTCATTAATAAAACGCAATGAGTTGAATTGAGGAACGGCGCTGGCGGCTAACAATGAATCAAATTCCCTTTTCCATTGAAAAAATCTTGTGGTGTCTCTCACAGTTTGATCCCAACTTGTAAAATAAGGACAGAAATGATGTTCCAAAACAGGGATGTTTGCTTTGTAAGCATCAGCAAACTCTCCATAGGTTCTGTATGTAATTCCATTTCTTTTACATTGGTCCCAGATAAATCCATTTTTATTATTGGCGATCGCCCTTGTTCCCTCTCCATTGTAATCACCACCACGGTCGCTATAACCAGTCGGCCAGTTCTTTTCTAAGAAATCCGTCGCATAACCACCCATACTCCAGTTATGACCATCCGCGCTTACTTCTCCGTCGCAATAAAAATTATCAAGCAACACAAATTCCGTTGCCAGTTTATGTTGATTGGGTGTGATCTTCTCACCAAATAAAACCAGCGAACTGTCGCCATTACCCTCTTTGATATCCCCAAGTACCTGGTCGTAAGTCCTGTTTTCCTTAATAATGTAGAACACATATTTGATCGGTGATCTCTCTCCCACCCTCATAGGAATAGGATTCCCCTGTTCTCCTTTGCCTGAAGTTTCCTTTTCTTTGCTGTAAGGTGTATTCTGATAAACGGCTTGTGAAAAAACGCCGAGTTGTTTTTGGGAAGGATCATCGATGATGCTCATCGTGCCTCTGAAAAGACCGCCTATATATTGCTCTTTTGAGCTCGTATCCCCACCATGCCAGATCACATCACCACTACGCCGGGCCGGATTTGGACCAAAGGGGTTAGCCATTGATGAAAAACCCTTGCCATTGGAAACAAAAATTTTGTTGCCTATAATTTTCACATTAGTGGGATACCACCCGGTGGGAATAAAACCTTTGCTTTTACTAAAACCTGGATTGCTCACATCAAATACAGCGAGGCAATTGTTGTCGGCATTGGCGACATACAAAGTTTTTTCATCTTCACTCAATGCTACCCCATTACACGTTGAACCACTGGGTGCATTAGGATAAAGAGCAGCATTCAAAACTTCAATGACCTTTCTTTGACTGGTGCTAACGACAGCAACCGAATTATCATTTGCATTGGCCACATATAAATAGACGCCATTTTTTGAGAGGCAAAGTTCATTTGGGTTGTCACCTACTGCAATTTCACCTGAAAATTCTCTCACCTGAGTATTGTAGACATAAATTTTGTCACAACCCCAGCAACTGACGTACAATAATTTCTTATCAGGTGATAACAAACAGGTATAAGCCTCACCCTTTAAACTCTTTCGCTGAAGGATCTTTTTTGTTTTTAAGTCAACAACATACAGTGAGTTATTTTCTTTTGTAACCACATACAACAGGTTTTTTGCGTCGTCAATATCAATTCCTGCGGGCGAAATTCTATTTGGCCATTTGTCACCGAGTTTGATGCTATCTTTTAAAATGAGCTTATTGTTTTGAATTGCATACTTTGATATCCAATTGTTATTTCCAGCTGATGCATATAGAAATTTCTCATCTGCGCTGAACTTTAGGCCGTACCACGACATTGGAATTACTGCACTGCTTACTACCTTTTCATTGTTCACATCAATTAACTGGATGGACTGAGTGCTTTGGCCGTTGTTTGTAACTGCCAGGTATTTTTTTGAGGCCGAGACAGCAATGTTCAACGGAAGATCGCCAAGGGCCAGGCTTTTACCGACCGGTGTAAGGTCCCAGCCATTGGGCAAATGCACTCGCTTTGACTTAAGCTGCTGAAGAGTTTGCGAGTCACAAAGGAGAACGATCAAAAATCCGCTTAGTAGTAAAAGCGTCTTTCTCATGTATAAAATTGTAACTAAAGGTACAATTCGAAAAGATTTTTCTTTTGAAGACGGGAGGAATTAACCATAAGAAAATCATACAAACTAGTCACCTTTCAGAATGGCTGTCACCATCCCTGTTTGGAAAAAGGCCCCATTTATCAGGTTCCTCGTACCCCTGATACTAGGTATTATTTTACAATGGAACCTTCAGTGGCCTTTAGAAATTTTGTGGGGTGTGTTTAGTTTTTCAATAGTTCCTTTCAGCATCTCGTTTTTGCTGACAAGTTATCGCAGGTATAAGTTTACTATAATAAATGGACTTGCTGTCATCTTCATTTTTCTTTCACTTGGCAGCTTGCTTGTTTGGTATCAAGATATTCGTCATAGTTCAACATCATATGGCAACTTCTACAAGAACGGCGATGATGTAATTGTGGTATTAAAGGAACCGATTGTAGAAAAAGCAAATTCGTACAAGGCCGTTGCTACTATTACTGCCGTCGGAAAAAATAATAAGTTTACTATTACACAAGGGGATGCTATTATTTATTTTCAAAAGGACCCTGACGCATTGTCTTTAGATTATGGTTCAGAAATAATCTTTTCTGGTCTCTTACAGGAAATAAAGAATGCCGGCAACCCCGGCGGCTTTGATTATAAACGATATTGCCATTTCCAGGGAATTACCCACCAGGCTTTTTTGAAAAAAGGTGGGTTCATCGTACTGGGTAAAAAGAAGCCATCATTGTTCGGACAAATATTATTTGCAGTAAGGAAAAAAGTCCTGTCCATTCTTCGAACAAACATACCCGGTGAAAAGGAATCGGGACTTGCAGAAGCCTTACTAATTGGGTATAAGGATGACCTTGATAAAAACCTGGTTCAATCATATACAAACACAGGCGTTGTTCATATTATCGCCATTTCGGGATTACATCTTGGATTGATATATTGGTTATTTGTCCAGGTCCTAAAACCTTTAAAAAGAAAAAAGATCTCAAAGTGGCTTAATCCTGTCATTATAATTTCGGGGCTGTGGTTATTTAGCTTATTAGCCGGCGGTCAGCCTTCAGTGCTGCGTTCAGCGCTGATGTTTTCCTGTATTGTATTAGGCGGCAGTCTTTCAAGAAAAACCTCGATCTACAATACGCTTGCATTTTCTGCATTTGTGTTGTTATGTATCAATCCTTACTGGTTATGGGATGTCGGTTTCCAACTCTCCTATGTGGCCGTCCTGAGTATAGTGATCTTTATGAAACCGATCTACAACTTATTCTTCATAGAAAACAGAATACTCGATTTTATCTGGAAGTTGAATGCCGTGAGCATTGCAGCGCAATTGCTCACCACGCCATTCAGCATTTATCATTTCCATCAATTTCCAAATTTCTTTTTGCTCACAAATTTTGTAGCGGTTCCTTTATCGAGCATTATCGTGCTGGGAGAAATTTTCCTTTGCGTTATGTCCTTTATTCCTTTTCTGGCTTTGCTTGCCGGTAGAATAATTTCAACCCTTATCTGGACCATGAATAGTTATATTCAGAAAATTGAATCGCTCCCGTGGTCTTTGTGGGATGGAATGCAGATCAACGTTGCGCAGGCTGTTCTACTGATCATTGCGGTGGCAGGGTTCGGATATTGGCTATTGGGAAAACAAAAAACCGGTGCCATCGCTGCAATGATCGGGCTTTTACTTTTCATCGCCTTAAGATCCGCGTCTTTTTATCAAGCCTATCATCAAAAGAGATTGATCGTGTTCAATATTCCAGGGTACCGGGCCATCGATATTATAAATGGAAGAGATTATTTCTTTGTGGGAGATAGCGAAATCCTTTCTGATGATTTTGTAAAGAATTTTCATTTAAAGCCTTCCCGGGTTTTACATCGCATTGAGCCTGTCGATGAACTGGGGGATCTTTTGGAAAAGAAAAGCCTTCTGCAATATGGCTCGAAGAGAATTTTATTGATCGACAAAAATTATGAGTTTGGCCGTTTGGACCCAAAGATCCCCATAGATATACTTGTGGTTTCCAAAAATCCCAGGCTCTATTTCTCTTCACTGAGCAGGGCTTTTAATCTCCGGCAAGTCGTTTTTGATAGTTCAGTGCCCCCATGGAAGCTAAAATATTGGACGAAAGACTGTGACTCCCTGTCTATCCCTTATCATGATGTAAATACAAAAGGGGCTTTTGTGATAAATTTGAATTAAAGTAGATTTGCGCCTCTTATTGCTTGCCTTCCTTGTTTTTAATTTACGATTATGCACAAAAAAATTCGTACGGCGTTAATTTCTGTTTTTTATAAGGATGGGCTTGAACCTCTTGTTAAATCATTATCAGAATTGGGGGTTACCATTTACTCCACAGGTGGGACCCAAAAGTTTATCGAAGAATTAGATTTTTCCGTGATCCCGGTTGAAAAGCTGACTTCCTATCCTTCAATTTTGGGCGGCAGGGTTAAAACACTTCATCCGTCTGTATTCGGTGGAATACTGGGACGCAGAGATAATGAAACGGATGTAAAGGAAATGCAGCAATATGATATCCCGGAAATTGACCTGGTTATAGTCGATCTCTATCCATTTGAGGAAACGGTTGCCTCTACCAATGATGAGCAGAAGATCATTGAAAAGATAGATATCGGCGGGCCATCGATGATCCGCGGAGCGGCAAAGAATTTCAAAGATGTTCTTGTCATTGCTTCAAAAAATAACTATCCGGAGCTAAAAAAAATTTTGAAACAACAAAAAGGGGAAACGAGTCTTGAGCAAAGAAAAAAATTTGCCGCCATCGCTTTTGATATCGTTAAGAGGTATGATATAGCGATCAGCGACTACTTTAATAACAACAATACGGAAGTCGTAACGCAGCAGGTAAAAACACTTCGATACGGAGAAAACCCGCATCAGCAAGCATCGTTCAGGGGGAATCTCGATGAGATACTGGCACAATTGCAGGGCAAGGAAATTTCATACAATAATCTCGTTGACATCGATGCAGCGATCCAATTGATCCGCGAATTCCCGGTAGACCCTGAAAACCTTTCGCTGAGGACCTTTGCCATTATCAAGCATACAAATGTTTGCGGGATTGCCTCCCGAGCGACCACGTCCGAGGCATGGAAAGATGCTTTAGCCGGGGATCCTGAAAGTGCGTTCGGAGGAGTCCTTATTACAAATAGTCTCATTGATCAGGAAGCAGCTATGGCTATCAATGAAATATTTTTTGAAGTATTGATGGCGCCTGTATTTGAAAAAGAAGCGTTGGATATTTTACAAACAAAGAAAAACAGGATCCTACTGCAGGTGAAACCAAAATCCGAAGACACTGTTCCCAAAGATGTGATCATGGAAATGCACAGATCGTTATTGAATGGAGAGTTAATACAAACGATCGATGAAGGAAATTTTAGCGAATGGAAAGAAGAAGGCGGAAGGGAAACAACTGCAAACGAGAAAGAAGACCTTGTCTTTGCCAATCTTGTTTGCAAACATCTAAAAAGTAATGCGATCGCACTTGTAAAAAATAAACAACTTCTTGGCAAAGGTTGCGGACAAACCAGCCGTATCGACGCATTGAGACAAGCCATCGAAAAAGCCAAGCAATTCAATTTTGATCTGCATGGCGCTGTGATGGCCAGCGACGCTTTTTTCCCTTTTAATGACTGTGTGAAATTGGGTCATAACGCTGGTATCACTGCTTTTATTGAGCCGGGAGGTTCTATTCGCGATAAAGATTCGATAGAATACTGCAAGCAAAATAAACTTGCCCTGGTGATGACAGGAATGAGACATTTCAAACATTAAGAACCACGATTCACAGGATTCAATGGATAAACAGGAAAACTTTTTGCAGGCTGTTATCGTTTTGATAGCGAAATAAATTGTTCATAGACCTCTTTCCAGCCTTTGAATTTTTTGGCAGTCCCTAAAAAACTATTATGCCAAATGGTGATGAGCATTCCATTCACTGACCGGACTATATCAAAGTAATGTCTTAGTTCTTCAAATGCTTGCTCAGCAGAAAGCCTTTGTTCATAATAAGAATTTGCTTCCATGAAGCAAAAAGGATAGAGTACTAATTTCGTTTGTTCCTCTTTCCCGAGGTCATACCAAAAAAACTTTGATGCAACAGAAGCGCGAAATCCATTGATACTTCCATAGCCCATGGAAAAATCAAATCCGATCCCCACGTCTATTAACTGCCTGTAGGTTTGAGGAAGAGTGAATCGGATAAAATGCTGGCGTGAATAACTAATTTGCTTTCCAGCGATATGACCCAACCTTAAAATTTCAAGTTTTAATTTTTCAGGATCATCACCGCTTTGCCAGGAAGGATGAATACCGATCGAATAGTGATCACTGTGTTCCCTGATCAAATGCTGCATTGATCGTTCTGATGGTGAGATATTCTTATCATACCTGCCTGTTCTCTTTGCGATGAGGAAGAAATAGGTCGGTCGAAGATCGAATTGCTGGTGTAACTGATCCATCCAGGCAAACGAATCAAAAGGGTCTTTCTGCTTCCCAAAAATAACCCGCCATCTTTCTCCAACCATTGACCAATCTCCATTCACTATTGATCTCATCACTCCCCCGGCCGTTCTCCACCACTGTTTATATTTATAAGAATACGCTTCGTCAATATCATACGTGGGAAGGAAGGTAAATGGTGTCCCTATAGCGATCGGGAGGTGAATGGCGAGTGAAAAAAATTTTAACTGAAGAGACGTTTTGAAGTCTTCGATCCAGATATTGATTAATGGCAACTGCAGAAATCCTTCTTTGAAAGCCAGTGAATTTTCGTGAGCGTAACGACCGAAGGCATCTTTTTGATGGGGTAAATATTCTTCGTATCGACTCAGCAAATAAAAACCGGCAGCAAAAATATCAAAGGGAAAATCACCTTCAGTTTTAAAAAAAGCTTTATACCCCTTCACTTCAAAACATTCTATGGTCTGTGGCCTTACCCCCTCTTCAAATAAAAGTTCTGAATTCTGAATTCTGAATTCTGACTCTGTAATACTTGCCTTACTATAATTGATCTTCGGCCCGGCGTGTTGTCGAAAAGTTTCAATATCATCTACACATTGAAAAGGCTTGCCGATGGTCTCCTTACCAATAAAATCCAGAATGTATTGTAGCCGCGGAGTAATTGTATGTGAAAAGACGATCACGAAGTGAAGATATTACCTGTTACCATATTTTGCTCTCCACATCTCATTAAAAGATTTTTTCGGAAATTCTATATCGACCCTGTGTTTTTTCCAGTCTTTTAAAAATTTATTGATCACCCAGTTTTTCATTTTGCTACTGCCCATATTCATAAACTTGCGATGCAGCATTGCCTGTTTCCACATTTTCCAGGCAGTCCGTTCCGCAAAATTGCTGTTTCCTTCCTCAACGGCCTCACGACGGTTCTCCAGGAGCAGTTCATGCAAATTAATTTTCACGGCACATACTTCTGTACAATTACCGCAAAGTGAGGAAGCATAGCTGAGATGCTTCCACTCGCTCATATTTTTCAGGTGAGGAGTGATCACGGAACCGATCGGCCCACTGTATGGGGTAGAGTATGTATGTCCACCGATATTTTTATAAACCGGGCAAGCGTTCAGGCAGGCTCCGCAGCGTATACAATATAAGCTCTCTCTCGTTTTTTCATTCGCAAGTAAATTGGTTCTCCCGTTGTCAAGCAATATCACATACATATCTTCGGGGCCATCAACTTCGCCGGGTTGCTTCGGCCCGGCTACAATGGTGTTATATACCGTTATTTTTTGGCCTGTTCCATAAGTTGCCAATAATGGCCAGAATAGGGCAAGATCAGTAAGCGAAGGAATTACTTTCTCAATACCAGTGATCACAATGTGGGTCTTTGGCCATGCGCAACTCAACCTTGCATTACCCTCATTTTCCGTAACTGCTATCGCTCCAATATCCGCAATGATAAAATTGGCACCTGTAATTCCTATTTCGGCCTGGGTATATTTCTTACGAAGAATTTGCCTTGCTACCAGCGTCAGCTGTTCAGGAGTAAGGGCGGGGTCTGTTCCCAATTTGTCTGAAAACAATTTTGCCACATCTTCTTTGCTTTTATGCATAGCTGGTGTGACAATATGATAAGGCGGCTCCCCATCCAGTTGCTGGATATACTCTCCCAGGTCAGTTTCTACACTTTCGATATTGTTTGTTTTAAGAAATTCATTTAAATGAATTTCTTCAGTCACCATACTCTTGCTCTTTACAATGCTGCGGCAATTCTTTTCTCTGCAAATCCTTAATATCTCTTCCTTTGCTTCTTCAGCAGTTTCTGCCCAGATCACTTTGGCGCCGCGTTTTGAAATCGCCGCTTCAAATTTTTCCAACTGCTTGTCTAAACTTTCAATCGCTTTCCACTTTATATTTTTGGCTTTTTCCCTTGCCAGGTCCAGGTTTTCAAATTGTTGCTTCCCACCCGGAACTACCGCATTATAACGCCCGATATTAAAATTGATCTTTTGCCGGTGATCCCTATCTGCGCTTTTTTCAATACTTTTTTCAATAAAATCAGAGGATATTTCTTTCACGAGTTGATTTTAGCTGTTATCATTTTCTCTTTCTTTTCCTGGCAATTTTGTCAAGCGCTTCGTAAAATTCTTCGCCATATTTTCGCACTACCGCTTCCTTCAAGAATTGATATGTGGGCACTTGCAATTTTTTTCCAAGGAAGCAAGCAGGGTTACAAAGTTTTTGCCTCGGTTCATAATTCATCTTATCATGGCTTCCGTCTTTTCCCTTTTCTGCAATAATGGGAAACAAATGGCAACTGACTGGTTTCTTCCATTTTATTTTTCCGTCGTAATAAGCTTGTTCAAATGAGCATTTGATCATTCCGTTTTTTTCACGAATTCCATACACACATATTTCGGAATCGCTACCCAGGGTTGGCGTAACCCAGCCAAACTCTTCATGAAAAACATATTTCCCTTTTTTGTCTATCTCGGCGAGGGATGCCTGCGATAAGTAAGGTTTCACGGCCTCGTAAGCTTCAGCGATCGTAGTCAATTCTTCATCTTCCAATGGGGCGCCGGCGTCTCCATCTTCACAGCACCCCCCCTTGCATTTCGCAAGGTCACAAACAAATTGTTTCTCAACGATATCATCGCCCACCAAAACATTATCAATTACGATCACAGTAGCACTTTCTACAAATTTAAGATATTGATAGTAACTACCCGGTAAACAAACGGTTTACGTCATTATGGTAGGACGAGGAAAGATCATTATCAATAGGATCATTTCCATTTCAGGGTATTGATCAAGTGAAGAAGGTCTTTTTTCAAAAAATCGTTTACGATACCGATCGAATCTTCATTGGGTGTAGCCGCGAAGTACAATGCTCCTCTTAAAAAATGCCTTGTAGAATCAGTAAGAAAGAATTGATTGGCAGTAGCCGTATTGCCCGCCAGCGTAAAGTACATTCCGTGAACATGATTTGGTGTTTCCATTGCAGAATCTTCAATAGCTGAGGCTTTATAAGTATGTTGCTTATAGGAAAGCTTGAACGCGTCATTTACCAACGAATCAAATTTATTTCTGCCTATCTCTTTATAACTCATATGTACTCTTGCTGCGAATTGGGGAAAATCAATATTGATCCACCAGGGGTTTTCAGGAGTGCTCTCAAAAAAAGTAGTGTCCCTGACAATCGACGAGTAAACAGGATATTCAAATGAATAAGGATAGCCGGTTTGGTCAAATTCCCGGTACTTCTTTTCAGGGAAATCGATCCTAAAGTATCCCCTTTTTTTTCCAACTGTATAATCACTGTTGCAGCTGACCAGGGTGAGAACAGAAAAAGAAAAACAAACTTTACAAAGCAAATACCTCATTCTTCAGATTGATTTTTTATGGTCACTTTTACCAATAAGATGCGGTTTTTATCAATTTCCAAAACCGTAAAATCAAAGTCACCGCTGTTTATTACATCATTCACTTGGGGGAATTCGCCTGCCAGTTCCAATACGAGACCTGCCACCGATTCGTTATCGCCTTTAACCCTGTCAAACGTATCCTGGGGCAAATTCATTGTCCTGCACATGTCATGTATCATCGTTTTTCCTACAAACACATAATTAAGATCATCCAGTTTGCGATTACCTGTTTCTTCTTCATCAAACTCATCTTTGATATCGCCGATGATTTCCTCCAGTATGTCTTCGAGGGTGACTATTCCACTTGTCCCTCCAAATTCATCCACTACTACGGCAAAATGAATATGCTTGCTTTGAAAATCCTTTAAAAGGTCTTCGATCAGTTTTGACTCGGGAACAAAATAAGGCTGACGCATTAAGGAATGCCAGTTGAAATCCGAAGCTTCATTAAGATAGGGAATAAAATCTTTTGTATTCAATATGCCGATCACCTCATCGAGGTTGTTTTTATAAACCGGCAACCTTGAATAATGAAGTTCTTCAATTTTTTTTATCAGTTCATTAAATGAGATACTGTAATCAATGCCGTTGACGTCAAGCCTGGATCGCATAATCTGTTTCACAGAGATGTTCCCAAATTTTTCGATTCCAAGGAGAATATTTTTTTCCTCAACGGTTATCTCGTCAGATTTTCCCAATTCCTGTATTCCCGATGTTTGAATACGATTGGCGCCGAGCTTTTGCCAAAGTCCGGCGGCCACCGAAACCATCCAACGGCTGATCCGCCGAAGGAACAAGTGGAGCGCTTCAATTATCAAAGCAGAACCATAGGCAAAACGCAAATTATTTTGTGTAGCCCAGACCTTTGGTAATATCTTCCCAAAAAAAACAACAATAAATGCGATGGTAATTACTCTGACCACCAATTCAATGATGAAGTTAAAACTACCGTTGACCAATTTTATGTTCCCGTAAGGGAAATATTGGTTAAACAAATAATTAGCCAGTATAATTATGCAAATGTTTACGAATGTGCCGGCAATAAGCAATGAAGTGTATACTTCTTTTGGTTCATCGAGAAGGTCAGTAATTCGCTTTGCGGCCGTGTGTTGTTTTGTCTTTAACATGTTCACATCCTTGTTGGTCAAGGAAAACAAGGCCACCTCGGCGCCGGAAACGACAAAACTTAATAGTAATAAAGCCAGCAGAACAATAATTAAGAAAGTCGTGCCCTGTGGTGTGACTGCCAGTAAAGTATAAGAAAAATGATCAGAAATATTAGTAATGGCCGAAGGGCTATCCAATGGATGTTGTTTTTATGATATAAAGGCAGGTCATAAGGCCTGCCTGTAACGGGATACAAATTTAATAGATTAAAATATTTTTAAAAAGGAAGATCACCACCAGTCTCAGGTGGTACATCAGTATTACTCACTCCCTCAACACTGCCATGATCGGCCGGCATTGATGACGGACCATCCGTTCTTTTGTCAAGCATAATAAGATTATCGCCTACTACTTCTGTTGCAAATTTTCGATTACCTTCTTTATCCTCCCAACTCCTGGTACGCAAACGCCCTTCAATATATACCAGGCTTCCTTTGTGCAGATATTTTTGAGCCAATTCTGCCAGCCCACGCCAAAGGACTACTGTATGCCATTCGGTCTGTGAAACTAATTTACCAGAACGATCTTTAAAAGTTTCGGTTGTTGCCAGTGGAAATTTTGCTACTCCGATATTCCCTTCCAGGAACTGTACGTCAGGATCTTTTCCGAGATTGCCAATGAGCATTACTCTGTTTACGCCTCTCATACTATTTCTTTTTCGGTTAATAATTCATCTTAAGGGCTAATGCTCTCTAAAATTAAATTTTTTAGATGGA
>Ga0163162_10003154_pt1 | contig 15749 bp, 18 predicted proteins | sample S55metaG_FD_115310 | JGI IMG/M metagenome (GOLD analysis project Ga0163162, IMG submission 115310) | Switchgrass rhizosphere microbial communities from Kellogg Biological Station, Michigan, USA - S5-5 metaG | ecosystem: Host-associated > Plants > Roots > Rhizosphere > Soil | place: USA...
ACCGCGACAATCGCGAGGCGTTGCGGGCGCAGGCGCGGTGCCGGCTGCCCGTCGAGCCGCTTCAGGGCGAGCCCTCCGAACGTCAATAGGCGCAACATGTTGACGGAGATATGTGGCCAGACCGTGAGGTTGTCAAACGGGCTGGTGCGGCCGGGTGCCTTTCCCTAATGGCCGTGCGGCGATGCGGATCCTCTCGCCATCGCCATATGGTGGGCCGCATGGTGGTCGCCCTCGGTCAAAAGCCCGGCGAAGCCAAGCCCGCGTATCCGAGCTACAGTGGCTTCATCCGAGCTGTTCTTTGCGGTCACAGTCAATCGCAGCCCGCCCGGAACGGGAGCGGTCGTCGCGTGGTAATCGGGTGACTTGTCGAGCATCGTGGTATGACCGGCAAGCATGCGCGTGATTGCGCCCGCCGTTCGCCCCGTCCCTGTGACAACGGCTTCGATGCCGCCCGGGACATTGCGCTGCCGAACGGCGGCGTGCATGACAACATCATCCATGTCGATCAGGTGCTGGCGCAGCGCCTCGATATTGACCTTTGACCAGTCGGTCATCGAATCTGCTTCCAGCATCCGAACCACTTCACTGATTGAGCCATACGCTGCCTGTCCAGGCAGCTTCGGGAGCGGAACGCAGCCGGCCATCATCGCGGCGTGGTCCATGCTCGCATGATCGGTGACGGTCGCCATCGCCGGGCAGTCCGTGGCGTTATGGGCTGGACTGGTCGTGCCTTGTGCCGCCAAGATTGCCGGAAAGCAGAGCGTGGCGATCGTTGTGGCCGTTACTCGGGCGCTGGCTGACATGCGTTACTCCTTCAAGAGGTCGCGGTCGGTTGTCCCTGACCGTCGCGGAGAAGTGTCGCGCCCCAAGCGCCATCTCAACAATGACAAAAGTCACATCACTTCACCCGCGTCGCGTCGAGGTTGTCGGAGCATTCTTGAGGCGGTATCGCCCTCCGCCGGCGGCCTCGATCAGGCCGGTGTGGCAGAGGGCGCGGAGTTCCCGGGACACGACTTCCCGCACCGTGCCCAACTCCTCCGCCAATGCTTGCTGCGTCATGCCGAGGGAGATGGTTTGGGATAGACCGACCACGGGGCGGGACAGTACAAACTCGATCAGCCGCGCTTGCACGCTGCGCGATGACCGGTCGTCCAGGCGTTCGACCAATCCGCGCGTCCGGAGCGCGAGCCGGCGCAGCAGCATGAGACTCACGGTTTCATTCTCGGCCATTGCGGAGCGCAACGCCGGCAGCGTGAAGAGCGCGCATCGGGTTGGCTCCGCGGCGATTGCTGTTGCCGGGTGAGTGCCCCCGGCGAAGAGCGGCACTTCTCCCATTGTACCGCCCGCAATTTCGGTATGAATCACATGCTGCCGAGATCCGCTCCCGCGAACGACTCGGACCTTTCCGTGAACGACGACATACCAGGCGCGCGGTGCGCTGCCGGCCAGGAAGAGCACCTCGTCGGTGTCGAAGGCGACATCGAGGGCGCGTGATGCCAGGGCCGTGACGACAGTTCGCGGCAAGTCCACGAATGGTCCGAGCCCGGCCAACTCGTCAACGAGAATCACGTTGCGCCCCTTTGATGAACTGGTCGTAGCCGCATGAGTACCGATCCACCAACGTACCGGGTAGGCTGTGGTTTCAAAGGCCACGAGCCCCGCGTACCCTCATTCGCATTGCCGCGGGGTATCCCAAGGAAGGGAATTGCGGTCGGTCATGCCGGATGTGGACGTCCCGAGGGCCGCTAGCGGGATGCGGGACAGAGCGGGCGGGGTGGCGGGGAGCAGCCGATGCAGCATAATTCGGAGTTAGGCACACCGAAAGGAGTTCCTCACATGGCTCGATTCGCAGTTCCCTTGCTCACCGCCGGCCTGTTAGCTGCCCGGTTCGCGAGGTTGCGTTGATGCGATCGATGTTAGCCGCGGCGATTGCATGGGTGTTGGCCGATGCTCCTCTCGTCGCGCAGGACACGCGACTCGACCAGTTTCGCGCCCATCAAGCGGCGTTGGAATGGTCATGCCACGGTGACCGTGCACCGATGCAGTTTGCGTTTGCGCACCGAGGCGATGCCGCTGCGCTCGCGGACAAGCAATCGAGGGATTGGAAGAACGCGTGCAAGGCGCTCTCGGACTATCTGGTGGATGCCAGAGGCACAAAGGTCAGTGCCTACCAGTCTTCTGGCGGCGACGCGCTCGATCAGTGGCTGCAATTGTCGTTTGCCCGGACGGGCGACCTCACCGTCAATCAGACGCTCGCGCTTCTCGCACTCGACCTCGCCAACAGTCCCGCACTCGAAGCGGTAGTCATTCGGCGCCAATCACTCGCTCAGGCGACATATCGTTCAGTTGCGACGACTGCTGGTACCCCAGAGATGTTGCGAGCCTGCTTTCTCTTCAACCTGTCAATCGGCGACTTGGCGACGGCGCGCTACTGTGCTGCACGAGGCCGTGCCATCGGCGCGGATTCATCGTGGTACCTCATCCGGTTGTCGTGGATTGCGACGCTGCATGGCGATCCGTTGACAGCGGTCGCGATGGCCGATTCCGCGGTGACCGCTGCCCACGATTCCATGTCCATCCACGAGATGAATTGGTATGCGCAGTTCGTACGTGGCGGCTCTATGTCTGCAACGCGAACCGTGGTGGCTGATTGGTACCGCGCAACCGATACAGAGCGCGTGAACTTGTTTCGCACGACGGCAGCAGGGAATCGCCCTTTTGCTCAATCATTGACGACTGCTGAACTCGACCCAGGGTTCATTGCTCCCCTGCTGCGTATGTGTCCAGTTTGGCCTGTGATGAACGGCTACCTGCGCGACTCACCGTCGTTTCCCTGCAGGATGTACGTTGACCGCGCCAACTTGCCCTTGACGGTACGGGCGAATCTCCATCACCTGTGGAACCCTGCGACGGGTGAACCCGTCTCCCTCATCGCGGCAGAGATCGCTCGGCCGTCGCTCGGTCCCGCAGAGGACGCGGTGCCCGTTGAGGTGAGCTTTCGTGAATGGGACGACCTCGTCCATCAATGGCGCGACACCACCGTCCATCCGCGATCAGGATTGGGAGGGGCGCCAGTCGTCATGTCGCTTCTGACGCCCGCGTCGGGCCGTCCGGTTGCATGGTCACTCGCTGCACACTGGCAGGCGCAACGAGGGGTCGTGTCTGTCGACGGAGTTCCCCAGTTCGGGTCGGGCGAAGTCATGATATCCGACCTCATTCTCGGAAACGTTTCGCAGCATCTGGCCCAAGTGATCGGAACGGACACCGTGGTACTTGCGCCACGTGGGGTGCTCGTCGCCCGTGAGCCGGCGACGCTATTCTATCAGGTGCGGAGCGATGTCGCGAATCGTGAAGTCAGGGTGGGGATCACGCTCCGTCGCATTGTAAAGGGATCGATCGAGCCACAACCGCTCCTTTCGATTGGAGGCAGCGAGGTCTTGCAACGGGGGATCAGCGCGCACAATCGTGTGCTGAGCCTCGTGCAGGTTGGCGCGGGCAACTTCCAGCTTGAGCTCAGGATTTCCACGGCGGAGGGAGTCTTGGTGAGCAGCCAAGTGACAAATATCTTCACGCGCTGAGGGCGCCCCTATGAACAAAAAGCTCCGCCATTAGATCGCGGAGCTTCAAGTCCAATGCCGTTGTACGTACCTAGTTACACCATCGGGGCGCCGGGATTTGAACCCGGGACCTCCTGCTCCCGAAGCCCAGCCCGGCACAGACAGGACCGTGCCGGGCTGAGTCTTACTGGCCGGGAGCGTGCGCGATGTGCGGGGATGTGCGTTCTATCGCTACCGCCGCTACCGGATGGGAGTAGCTTCCGGGTTCTTTGCTTCACGGCCCGGTCTTCCGGTTTGGATTGGTGGAGGAGGAGTCAATGCGGAAACTGATCGGGACGATGAACCTTCCATTCATTGTAGTTTCGCCTCTCGATAACGAAGCTGCCCCGTTTGTCGCGACCCTCTTCAGGTTGGAGCACTTCGGGAAGTATTCATGGCTGGCCATGGGCAAAGGGGCCCATGTTGATGCGGTCCTCGCGTCGCGAATGCTGGCGCTTCTCTGTCTCCACCCAATGCATTCACTCATTCATCCGATTCTCATTCCGACTGCTCCAGCACCAGCTGTCGCGTTCTTCTTGGCCAACGGGTATTGGGCAGATCACAGGAACCTCGGCCTCCCTCCAGCGGTGCGAGCTGAAGTCGAACGGATTGCGCAAACGCTTAGGGCTGATCAGGCAGATTTCATCGCCGATTTTGCCGCCGCTCTCAGAGGGCAGAGGCCAGAGAGGTTTGCAACGGTTGCTTCTGATCTTGGTGTTGCCGATCCAGACGGCAATGTATCAATGATCACCGAGATCCCGGACGTCATCGTTGATGAAGAGGCCCTTGGGAAGTGGGGAACTCCAGAGCTACAGATGGAGCTCGTCGCGATGGACTATCGGCGGGAACGATACTTGGAACAGACCCCTCTGCCCGAGTTGATAAAGCGTGGAGGCGCGGCGCTCATCAACATGTTTGAATTGGAAGGGCCAGGGCACTCAGTTGCAGATTTGAGCGATGCAGCTGTCCTGCGCGCCATTGCTCGCGTCAGCGAAGTGCATGAAGAGCTAAAGTTGCGTGGAGAGCCAATTCCGCCTTCGTGGGGGCCAAGCCTCGGCATGGAGTGGGAGCCCGACCGAGCGCGGAGGGCGACCAAATGGGCCAAGTCTAGCTCCACTTTGCCCAAAGGGACCGTGGTGCGATTTGGCAAGGCGCAACACCTCCAGGCGATGTTTGATCGAGGAGTGGTTCGCCTTGGTGCAGCGTCGGGCTACGCTGACGAATCACTGAACCAAGCGCAGCGAGCGGACGAACTCGCCTTGAAGCACTATATAGATGTCAAACGAAACAGGTTCGAACTGTGGGATGAAACGCGCACCAAGAAGCTCGGCGAGTTTGAGCCGATCCGACCGACTGTTACACGCAATGCCGCATCGGATGTGCTGGTTCTCTGCCTATCGCGGAGAATAAGCGGGAGAATGTTCCACGCATTTGAGGCTGATGGATGCCTTGTGATTCGCGACGAGATGGAGTTTAAGAAGCGGCTTGTCGAAGCCTCTAGTTCCGCCTTGGTCGGATGGGAGATGATGGCGGGAGATGTCGCATATCTCGACTCCTACTCACCTGAGTCACGGGATGCGACTGCGTTATTCACAAAACCGGCGGAATTCGAATACCAGAAGGAGCATCGCATTCTGTGGATGCCTGAGAAGCCCAGTTGGAACCTCGAAGCGCATCTTCTTGAGCTAGGCCCGTTGGGAGACATTGCACATCTCCTCTGGATCGACAGGGACTAGGAATAGTTGCCGTCAGGTCCGGGGACTGTCGGACTCGGGCGAATCTGAATCGTGCTGCCGTGGCAGGCGATCTCGAACCTTCGCTGGGCAACCGTACAGTCGTCAGGAACCTCGGCGATTGAGAGGGACTGGGTGTTCATTTCCTCGAAGCGTCACAGTCCGTCCTAGGCAACTAGGCCAAAGCAGTACGTTCGCTGACGTGCATCCGCCTGTGCTGCCGCTACAATAAATGTCTTTGCTTCGCAACCGCCGTCTTTGACCCAAGGGTCTAGCAATGCCGACGCCGTTTTGGTCCAGGAATCGAATCGAATCCATTGTCGCTCAGGCCATGCCGGAGGGCCAGGACATCGAATTCAAGGAGTCCCTATCTGCTCGGGATGGGCTGGACCCCTGGCATTCCGGCGCGGACAGCATCTCGAATCGGGCGAGGGACCAGATAGTCCAGGAGGTGATCGCGTTCGCGAACTCCTACGGCGGCACTGTTCTCTTTGGGATAGGCGAATCCGCCGATGCCCCGCCGAGGGCCGCCCGAATCTCACCTTTGCCGCGCTGCCATGAGTTGGCCGAACGGATCAAGTTGCAGTTGCGCGACTGCATCGATCCGGGTCTCGCGACCGCCGAGGTGTTTTCGGTAGAAATGGATTCTAATGGCGGCGGTGTCGTCGGCATCGACGTGCGTCAGTCACCATTGCGTCCCCATCGAAGCCGTCAGGATCAAGAGGCCTATATCCGACGTAATAACCGAACGGAGCGGATGACGATGCGGGAAATCCATGACTTGGTGATTCTACGGGAACGGGGTGCTACACGCGTCGCTGAGGCCTTTCGAGAAAGCCGACGTCTTTTCGAGCACGAGATTGGCGTCGCAGGTGCGACCAATACTCTTGGTGCGATGGGCGTTCGAGTCGACGTTGTTCCAATGGCAGCGCCGATCTACGCAGACCCGGTAGTCTTGGCCGAGGCGTTTGAACCTGTGAACGCCGTTCTTTCCGGGCGAATCGCGGGGCGTGATATCCAGTTGTTCGGTCCATCGAATACGCGCTTGCGACGAACCATTTTGCGCGGCGTGCGCTGGTACGCATCTGACTCGCAGTTCGATGTCAAGACTGACGTCCATTTCGATGGTCGTGTAGCGGCGACACTGATTGAGCGACCACTCACCGGCGCGGAGGCTATTCTCTTCGCCGAGTGGTCAGCCGCAATGCTCGCTAACGCACTATTGACGGCTGTGCGCCTTACCGATCAATCGCAACTGGCAAACATTGAATTTGGCGTCCAGGTCGAGATCCGAAGCACTGAAGTGGACCTTCAACTGGCAGTGTTTGGGGCGAGTCAGTCTGCGCATTTTGGGCGAATTGCGTTGGAACCACCCCGTCACATCTTACTTCCTGAAATGAGTTTTTTGGCTCGGGATGAGATCCCCACAATTGTTGGATTGGTCGTTCGAGACCTCTACAATTGTGGCGGTCGCCGATGGGATACCGATTCATGGGAGCTCGATCTGCCGCCATCCACGTAGCTGGCGACCAAGCTCCCTACGGCTCGTCGGTGCTGAAGTGGCCCAATAGCGCAGCTAGCGCCTCAGTACACCGGACCAAGAACTGCGCCTCGCTTCGCGAGAACGTGATCGGGCCACCCAACTCATGGTGGTCAAATCCAGACAGTTGCTTCAGGCGCGAGACGATGCCGGTGTATTCCTTGGCGCGCTTTGCATCCGTCCGGGTGTGGATGAGGTTCCCGATTGCTTCCTTGTTTGGACCGTCGAGTTCCTGCTCGAAAACCTCGATTGCCTTGCGGCACGCGCCGACCGCTCCGTCGTAGTCACCAGTCGTAATCCGATTGCGAGCCTCCCTCAGGCGGACTATCGCTCGTTCGAACTGCGCTGCGTCACGAGCGGAGTATCGAAGCTCGATTATGTCATGCTGATCGCCACCAATTGCGCCATAGAACGCAAGCCAGTCTTCCCGTAGGGGGCGCATTTCGATGGCATGGATTCCGGCGTTAAGAAATATCCCGCTCGATATGAGCGTCGGCCAGAGTTGAAGCCAAAAACGAGGCTGTTGGCCGTCGCGGAATCGTTCAATCTGTTCAAGGCGGTAGAAATCTAGGTCGCACGCTAGAGTTAGCTCGCGTTCGTTGGACGAAGGTGACGACTGGATGTATCGTTTCTCCCCAGCCCAAGTGAGCGGCCCGACGACTTCACCATATTCGGTCAGACGCAACTCGCCGTCAAGCGCCCGTAGCTCGAACAGAGTCTTGAGCGCACCGGGCGTTTTCGAGCCTTCTGCGTCCTGGTGCAGCGTGATGCCAAGTGTGACTAGGAGTCGTGGATATACGGCAGCGCCTCGGCCGATTCTCTTGATCCGGACGTGCCCGATCTTTCGCGAGTCGACAAGTACGTCATTCTCTCCAAAGCTCGTCATTGGGGGAAGCTCCGGTACTACATATTGGGAATGTGGCACCAATTCGCCCGTGGTTCTAGTTCCGGGCGAGTACGCATCTGTGCAACCTAGTGCGAAGGGCAATGAGTGCATGTTCAGGTGCCATCGGTCGTCGTTTTCTGACAGGAGCGTATCATGAGTTCCGAAGCATTGCTGGCTCTCCTTGGCGCGGCAGTTGCGGTGTATGCGCTATTGCCTACCGAACGAAGGCTTGATCTGCGGCTTCAGCTGAGCGGCATCGATTGGAGCATCATTGTCGGTGCGATCCTTTTGGTTCACTACATCAAGTTCTATCCGGTGTTTGCGACGACTGGCCTTGCGCCAATGCTCGGGCCATGGCGGTTCGGCTTTGACGCTGACATCGCGTCGTATGGCATCGTTGCCACGGCCGTTGTCGGCGTTTCACTTCATGCGCGCTTTCGAAAGCTTCCTCCGAGTTCGCTCCAGACGTTCCATGAACTTACGGAGACGCTTTTGCAGAACGGCAAGTACGCAGAGCTTGGTTTTCTCTTGGAGCGCCATTTCGACGCGCTCTTTGAGATTTCTGCCGACGATACCAGCTGGCGGTTCCGGCTGCTTCGAACCCTCAATCCTCGGCCGATTCCACCGATTGTGACGATGAAGGATGGAGAAGTCGAGGTGGTGTATCGACCCCCTCGAACGGGCGTAGCTGCCAAGATCGCCAAGGCTCTTGCCGCTCCGCTCGAACGGGCACCAAAGCGCCGGGAAGAAGCCCTTGATGTGCTCCAACTGATATTGAAGCACGAAGGCTTTGCGGAGGCACTGGCGGCGACTAGGCCCGCGCTCGCCCTGGCCATTCTCTCTCGAAAGGCACGCGACAGATTTGGTTTTCAAGATGTGTTTATCGCTGCACTCTTACGAAATACGAGAAGCCAGCTCTACTCGGAGCTGCGCAATAACCAGAACCTTAGGTCTTTGCATCGTTATGCAATCCTCCCAGCGAACAGAATTCTTTCCTTCTACCTGACGAATCCTCGCGTCGGAGAAGAGCTGGCCATCTATAAACCGATCGGTGATTTCGCATTGGCGGAAGTTCGAAGACGCCGCCGATTGGGGTCCGCCGAGGACGAGTATCTGAGGGAGGTCGACCAGTTCGACACTGATGGCGCTTGGCGGTGTCCGATTTACGCGACGATTCGGTTTTTCGACATAATGATCTTGGAGTCGATTCACGCGAAGATTGACTGGCACATGTGGCTTTACTATCTCCCGCTGATAGTAAGGGAGATGGCGGCGAATGTTCAGCGTCGTTCAGACGTGGACGAATCACGGGAGTGGCCGACACCCTATCACTACCTGATCTACGAGGCGATCTCCTCGATGCGGTCATGGATTGAAGAGTCGGCCGATATAGCGGTGGACACTGGGCAACCGATCGTTCTCGATGAATCAGCCCGACTTGAGAACGGCAGCATACCGAAAAGTGCTACCATTGCTATCGGTCAAGCGTTGGCGGCTGTCTTAACATCTCCCGAATTCACGGGGCGTTACAAAGGGGCGCTGTTGGAGATGGCGCTCTATCGGCACAAGCAAATGGTATCGAACGCCTTGACCGCCAGTCTTGCACGTTCGTTGACTAACGCAGTCGCGGCAGGAGGAACAATCGAGTTCCCGAAGTCCGGATATCGAGATGAACTCGTGGAAGCATTTCGTCACGTCGATTTGATACGGCGATTTGAGCTCCGAGACGACGTTGCCTTGAAGGAAATCATCAAGGAAGCTGAGACAACGCCGTAGCGCCGAGCGGGAGCCTTGGCGCTCCGAGAGTCGGTTCGTTGTCCGGGACTCTTCTGCCCACTTGCGATAGGGCACGTGGGGGCCGATCAATCGATCGGTCTTACCGCCCGACAAAGTAGGCCAGTGGTTTCTCATACAGGTCCGCCAGCGCAGAGAGCTCAATCACATCCACCCGACGCTCACCCGTCTCCATTCGTGAGATACGCGGCTGCGGCCACCGCAGAGCCGCAGCGACCTCGACCTGAGTCATCCCGGCTGCCAGACGTGCGGCCACGAGGCGCTTGAGAAACGCACGATAGGCCGGGGTGTGGATGCTCTCCATGCCCGACAAGAGGGGGCCTAGGTATCTCTATACAAACATCCCATATTCGGTTTGACCTCATTTCTTGCCCTTTGCCGCTGGAGGCTGCCGTGGCTCTTATTTCTTGCCCGGACTGCCAGGAATCGGTCTCTGACCTCGCTCCTGCCTGTCCTAAGTGCGGACGGCCGCTTCATTTCGTCGCGCCAGATCCGAGCCGGATGGTGTCGGTTGGACCGGAAAAGAAGGCATCGACTACGGGGCGAACGGTTGGCATTGGCTGTCTCGTCATCATAGGCGCACTCATCATCCTTGGCGCAATCGGCAGCCATACGCCGGAGAACCCGAGGATTTCGCGGCAAGTGGATTGCGAGATGGCGATTGAACGCCAGTTGAAAGCACCGAAGACCGCTTCCTTCGACGACTGGAGCGACATGGGGACCGTCGTAACGGGAACCGTGACTTCGCAAAATGCCTTTGGCGCTAAGCTCACCAAGTCTGTTCGATGCACGTTCGACGGCATGACGTTGCAGTCCGCGGTTGTCATCGAGTAGCTACGCTCGGTTGACGATTTCCTCCGCGAAGCTCACATGGGCAGGTCGATACCGTCGTCCAATAGAATGGCACCGCACCCTGATTGTCCCCTCTCACCGCTGGAGCAGCGATGACAAAGACGAAGAATTGCACCGCGTTCTTTTGCGAAAGGCATTGGCTCCTCGCCGTAGTCGGTCTGGCTGTCCTCGCGCCGCCGCTTCAGGCGCAACGGAAACCAGCCAACCCCTATTCAGCCGTCTACGGCCTGTTCGTGCGAACCGCACAGTTCGGCTCCTGCAAGGTATTGGTTTCAGTGGGGACGATGGCGGGTAACTCCAGCGACAAGTGCGTTGCCGCACAGTCCAAGGGGCTAGACTCGACGTACCAGGCGGCGATGAAGTCGGTTCCGGCTAGCAAGGTGAAGGCTCGGGATGCGATCAAGGAGCTTTACATCTACCTGGTCGCGAGCATTGACCAGCTCACCCCGCTCGCCGGAGAGAATTCCAGCGCGTATGACCGCCGACTCTCCCCTCGCGAGGCGGGACTTTCGGAACGCGAGACGCGGGTCAAGGTGGAGCTTGGTCTCCCCATCGAATGACGACCGTGGGGATAAGAGCGGGGGCGCATCGCGGTTCTTAGTGATTGAACCACTGGTGATCGACCCGACACCGGATCGCTTCGCAGAAGCACCGCAGGACGCTACCGATGCGACCGCCATCGGCAATGACGAGATGCTAGACGAGACTGCCGTGCGAGCATTTTGTCTGTCCGCTGGCATGTCCGTCCAAGTCGCCGCAGCCCTATTCCCCCGCATTGCCCACATACCGCCGTCGAACGTCAGTCGGGGTTGAGGTGTTCTATTCCGGCGCAATGACGTCCGCGAAAATGGGCTCGCTCATTGCTCCGGTTCTCCTACCAGATACCGATGTCGAGAAGGTTTTGCACGCGCCGGGCTGATTCGGCCAGTTCGCCGGGATCGTCGGAACCAAACATCGGGACAGTGCCCGATAGAGCGCCAATGCCTTTGAGGACTGCAAGCGCGACCTGAACGTCTCCAGACTCGACGGCGTTGGCAACGGTCTCCGCTGCCGTATGTGCGGCCCGCAGGAGCCGCCCAGCACTGGCCTCCCACAGTTCGCGTCTGCCACGGTTACACGCCGCTTGGAACGAGAGATCGCTACGCAACCAACGGTGAACAGTACTCCGATCCACGTTAGCCGCCGTTGCCGCAGCCGTGACCGTCTCGCCGCGTAGCAGGGCCTCCAAGACGGTCGCCTGTACGGGGCTCAACTCATCCGTTGTCGCCTTCAGTGTGGCGTTTCGTGGCATTGCGTGGCCCCTCCCAATTGAGCGTCTAACGTGAGCTTATCGCCAAGATGCGTTGCCCTAGGTACTGGCTGTCGAGCGATCGCCCGCCCGCTCGGCCGTTCCGGCGAGCGGTCGATCGCTCGAACAGTCGACCGCACGGCATTCCTTCTGTTCTGCAAGTGTGTTGCATTTGCAAAGCAAGTCTCAATCAGGTGCATTGCGATCTCGCCGCTGTGACGCTGCGTAACTTCTCTTGTTGGAGATTTCGCGGGCTCTGGTTCGGTCGGCTTCTAGCTCAGGCGTTGATCGGCCATTTGGTCCTTGTGCCGTGAAGAAGGCCTTCAGTACCCTTTCTAGGTCCTTGCGGGTCCCGCCGGAACCTCGGACCAGTGCATAAACATCCTCGTCATCGGCGGAGAGACCGCCGCCCGACCAGGCGTGCGCCACCAGGGTTATGTACATGCCGCGTTGAGTATTGGTGAGCACTACAAAGCGATGATCGCTGAGCAGGTATCCTGCATCCTGGCGGAACCATGTCGACGGGGCGACCGGCGTGGCAATAGCGGATTTCGGCTCCTTGCCGGTGGAAGGCTCACAAGCTGCCAGCGTCACCCTCGGAGCTCCAGCTATCCGAACCGCGTCGTCCCTCAGCGCGTTCGTCGTAGCGCGAAACGCTTCTCGGCCGGATTCGTTCACGATTGTCCCTCGCCGCCCGCCGACGCCATGGCGCGTTGGAGCGCCCGCAGCGACGAAAGTGGGAATCGCCAACGTCCCCGCGAGCCGGGCTCACGATAGGAGCCGGGAAGGAGCCCGGCCGTCGCCAAGCGCCGCAACCTTGACGACGACATTCCGACAAGCTCCGCCGCCTGCTCAGCATCTCGGGCGATTCCGTCGTCCGTTGCGACGGTGAACGTGCGCGGGGCCAGCAACGCTTCTACCCAGCGACGCGGCAACGCGACTTGGTCGGCGTCCGTCGCGCCAAGCACTGCTGCAACACCAGACAGAGCATCACTCTGGCCCACGCTAGCGCGTCTACGCTTGCTGTTAGGCGGCGCGCTCTCGGCGGGCATCGTCAGGTCCCTTCGGTTGCGGACAGTGTTGCGGCCGCCTCAACCTCCAGCCCCTTTCGCAATAGGCGACTTGCGACTCGTGCGGCTGGACGATCCTCGCGAAGAGCTTGCTCGACAACCAACTGTGCTACTCGCCCAGTCAACCGCAACGACGGCGGACGCTTTGACGAGTCCCCTGTGTTTTCTGCCATGTTGCTCCTCCTAGATATGTCGAATCAACGGGTGCTTCTGGTTACTTGACTGAGAGTGAACATATGCCCTACTTTTAGGGGGTCCACCCACATGATATACCCCCACTAATGAGGTGGTATGTGCCTCGTAAGCTGACCGATGAAGAGAAAGCGGGCGCAGCCGGTGTTGGTGCCCGCATGCGCCAGTTGGCGAGGCTGTGGCCTGGTGGGATTAGCGCCTTTCGGCTTCGCCTTGTTAGAGAGGGTGCGCCAGGCGTCTCGTCCCCGAGGGACATCTATGCGAAGTTCAACGGCCGCTCCCGCCCGTCGAGCAAGCTGATCAAAATCGCAGCCGACCTGCTGCTGGTTCAGGTGCGATGGCTTGAAACAGGTAAGGGCCAGATGGCGATTCCGGAGCCGCCGGGACTTGCCGAAGCGCGACGCGACCAGGCGGCGCGCCTCTTTGCGTCGGAACTGGCCGATGAGCTGGAGAAGACCGAACAGGTGTCGAGTGCTGTCACGCGTGTTCTTGCTAAAGCGATTACAGATCGAATGGACATTCCGGCGTTGAAGGCAAAGGACCGTTGGGATTGGGGTATGGTTCCGAAGATTGCCGAGTTGGCTCGCCTCGCACCGCATTTGCGATCCGATGCTCCACACTTTGCGAGAATCACCGAACTACTGGTCCAGTCATTTGCCGATCAGGCAGAATTGCTCCGCCTCGTAACGACCCGAGAGAGAACAGCCCGACGTGTGACTCACACGTCCTCGGAAATCCTTTGGCTCATGCTCTTAGATGCTGTCGCCGCAGATCGACCGGACCTGTCGTCGAAGAAAGGGAAGAAGCGGACCAGCAAGTAGTAGCTCTCGATGGCCCCCAAATAACCCGAAAAGGAGGTGTGAATTTGCCCCGAAGGAGACAACTACCCTTGCTCTATCAGAAGCGGGGGCGCTGGTATGCAAATCTGACCAGTTACAGGAGCTGGGGTGGACGGTGTGAGGCGATGATTTCCGGTCGCAACCGCTTTGCCACGACGGACCGGCGTGAAGCTGAGGTCTTGCTGACAGCGCGGCTGGCTGAGTTGGAGCGGGCTAAGCGCCTCAATCCATCACCAGTGGCACCAGTACAATCGGACGTAGATGCCGGAATTCTTGAATGCTTCGGTCCCTTCGCCCGCTACACGCTCAACGTTTATGAGGCGGAACGGCGGGTAAGCCCGAGGCACCTGGAGGACCTGCGGCATCGTGCGAACGTATTTTCCAAGTTCGTTGGCGAGCACTCTCGACTCAGGGACATCACTCGCCGGGAGCTGCGCGATTACGTGGTGCATCTGGTCGAGCGCGGGCTGAGCGAGCCGTCGCAGCGTCACTACCTGAACGCCGTGTCGCTCATTTTCACTCGGGCGGATGAGGCCGAGCTGGTTCCACCAAACTTCAATCCGGTCCGGTCGCTGAAGAACAAGCCGCAGCCGAGCCACGGTGGTGCAGCATTCCTAGAGGTTGAAGAGGCTGCACTGTTGCTCGACACAGCGGAGCTATTGGCACAGAGGCATGGCGGAGACTTCCTGCTTTGCCACGCTGCGCTTGCCGCCGGATTGCTTACAGGTGGTCGGCGGAGTGAGGTGATGGGACTTCTGGTATCGGACGTGAATTTCGAGGCTGAGACTGTCAGCTTCGAGCCCCGTGCCGACCGTGGGCTAAAGAATCGCGGCTCATCTCGAACGCTCCCGCTCTGGCCTCAGCTCGCAGAAGTCCTGCGTCCCTTCCTGAACCGACGCGAGGCTGAGGTAATCTCGGGTTCAGTGCTGCCGTCGAAGTTTCTATTTGCCTCGCTCGATGGCCGGACCTTTGTCCAGGACATCGGGAAGACCTTCAGTCGCGTTGTGTCCGTTGCCGGGCTGGAAGGCAAGTTCGATGGGGAGGCTTGGCGTGTACTGCGACGGACCTACGCGACGGCCCGGCTTCAGACGACTGATGGCGACAAGCCCGTAGCCGAGTATCTGGTCGAGCGAGAGCTGGGGCACGGATCAGGTGAGATGCTTCGGCGGGTCTACGGGAAGGTCGGCCGCAATCGGCACAGGGCTGAGGTCGTTGAGTATCGAGTCGAGCAACACGCCGCAAAATTGACCGACGCAATTGCGGCCCGCGACGAGCGTTTGAACAAGCCCGCTGTTCATCCCGCCAAGCTCTCCCAAGAGCCTATCGCTACCCGGTAGCGAAAACGCCGCCCTTTTGAAAAGGCGGCGCATCACGTAACTCGTTGTCCTACATCATCGGGGCGCGGGGATTTGAACCCCGGACCTCCTGCTCCCGAAGCAGGCGCGCTAACCGGGCTGCGCTACGCCCCGTAAAATCTTCTTCCTACTACATGGGCCCAAAGGGAGTCGAACCCCTAACCTTCTGATCCGTAGTCAGATGCTCTATCCAGTTGAGCTATGGACCCAGCTACTGCTTCCTGCGTGACATACCGAGGTCCTTCGACTGCGCAACGGCTTCGCCGTTGCTTCGCTCAGAGCCTGCCCCGAGTGCAACGAGGGGATGACAGCTCCTGGCATTTCCATGGGCGGTACAAGGCTCGAACTTGTGACCTCCACGATGTCAACGTGGCGCTCTAACCAACTGAGCTAACCGCCCGTCTAACGACGCGACGGGCAGGCGACCCATTGGGCCATCTGCCCGTCGGTACTGCCATGGCGGGGGTGGGATTTGAACCCACGACCTCCGGGTTATGAGCCCGGCGAGCTACCAGACTGCTCCACCCCGCGACGTTGTGACTGCATCCTGCGACTGCATCCGAGCGCCCGAGTCTCAGCGCGTGGAGAGCGGGAAACGGGACTC
>Ga0163162_10003156_pt1 | contig 15740 bp, 10 predicted proteins | sample S55metaG_FD_115310 | JGI IMG/M metagenome (GOLD analysis project Ga0163162, IMG submission 115310) | Switchgrass rhizosphere microbial communities from Kellogg Biological Station, Michigan, USA - S5-5 metaG | ecosystem: Host-associated > Plants > Roots > Rhizosphere > Soil | place: USA...
TCGCCGCTGATACCATCCCTATACATCCACTCTTTGGTTTGATTATACAGGTGGCTGCCATTCACCCAGTCGAATTGTACGGCAAGTGTTACAAAGCCACGATAATTGACTTCGTTGATAAATGACATATTGAACTTGGGGTTTGGATCGCCGAAGCTGTATTGATTAGGCGTGAAGTAAGGCTGACGGGTGGCCTTGTTAACTACCCAGCCATTGCTTGCGACGGTATAATTTGCCTGATCTGCTTTGTCGATGTAAGGTGCTTCGGTCGTAGGATCGATCGCATCTACACTATGCAGACCAAGGAATCCAAAAAGTTGTCCAATCTTATAACCGGGTTTCAACACATAGTTGCTGCTTCCGGCATTAGACGTTACAATCACTTCTGGTCCTGTAACTGTAGTAATTTCTGATTTCTGCTTTGCAAAGTTCACTGTGAAATTCCAGTTCCATTTGCTGGTGGTTAATATACCCAGGTTCAATGAAGCCTGTATACCATTTGATTTCAAACCAAAGGCATTGTCAAGGATCTGTCCGGTACCTGTTGAAGGAGCCGCATCAATTGGCCAGATGGCGTTGTCGGTACTTCTCTTCCAATAAGTAACATGGAAATCCAGGTTTTTCAACCAACTGCCCTTAAACAAGTTGAATGACATGTCTGCGCCCAATTCAAGTTCTTTTGAAACTTCCACACCCAGTTGGGGGTTGGGATTGGTAAGCGGGTATACGAATGCGTTAGAACCACCCAGGTTGCGGGTATCCAATACCACGTAGCGGTCAAAAGCGCCAGGTTGAATACCGGCTTCACCGTAAGCTCCCCTGAGTTTAAATTCCGTGAAGAAGTCGCCCAACTTGCCATCGCGCCAGAAATCGAGGGCGGAGAGGCGAACGTAAGCGTCACCACGAGGGAAAGTAAATGGTTTTGAACCTTCGCCGAATGCTGAAGAGTAGTCAGACCTGAAACCACCGGTTACACCGGCAAAATCGCCCCATTCGAAACGCTGGCTAACCAGGTAGCCATAAGTAACAAATGGTGTTGTGCGGTCTGAAACAATCTTGAACTGTCCCATCTGATCCGCAGTGTACGGAGTATAAGAAGGAGCGTCAAGACCGTAAGTAATGTATTGTTTGAACAGGTTTTTCCTGAAGTCGAATCCTGCGATCGTAGTACTCTTTAAGGGAATACCAAGATGGAAATCCTTGTCAAAGTCAAACCTGATCGTTGCAGTACTTACGAAGTTCTGAAAGGTCGTGTTGTACTGTTGGGTATTGATTTCTCCGGATTGGTCTTTGGTTGCAGGAGCACCATAAGACGTACGGGGAGAATAAAATTCTTCCCAGTATTGATAGGTGTCGGCATTTACGTTTCCGGACTGGTCTTTAATGTTATAATAGATCCTGTCGTTCTGGTAGTTCAATCCGTACTTGGCATCCAGTTCCACAAATTTTGGAAACTTGTAGTTCAATGCGAAGTTCTGAATCAAATCAATCTTGCTGTCATTTACAGTTGAATACTGTGTAACGTAGTTGAAGTTGTATCCGTTTACACCCACTGCGTCACCGAAATAAGCGCCGTAGTTGCCATCTGGATCCTTGAACTCATAATTGGCAAATGGACGTGAGTTATTGATGGCGTACATCATGTTGCGTCCGAATGGATCCAATTGTGTGTTCTTGGTATAAGCCAGTTGCGTAATGCTACGAAGGCGAAGTCCTTTGAACAATTCCACACCGAGATTGGCAGTGAGGTTCGTCCTGGAATAATCACCGTTATTTTTGAAAACTGTATTCTGCCTGCTATCAGAAAGACCTAATGCAAAATCCATTTTTTCGCGACCGCCTGAAACAGAAATGGCGTTATTAAATGTTGTCGCATTACCGAAGAACATTTTATAGTGGTCGTAATATTTAAGGTTCTTATCGTAAGGCTTGTTGTTTACGTTATCAACCTGCAAACTGTTCCAAACCACGTTTGCCGGGTAGGAGCTGGTAGCTTCATCAAAAACGATGGGATCACCACCGCCGTCTACCACTTCACCTGAGGAGTTGGTGTTAAAGCTATGAAACCGGGCCTTGTGCACGTTGCCTGAATTGATCAGTTCACTCACAGCCACGCTGCTTGATGCATCGATGCTGATCCTGCCCTGTTTTCCTTTCTTACTAAAAAGTTGAATTACACCATTCGCGCCCTGCGCACCATAAATAGATGCAGCAGCAGCACCCTGTACCACCTCAATTCTTTCGATGTTGGTGAGGTCGAGTGATTCAAGACTCGTGGCTCTTACTTCTACACCATCCAACAAAATCATTGGGAAGGTTCCGCCGCGCAGAGAGTTGATACCTCTCAACAGGATATTTACTGGCGCGCCAGGGGAACCATTCACACTGGAAATTTGAGCGCCTGCAATTTTACCAACCAGCGCATTACCGATATCGGCAGTCGATGCTGGAGGCAAATGGTCGGCAGTCACAGACTCAACCGAGATAGCCAGTTTCTTTTTGCTGGTGGCTGTACCAACACCGGTAACCACCACTTCGCTAAGCGCCTTGGGGTCAATTTCCAGGTTGGCATTTGCCGAACCGCCTGAAGCTTTTACTGTTTTGATTAGGTAGCCAATGAAACTGAATTCAACAGTTGGATCGGCTTGCTTTGAAGTGATAGAAAAGGTTCCGTCGGCCTTGGTGGTTGTGGAACCACCGCCCTTCACCCTAACGGTCACGCCTTGCAGAGGGGCGCCGTCCTTAGAGTCGGTAACTTTTCCGCTTACTGTGGTTTGCGCAACTACCGCCTGTGCAAAAAGCAGTAAGCTGCCAACCAGTAAGGTTAACAGTTTTCTCATGTTGTTGATTTTTTTAATTAGAACAGTTAATTTTTTGCTAAATAACGGGATTTTGACAATCCTTCCAAATAGGGGACAAAAAAGCCGCTCAACATGCTGCACAGCCGTTCATAAAATGGCTGATCCGGGGCCTTCCCCGGATCAGACTCAATCTATTTACCATCTGTAAGGTACTAATCTAGTGTGTAATAGCTATTGTCGACTAAAATTTAGCATTTCCCAAAATGGTGGGAAAAAATAATCGGGAAATTTCGAAGAAAGCAAACATTACGAATAACTCTAATTCCTTCTGTTGTTATATATTAGTATGTACTGCAACAAGGTAACTACCGAAGCAATAGCAGCCACCACATAAGTAAGTGCCGCCCATTTCAGTGCATCCTTCGCTTTCGGGTATTCGTCACTGTTGGTAACGTTGGTTTTCTGTAACCAGGCGAGGGCGCGCCGGCTGGCGTCCAGCTCAACGGGAAGGGTAATCAGCGAAAACAAGGTAGTCAGCCCAAATAAGGCAATACCAGCCAGCAAAAGCTGGGGAAACACCTTGATCAGGATAATGCCTCCTATCAAAACCCACTGCACCAGGCTGGAACTCACTTGTACAACGGGCACCAGCCTGCTGCGCATCATTAGCCAGGGGTAGGCCGTGGCGTGCTGAACGGCGTGCCCGCACTCGTGGGCTGCCACCGCCGCCGAGGCAATGCTATTGCCATTGTATACGTCCGGACTCAGATTTACCGTCTTATTGAGGGGATTATAGTGATCGCTCAAAAAACCTTCAACCGAGGTTACCTGGACGTCAAAAATGCCATTTTCCTTGAGCATTTTTTGGGCCACTTCGGCACCCGTTAAGCCGGAGCTCAAAGGCACCTTATTATAGCCCGCAAACTTTGATTTTAACTGAAAAGAAACCAGCATACTAATACCTACGAACAACATCGAAACCAACCAGATTGATCCCATAATTTTATGTTTATTGAAGCCCTTCTATCAAATTAACCGCCACATTGAAATGTAGCCATTTTGGATGATTTTGAAGCCTTATGCGCGGCCTTTTTGACAGTTGATTTCCATCGCTTAAAACATAAAGTCAAATTGACAAATGAAAACGCATGGACAAAGGCCACCTAATATAATTAGCTGATTATCAACATATAATTTGACCAGAGATGAAAGTCATTCTATTTTATGGTCTAATTTTCACGGATTCAAAAAGTTATTCACACCCTCCAAAATTAATTTTGTTATGTGTGGGCAATTTGTAATTTAGTGCAAGAATTTAATGGGTTAGTAAGTACAAAGGGCCAGCGTAAGTTGGCCCTTTTACTTTGTAAAAACCACCGCCCAAAACCCAAAAATTTCTCCCTTTTTCCTTTCATTCCAACACCAAAATTTTTGTTCCTTATTTCCAAAGCACGGATTTGTTTTTGTGCCCGGAAAAGAACCACATTTCTTCTTCATCATTTATTCGTGATCGATCAAATTCAGTTTTGAAGACCGGATTCTTTTCAAACATTATCTTTAACGCATGAGCAAAGTGAAAACCGCTTTTTTTTGTGGCAACTGCGGATATGAATCTGCGAAGTGGTTGGGAAAATGTCCCTCCTGTAATCAGTGGAATACATTTATTGAAGAGGTGATCCATAAACCGGGAACCAAAAAAGAAAATGAGTGGTCGGCTTTCAATGGAATCGAAAAAGGAATCAAAACGATTGCGCTGGATGAAATTGAAAGTCGGGATGAAGAAAGATTCATTACACCCGATCCCGAACTGAACAGGGTGCTCGGTGGCGGAATTGTTCCCGGCAGTCTGGTATTGATTGCAGGCGAACCCGGAATTGGGAAGTCAACCCTGCTTTTACAAATCGGATTATTACTGCCCGACCTGGTTACGCTGTTCATCAGCGGTGAAGAGAGCGAACAGCAGGTGAAGATGCGCGCCGACCGGCTCCGTATCACAAACAAGAACCTTTACCTGCTTACCGAAACATCCACCCAAACCATTTTCCAGGAAATTAAAAAACTGAAGCCGCAGTTGGTAGTGGTCGATTCTATTCAAACCCTGCAAACACCATATATTGATTCTGCCGCAGGCAGCATTTCGCAAATTCGCGAATCTGCCGCCGAACTTCAACGCTTTGCCAAAGAAACCAACGTGGCGGTATTCCTGATCGGACATATCACCAAAGACGGTAATATCGCCGGACCAAAAATCCTGGAGCACATGGTTGATACCGTGCTGCAGTTTGAAGGTGACCAACATTACGCCTACCGGATCTTGCGTACACTTAAAAATAGGTTTGGATCAACCGCCGAACTGGGCATCTATGAAATGAACAGCGGTGGCATGCGGCCGGTTTCCAATCCTTCTGAAATTCTCATCACTCAAAAAGAAGATTCCCTTAGTGGCATCGCCATCGGCGCCACACTTGAAGGCATGCGGCCGCTGCTGATAGAAGTGCAGGCACTTGTAACCCCATCGGTATATGGTACACCGCAACGCACCATGAGTGGCTTTGACGCGCGACGCCTGCAGCTATTGCTGGCCGTACTGGAGAAAAGAGGTGGTTTTCATTTTGGAACGAAAGATGTTTTCGTCAACATCGCAGGCGGCTTGAAAATTGAAGATCCCGCCGTAGACCTCGCACTGGTGGCGGCATTGCTCAGCTCCTTCGACGACAGTCCCATTCCTTCTTCCATTTGCTTTGCCGCTGAAGTAGGACTGAGCGGTGAAATTCGCGCTGTTAACCGGGTTGAACAAAGAATCGCCGAGGCTGAAAAATTAGGGTTTGAAAAAATTGTAATCAGCAGGTTCAACCAAAAGGGCCTGGATAAAAAGAAATATTCCATTGAGATCGTCAGTTTGAGCAGAATTGATGAACTCTATAGTTATCTGTTCTGATCAAACCGCTCCCGCGTGAATGCTGTTCGCCATATTGCTGCCGATCTGTACCAGTTGTTGTTTCCCACCTTGTGTGCAGGCTGCGGTTCTAATTTGATTCAACCTTCACAACTACTTTGTCTGCGTTGCGAACAGAAACTCGCCGAATATCAATTTCCCGGTTACCCGGGGAACCGCGTAGAAAAAATCTTCTATGGAAGGCTCAACATTGAAGCAGCTACCTGTGCCTATTATTTTTCGAAAGAAAGCCTGGTGCAACACCTCATTCACCAATTGAAATATGAATCGCATCTTCAACTCGGTCATTGGCTCGGCCTGCAATTAGGCATTCATCTCAGGAAAACAGGACGATTTGAATCGGTTACCGCGATCGTTCCCTTGCCCCTTTTCAGGCGCAAAGAAAAAAAACGCGGCTACAACCAGTCCACCATTTTATGCGAGGGCCTTCGCTCCGTTATGCCGCTTGCCATGCCCGCTTCTTCGGTTATACGTAACCGGATTTCTTCCACACAAACCCGAAAATCGAGATGGGAACGTTGGCAAAACGTTGCGAATATTTTCACGGTCTGCGATGAAAAGGAATTGCAGCATCAGCATGTTTTGCTTGTTGATGATGTGATCACCACCGGCGCAACACTTGAGGCCTGCGGGAGCGTGCTGCAGGAGGTTCCGGGATTGCGACTGTCCATTGCCACGCTGGCCTTTGCCGACCTGTAATCGAATGCGCAGGTGCTCAGAAAAAGATTCTACATTTGAAAAAGATGAAAGCTCCGATACCGTTTTTATTATTTGCTTTTGTGTCCGTCGCGTTGCTTTGTTGTAAAAAAGAAAGTTTCATCAACAGCGAAGATGCCAGGATCAGCATCTCTGTCGACACCCTTCACTACGACACCGTTTTTACCAGCACGGGGTCCGTAACACAAAAATTCAAAATAATCAATGCTAATAACCAAAAGTTGATTTTGAGTCATGTCAAATTAATGGGCGGGAGCGCATCGGCTTATCGAATGAACGTAGATGGTGTACCCACTGATGATGCTCAAAACCTGGAACTAGCAGCCAATGACAGTGTATATGTTTTTGTAAGTGTTACCATTAATCCCAATGCCGAAAATATCCCCTTCATCGTGCAAGACAGCATCCAGGTAAGCTTTAACGGGAATGAACAGTGGGTGCAACTGCAGGCATACGGACAAAATGCACATTTCCTCAAAAACGCCATCATCACCACCAACACCAGTTTTGGGAACGACCTTCCCTACGTGGTGCTGGGGGCACTGGTGGTAGATACCAATGTTACGCTGAGTTTGGACCCCGGGTGCCGGATTTATGTGCACGCCAATGCACCGATCATTGTTGACGGCAGTTTGGTGGCCAATGGAACAAAGGCAGACAGTATTGTTTTTCGGGGCGACCGGTTGGACCCGGATTATAAAGACCTGCCCGCAGGCTGGCCCGGAATTTTTTTCCGCGGCTCCAGCAATAACAATTCATTAACCCATACCCGCATCCTAAACGCTTACCAGGCCATTGTGCTCGATCAGCCGTCGCCCAATGCTTCCCCCAAACTTACTCTTAACGCTTGCATCATCGACAATGCATACGACGCCGGCATACTTAGCTTGAACAGTAGTCTGAAAGCAGTGAATTGCCTCATCTCCAACTGTGGAATTAATGTATTACTGGCAAATGGAGGCAATTATGAACTTGACCAGTGCACGGTGGCTTCCTACTCAAATATTTACCTTTCGCACAAACAGCCCGTACTGGCAATCACAAATTGGGACAGCTCCAATAACCAGTTAACGACCTATCCATTGAGTGCAACCTTCCAAAACTGCATATTCTGGGGTGATTTTGGTACCGTGACCGACGAAGTGGTTACAAGCAGAAGGGGTACAGATCCCTTCACCATCGATTTCAACCATGTGTTATATAAGGCTCAAACGTTGCCTTCCGACATCAATTTTATTTCTCCCATTTTGAATGAGGATCCACTCTTCGACCTGATTGATCCGGGAGGAAGAATATTCGATTTTCACCTCAATAAAGGATCTTCCCCTGCCCTTAAAGCTGGGGCAGATATCGGGATCACCACCGACCTGGATAATTTGCCAAGGGTGCCGCCGCCGGACCTCGGGTGTTATCAGAAACAATAGGTTGTTGTTTGCTGTTTGTGGTTAAGGCAACCAAAACACCCGAAGGTGCGTCATTATGGTAGGGATTGCATTAAAATGCACAAAACCTTCAACATCAAACAACAAACCACAAACAACAAACCCCAAACCACAAACTCGTTCTAAATTATTTGCACCATATTTGCAGTGAACTCTTTATAACTACCAATTATGTTACGCATTTTATTACTTTCAGTGAGCCTGCTGTTCACCACAGCAGCTGTTACGATTTATGATTTTAAAGTACCCGGACTAACCGGTGGAACCGTTGATTTCTCAAAATACAAGGGAAAGAAAATCCTGATCGTGAATACCGCTTCCAAATGCGGTAATACACCACAGTATTCTGACCTGGAGAAATTGTACGAAACCTACAAGGACAAACTGGTGATTGTAGGATTTCCTGCCAACAATTTTGGCGCACAAGAGCCCGGCTCCAATGAAGAGATCGGAGAATTTTGCAAAAAGAATTATGGTGTAAGTTTTCCGATGGCTGAAAAAGTTTCCGTGAAAGGAGATGACATTCATCCTTTGTTCAAGTACCTGGTTGACGAGTCGAAGAAATTAGGGGAAGAAGATCCCATCAAATGGAATTTCACCAAATTCCTGCTCGACGAAAATGGAAAACTCATCGCAGTGATCAACAACAAAGTGAATCCGATGAGTGATGAAATTACCAAATACCTGAAATAGAGCCAGAGAGAGACAACTTCACTTTTTCCTGAAACGGTGTAGGCAATGCCTACGCCGTTTTATTTTATCTTCGCTGCTATGCTATTCAGGGATGTGATCGGTCAGGCCGAGACCAAGAAAAAGCTGGTAAATCTGGTGAAGCAAAACCGCATGAGCCATGCCCTGCTTTTCCTGGGAAACGAAGGATGTGGCGCATTGCCGCTAGCTTTATCGCTGGTTCAGTTCATGGTTTGCGATAAAGTGAACGGCTCCAATGCTAGTACTTCCCTGTTTGGCGAACCGGCGCCACCCGATCTTTCCATCACCGATGCATGCGGTTTGTGCGCTCCATGCCAAAAAGCGCAGCAGATGATTCATCCCGACATACATTTTTCTTACCCGGTGGTTCCAAGAAAGTCGGGCGACAAACCGCTTAGCACCGACTATGCGCCGGAATGGCGGGAATTCATAAAGCTTTATCCTTACGGCAATGCTTACGACTGGCTGCAATTTATAAATGCCGAAAACAAACAGGGAAATATCACAGCCCACGAGTGCAACGACATTATCCGCAAGCTGGCGCTCAAAAGCTTCGAAAGCGAGTACAAATTCCTGGTGATGTGGATGCCTGAATACCTGGGTAACGAGGGGAACAAATTGCTGAAGTTGATTGAAGAACCTCCTGCCAACACCTTATTTATATTGGTGGCGGAACACGAGAGCCAGATTCTGCCCACCATCCTCTCACGGACCCAGCTGGTTAAAATTCCGCCCATCCTGAACGAAGACATTGAAGCCGCCCTGGTTGAAAGGGTAAAACTGGGACCAGACCAGGCCCGCCAGTTGGCCTGGGTAACCGAGGGCAATTATCATGAAGCATTGCAATTGATTCAACACGCCGAGGAAGATTGGCAGGCGCTGTTGAGAGATTGGCTGAATTCGATACTTAAAACGGGTCCCACCGCCCAGGTAAAATGGGTGGAAGACATTAATAAACTGGGCCGGGAGAAACAAAAGCAGTTCCTGCGATATTTCAACCACCTGTTGGAACAAAGCGTGCGGAGCAGGGTAATGGGTGCCCAGGGTCAGTCACTGCCAGGCCAGGAAAATGACTTTGTGTTGAGGCTCAACAAAATAGCCGATATTTCACAGCAACAGGCCATCATCGAGGAGCTCGACAGGGCTGGGTATTATATTGAACGAAATGCCAACTCAAAATTGCTGTTCATGGCCCTCACCCTCAAAATATACCATATCATTCAGGACAAATCGCTAATTTTGATGAACTGAGGTGAAAGGAACTGTGTGAACCGAAAAAGGAAAGTGCGACCGGACGGAAAGGATCGGAAATATTGTTTCAACGCATTATAGCCAAATATCATATTCATTCAGCGGTTATTGCAAGGAACAAAGCTATCTCCATATAATGCTCTTGCTTGTCAGCCCACCCGCCAGGGTCGGGAGTGAACGGGAGTAATCCTGCCAACTGGTTCCCTTCCATTATTAACGATTCTTAAACCATTCTAAATACATGGGATGTAGTGGATGCAGTTCATCTGCAGGGGGAAGTCCGCTTGGTTGCAAAAGCAACGGTGGGTGCAGTAGTGGTAGTTGTAACCGCCTTAATGTGCACGACTGGCTGGCCAACCTGCCCTTTGCGAACCCCGAATCGGCCTGCAAAATAGTTGAGATCAGTTTCAACAACGGCAGCCGGAAAGAATACTATCGAAATTCCTCCCTCCAAATCTATTTCAAGGGCGACATGGTTGCGGTTGAAGGCGTCAGCGGCTTCGACGTAGGTATGGTGAATGTTACCGGCGAACTGGTGAGGTTGCAACTGAAGAAGAAGAATATTGATGAAGGCAATACCGAGATCAAGAAAATTTTACGCAGGGCCAATGATATGGACCTTCAGAAACTGAAGGAGAGCAAATCCCGCGAACCCGAGGCACTTACCCGGGCACGTGCAATTGCCCGTCAGCTGAAACTAAACATGAAGCTATGCGAAGTGGAAATCCAGGCCGATGGCAGGAAAGCCACTTTTTTCTATACCGCCGATGACCGTGTTGACTTCCGGGAGCTGATAAAGCTATACGCTGGTGAATTTAAGGTGAAGGTTGAAATGCGCCAGATTGGCGCAAGGCAGGAAGCCGGTAAGGTAGGCGGTATCGGCAGTTGCGGTCGCGAATTGTGCTGCAGCACCTGGCTCACCGATTTTAAAAGTGTGAATACCACAGCAGCCCGGTACCAGAATCTCAGTATCAATCAAACCAAACTCAGCGGTCAGTGCGGCCGTTTGAAATGCTGTTTGAATTATGAGCTGGATACCTACCTGGATGCCCTGCAACATTTTCCTGATGACGCCGATTTTCTGGAAACTACCCGTGGCAATGCCATGCTGATAAAAAAAGACATCTTCAAAAACCTGATGTGGTATGTACTTCCGGATAACAACAAACAATACCCCCTCACCATCGACCGCGTAAAGAAGATCAAGGCACTGAATAAACAAGGCACGCGCGTTGAAGAACTGGAACCCGTTGATGTAACCACCGGAAAAATGAAAGAAGCCGAACCGGAATTTGTAGACGTGGTTGGACAAATCAGCCTTCGCAGTTTGGAAAGAAACAGTAAGAAAAGAAAACAGAAGGAGCAGCAAAATCAGCCGCCGCGCCGGCGCGATGATAGGAGAAGGGGGCGGTGATGTTGATCGGTTGATCGGTTGATCAGTTGATCAGTAAAACACTTACCGATCAACTGATCAACCGATCAACCGCTCAACATTACTGTTTATAAACCTTCCCCTCCTTCATCACAAATACCACATTCTTCATCAGGTTCATATCTTTTAATGGATCGCCATCGACAGCAATGATGTCGGCGATTTTATTATTCTGAATGGTTCCCAATTTTTCCTGGATGCCCAACAGCGTAGCTGCGTTAATCGTAGCCGCTTTAATCGCCTCCATTGCCGGCATTCCCGCTTCCGTCATGTACACAAATTCCAGGTAATTTTTTCCGTGCTGGTATACGCCGGCATCTGTTCCGAATGCGATTTTTACACCGGCCTTGTAGGCCCTTCCGAAAGTGGCCTGAATAAGTGGGCCAACAGCCAGTGCCTTCGGCGTTACAACTGCCGCGAAATAGCCTGGAATTTTTGCAGAGTCCATCACCGACCTTCCGGCAATGATAGTGGGCACGTACCAGGTGCCGTGCTCTTTCATTAGTGCCATGGCTTCTTCGTCCATATATGTTCCGTGTTCAATGGAAGTGACCCCTGCACGAATCGCGCGCTTCATGCCCTCTGCGCCATGTGCGTGCGCAGCAACAATAAAACCATAGTCCTTCGCCGTCTCTACGATGGCGCGAATTTCTTCTTCCGTAAACTGTGGGTTGGAGCCATTCTTGGCCAAACTTAATACGCCACCTGTAGCTGTAATTTTAATCAGGTCTGCACCGTCCTTGTATCGCTGCCGAACCGCTTTTCTGCAATCATCAACGCCGTTCACTACGCCTTCCTTCGGACCGGGATCCCCCATTATTGCATGGCTCCATCCATTTGTGGGGTCAGCGTGACCACCGGTAGTACCAATGGCCTTGCCGGCAGTATAAATGCGTGGACCAATTGCAATCCCTTTGTTGATGGCATTTCGCAAAGCAATATTCACGCCCGTGCCGCCCAGGTCGCGGACCGTGGTGAATCCACTCATCAATGTAATTTGCGCAAACCTTGCAGCTTCGAACGCAATGTCTTCAGGGTTTTCAATAAACCGGTCTGCATACCCGCCCTTCTTGGTCTCTTCTTCCAAATGCACATGCATGTCCATCAAACCCGGCATCACGGTCTTGCTCTTCAGGTCAATTGTCTTATCATCTTTTCCACCCTGCACAAAACCGTCGCGAATTTCGAGGATTAGATTTTTTTCTACCACTATGGTTTTGTCTTTGGATGGTTGTCCCGCGATGCCATCAATCAGGCTTCCACACCAGATATAGGTTTTTTGTGCATAGCCGAAAACGGCAAAAAAGATTGCAATCAGAAGAAGAAGAAACTTTCTCATGTTATTTGGTTGATCAATTTGACGAAGATTATTTTGCGATAAGCGCCTGGTAAATGGCTTCCTGGATATTTCCCCGCACGCTAAGTGTTGACAATTTTAAATTGGTGCCGCCTTCCGGATTTACGCGATTCGACAAGAATATAAAACTCAGGTTGTATTTCGGATCCGTCCAAACACAGGTTCCGGTAAACCCGGTGTGGCCGATGGTTAACGGTGAAGCACTCAAACAAGGATAGGGTTCTTTTCGTTTGTCGTTGTCTTTTTCAGGTTTGTCGAATCCCAGGCCCCTGCGACTAATCGCACTTCGGTAACCCGAAAATAATTGCACGGTGGCTGGCGAGAAAAAATACTGGCCATTGAATTTTCCCCCTTCCAGTATCATTTGCAATATAACAGCAAGATCGTACGCATCTGCGAAAAGTCCGGCATGACCCGCCACCCCACCAAACATGGCAGACCCTGGATCATGCACATCTCCACGCAGAAGTTGTAAACGAAAAAGTTTTTCATTTTCCGTAGGACTCACCCGGCCGAGCGCGAAATGATCCCTGGGCTTAAATCCGATGGAGCTAAGGCCCAGCGGCCGGTAAAATTCCTTTTCTACATATTCATCCAAACTCATTCCAGATAAAGCCTCCACTACTTTGCCAAGAAATATAAAATCATTGTCGCTGTAAATGTATTGGCCATTAGCGGTAAGCGGACTTTGCAACATCCGCTTGTACATGGTATCGCGCCAGTCGGTGCGCATGTACATGGAATCGGCTACACGAATGGAATAATGGGGCGACCAGGTTTTTTCATAATATCCGGCGAAGGGAATGCCGGTAATGGTGTCGATGGTTTCCCTGAAAAAAGGAATCCATGCTTTTAATCCGGCCTGGTGTAGCAGTATGTCTTCCAACACCAGGTTCTCCTTGTCGCTGCCGCGCACCCATGGCAGGTAAAAACCCAGTTTTTGGTGTATATCCAATTTGCCCTGGTCGTACAACCGCATCACCGAAATTGTGGTGGCGCACACTTTTGTAACCGAAGCCATATCATAAATGCTCTCGAGGTTTACGGCTTCGGTACTATCGTACGAAGTATATCCAAAAGCCTTATAGTAAACGATCTTGCCGTCTTTGGCTACCAGCACCACACAGCCGGGCGTGGCATGATTTAAAATAGCATTGTTGGCGAGTGAATCGATAGCGCCCAATTTCCTGGTATCGATGCCCTCGGCTTCGGGATTGCCAAATGGCAGTAACTGTGTTATCAATCCCTTGCCATAAACAAAATCAGGGCATACGGTTACCGGCAATTTCCCCTTTGCTGCCATTTTACCATTCAGCAAATCCGCCGCTACATCCTGCGTGATTGGGTCGTCTTCGTAACAGGCGATTATATTTTTGGCATCGCAGAAATTTTTTACGAGGTATGGATTTCCAAAAACGAAAGTGGCAGCATGGGTTTGTGATTGCACCGTCTTCACCAGGTCGAGGGCAACTCTGCTGATGCCGAAATTATTCGCGGGAAACCGATTGTAATTATGAATGCCAATGATCACCGTTTCATACTTCGATTTCAGCACATCCACCAGCGTCGACACGCGCCCTGCGTCTTCGGTATAATTAAAATAAAATACGTCGGCATTGTAATCGCGACGCATTCTGCGCGCAAAAGCATTGTCGGTTCTAAGGCCCAGGCCCAGGAAAGCCACGCGGCCGTTCAAATTGGGTGCAATGGGAAAGGAAGCGTCATCATCATTGCGCAATAGGGTAATGGCGTGCTGTGCTACTTCCCTGCGAATAGCCGCAGAGTTTGCGTTCAGATCCCGCCATAAATTCACCGTATTCACGGGCTTCATTTGTGCCAGGCCATATTGGTATTTCGCCGCAAGAATTTTCTTCACCCGTAAATTCAGATCATCCCAATTCAATTTCTTCTTCCTGATCGCAGCCTTAATCTTTTTCATACTGCCGGGAATATCGCCGGGCAAACAAAGCATGTCATTGCCGGCAATGAGTGACTGGGCTGACACCTCTCCGGCGGGATAATATTTGGCAACACCTTTCATTTCCAGCGCGTCGGTAAAACTGATGCCCTTGTACCCCATTTCGGTACGCATCAATTCAGTAATGGTGTTGTAAGAAATGGAAGTGGGCTTGTTGGCGGCATTGTCGATGGCTGGAACTGACAGGTGTGCAACCATCACGCTGGGCACGCCAGCTTTAAACATTTCACGAAAGGGGTAAAGCTCCAGGCTATCCAATTGCTGCTTTGTTTTATTGATCAATGGTAGATCGACGTGCGAGTCAACGGATACGTCGCCATGGCCCGGAAAATGTTTGGCGCACGCCATCACTCCCATATCGGTCAGTCCCTTCATGTATTGAATGCCATAAGCAGCTACTTTGTACTTGTCTTCGCCAAAAGAACGGTCGTTGATAACAGGATTATCGGGATTGTTGTTGATGTCTACTACGGGTGCATAGTTCACCTGGATGCCGGCCCTGCGGCACTGCTGGCCTACCCATCTTCCATATCGATAAACAATATCAGGATTGTCGACCGCGCCAAGCATCATTTGCCGCGGAAGAGCCATCACACTGTCGAGCATTCGCATGCCCAATCCGTTTTCCGCGTCGATGCTGATGAGTATGGGTGTTTGTGCGATGGCCTGCATGTGATTCACCAGGTTAGCCTGCTTCACCGGCCCGCCCTGGAACAAACAGATGCCACCGATATCATATTTTCGAATCGCATCTTCCACCGCAGAATCGTAAAAGGTAACCACCCTTGTTTTTGGATCGATCGACGACATGCGCACAACCATCAGTTGCGCGATGCGCTGGTCGGGTGTAAGCGAGTTGAACACACTGTCGACCCAGGCATCCTTGCTAAGATTGGAATTTTGAGAAAAAGACGAAATACATTGAAAAAGAATAAAAAAAATAAGGAGTAATTTCTTCATGTTCTATTTTGGAGGGCTTACGATTATTCGATGTATTTTTAACGCCTGAATTAAAATTAAAGACAAATTGCCAGACCTGATTCATTTATTACCTGATAACATAGCCAACCAGATTGCGGCGGGCGAAGTGATCCA
>Ga0163162_10003160_pt1 | contig 15736 bp, 22 predicted proteins | sample S55metaG_FD_115310 | JGI IMG/M metagenome (GOLD analysis project Ga0163162, IMG submission 115310) | Switchgrass rhizosphere microbial communities from Kellogg Biological Station, Michigan, USA - S5-5 metaG | ecosystem: Host-associated > Plants > Roots > Rhizosphere > Soil | place: USA...
TACCTGATGTGCGACTGCATGACCTACTACATTCCTACGCCTCCGTAGGCGCGGCTCTTAACCTCGGGTTACCTGTGATCGGTTCGCTCCTCGGACACAGTGATCCACAGACCACGCGGCGCTATGCGCACCTGAGCGACACTCCGCTGAGGGCCGCCAGCAATCATATTGCACGGGAAATCTTGGGGTTGCTCGGCCATGTCGCATGAGATGCAGGAAACCGAGGCGGACCGACAGGGGCGGGAGCAGGTACGGGATGCGAAGTGGCGGCTCGAGAGTACCGCCGACGGTCAGGGGGATCTCAAGACCGCATGGAGGATGATGCTCCTCCGAACTCCGGTGAAACACTGCCCAGATCACGAGAGCACTCCGAAGGAATGGACGCGATTCCGACTGCAATACAAAGTGCGATACGACGCTCTTTTCGAAGAAATGTGCGGCTACGATATGTCTCCGCAGGAAGTTCCCGGGGCGATGTTCCGAATGGGTGCCGCGAGGGACCACATGCTTCAGCGCTGTTTTGGCAGCAATGTCCATCGGCAAAAGCTCGAACGATCGTTGGGAGGGCGGACAACTGAAGGGCGTCGGCCAAAACCCGACACCGACTTGAACAAGAACATGATGGCATTTCTTGTCGAAAACCTTGGCATGTCGATCGATTCAGCAGCGAAGAAGCTGTCCGCGGAGCATGCTGCACATGCTGCGAATGCAACTGCTATACGCGACATAATATCTAAGGCGATCGGCGCGGTTGCGAACACGATCGAAACTAGAGCGCAGCTATACTTTAAAAGGGTGTACACAAAGTATCGCGATGGCGAAAAGCTCAGTGGCGGGATGGGAAATGAACCCCATTTGGCGTTGATAGAGGCGATGCGGACCATCTCACGAGTTAATAAGCACGAACGCATGGCATGGCATCAATCCGTGATGGAGTGGTATGCATCACTGCAGCATGAACGGGTCGCAGAGATCATCGCAATCTTTCAATACATCGATTTGCTTCAGATTCTCCCGGTCGGACACGGACTTAAAACCTCGACATCGGGTGCTGGTGATATTTCCTGCGAGGAAGAACTGCAGGTTATGCAGTCCTTAGCCGATGCGCAAATTGATCTTGAACGGATGGGCATCATCAACGGAAGGTCGCCATCCTGCAGAGTGCCCAAAGCCGTTCAAGACGCGCTGGTTGGTTTTTCCGATTTTAGCAGCCGCAACAATGCCAGCAGAGGCGAGCGCGGCACCGCGGTCGAATTTTTCCTTTGAAAATACCCTAACTCACAAATCTCAGGCTTTAAGTGTCCTGCTGTGGTCGGCCAAAACGCTCTTATCAAGAGTGGAAGGTCCCATATGGAAGACATATCCGAATTGGCCGCCGCAGTTGCGCTGGGGCGGAGCTTTGTCGCCAAGGCGAGCGGCCGAGTTCAAATGCAGCGAGACAAGCTAGCAAAGATCGACGCCGATATCACGGACTGCGAAGGCAAGCTGGCGAGGCGCCGTGAACTAGAACGAGAAGATGCGATCAAGTTGGTCTTGGCGGGCGAAGGTGCCGGCACGCCAGACAAGCCGAAAAGGAAGGCTCAGATTGCCAACCTGGAAGAGCATTTGTTTGCCTTAAAAGCGGCACGTCCCGTTCAGCAGGAGCATTTGAATTCCGCTCTCGATGCAGAACGCGCGGCCCGATCAAGTTTTTCCAAGGCAATAATTCCTCACCTTGCCGGCCTACGTGCGCGCGTGTTCCAGCGGTGCGGCCCGGCCCTGAATCAGCTGATCGATGGCTTGGCCTCCGCCTCCACCATCGACGTACTTCAGGATCAGATGGTCGGTGACGAGGTCTATCCCGACGCATGTGAGGTCGAAGGCCTTTTTCGAGCGGGGGTGATTTTGGAGCGACTCAAGTCTGGCATGGCGCCACGCCTGCGCGGCCTATTGGATGAGAGGTTCAAATACATCGATCAGCTCATCGCTGAGCGAGCCGATGCCGTTCTCCGTCATATAGACCTGACGAATAATCCCGATGATGTCCTAGGAGAAAACATATGACCTTCACCGTCCTCGCGCTCCACCGCATCGGTCGCAATCCCGAACGGAAAATGAAGTTCACCGGGAAGTACGATGCCAACGGCGATCCGATTATGCGTTCCGATGGGCAACGACTGATGCCTGGTGATGTCTTCAAAATCGATGACGAAGCCGAGTTCAAATACCTGCTCAGCTTGGACGCCATCCGCGAACTTGACGAACGCGAACGCGCACTGCTCGAGGTCAACCCAGCCGCTCTGAGGTTCGATCCGGCTGAGGAGCGGGCTCGAGTTGCGGAACGCCACGCCCCGGCGATCGACGAACGTTACCCAGTCTCGAACAGCTGACGCCAATTCCGGAGGCACCGATATGTCACCTGAAATCAGCCGGCGCCTCCGGGATCCGCGCTTCCTCGAGTTCCAGCTGCGTCGGCAGAGCGAACTCATCAACGATGGCCTACCCTGGATCACCGCAATCATGTGGGCGGCGCGTGAGACGCAGGGCAGGGCGCGCGTGTCCCTCCAGCGCGGCATCGAACAAGCTCTGGCCGCCGAACTCGTCGTGGTCGATCAGCCGGGCGGCGCCGAGCCAAAATTCCTGCTGCGCGGCAGCGCGTAACACCCTTCATCGAATTGGAGATTGCCATGACCGCGTCAACCGCGGATCGGACCACTGCGTCCGAAATTTTGGGTGCGATTGCCCCATTGGTGGAGGCCGGACTGGCGGTTCATTGGCTTCACGAGAGGTCCAAGCGCCCAATTGGTGAAGGCTGGCAGAACGCTGCTGTAGCGACGCTCGCCGAACTCGAGGCTACCTATCGCCCCGGCAATAACGCGGGTGTGCGGTTGGGCGAGCCGTCGTGCGTGGTAGGATCTTACGTCCATGCCATCGATATCGACATCCGCGATCCGGACCAGGCCGATGATGCTTGGGCCGCCTTGCGGAAGCTGCTTCCTGTCGACCCGCTCAGCCTTCCATCGGCGATCAGCGGCTCAGGCGGGCATTCGCGCCACCTGTACTTCGTGACCAGCCGACCGTTCTACAGCCGCAAGCTCTGGGTGTCTGAGGGTAAGCACCGCGCCGGGGATGGCCGCTGGCGGTATGACTTCGAAATAGAACTTCTGGGTACCGGGAAGCAGGTGGTTGTGGCGCCCAGCATCCACCCTGACACCCTGAATTCGTACGAATGGGAGCGGCCCCTCGACCTGGATCTCGCCGATCTCGGTTTGCCGTGCGCGCCTGCGATTTCGGCCGATCATATTGCGAACCTCACCGAAGCCGTCACTGACACATTCGAATACGACGAGATCGACCCCCTCACGTTCCGCCCGGGTCAGATCGAAGCGGAACTGCGGGAAGTCCCGGACAGCCGCATTGACGACTACCACGACTGGATTGCACTTGGCCAAGCCCTGCATCACCAGTTCGGCGCGTCTGACCGCGGGTTCGCGCTATGGCTGCAGCATTCCAAGCGGTCGGAGAAGTTCGCCGGCGAGCGCGACCTGCGCAGCAAGTGGCGTGGTTTCGGTCGCTCGCGCCGCGCGCCGGTCACGATGGCCTCCATCCGGCAATGGGTGCTGGACGCCCGCCGGGAGCGCATGCTGTCGCAATTCGACGAGGTCGAAGCATCGGACGGCGGGAGCGCGACCACGGTCAGTGACGATGATCTGCTTGGCGATGAAGAGTCAGCCGACGACGAAATCGCCTCCGCTGGATCGGAGACCCGTCAGCAAGCAGAGGACTGGAAATCCCGGCTGCATATTCGGGAGGGGGGCGGATATCAGAAGTCACTGCACAATCTCGCTCTGATCGTTGAGAACGATCCGCGTTGTAAGGACATCCTGTCGCTCAACCTTCTCTCCGATGAGATAGTGGTTCGCAAAACCCCGAAGCCTTGGCTTCCTGCGCGTCGACAATCAGCGAAACCGGTTGTCCAGCTGCACCCTGCACTGTGGGAGGTGCGCGATAAGGTGAACGGGGAGCCCTGGAGGGACCGACACGACCGTGACCTCCGACGCATTTTGGAGGCCCCCACAGGGCAATGTGGCTACGGCTTCAGCAGCATTTCTGATCGAGACATGATTGCCGCAATCGATCTCACCGCATGCAAATTCGAGTTTCACCCAATACGTGACTACCTCAACCGGCTAGTGTGGGACGGGCAGCCGCGCTGCGACGCGTTGTTCACGGATTACCTTGGCGCACCTGATGACGCGTATCACCGCTCCGTCGCGCGCCTGGCGATGGTCGCCGGTGTGGCGCGAGTGTTCGAGCCAGGGATGAAGTTCGATCAGGTGATCATCCTCGAGGGCGGCCAGGGGATTCGAAAGTCGACCTTTATCTCAATTCTCGGACGCCAGTGGGCCGCGGAACTGAATGGAGATTTCAGCAACGAAAAGCAGATGCTGGAACTTCTGCGCGGTAAGTGGATCATTGAAATTCCAGAGTTGGCCGGGTTCAAGGGCACCGATGTTCGGCACTTGAAGGCATTCATCTCTCGACGTGAGGATCGCGCACGTCTGGTCTACGATAGGCGCACATCCACGATGAAAAGGCAGTGCATACTGTGGGCGTCTACAAATGAGACCCAGTATCTCGTCGACGTCACCGGCAACCGCCGGTGGTGGCCGGTCAAATGCCGCACGGAGTCAATCGACACCGACCGGCTCGCCAGGGAAATCGACCAGATCTGGGCCGAAGCCAAGTACATGTATGATCAGATGCGCGTCAATCAGCCCACCGGGGACCTACCGCTTTACCTGGCCGATGCAGAGGCCGCGGCCATCGCTTCGGAATTGCAGGATAGCCGCCGCCTTGAGAGTGTGGAGGATTCAATGGTCGGGCAGATCGAAGCTTGGCTTAACCTACCGGTCTCGAGTGGTGGATTTGACGACGAAGATGGGAAGCTTCGTGTCGTCACCTGTCAGGCACAAATCTGGCAAGAGTGCCTGGGGAATGCTGCCACTGCTCCGAAGGACAAACGGCAGGCGCTGCAGATCGGCAAGGCGATGTCGATGATCGAGGGATGGGAGTCAGGCAAGTACCACACCTTTCCTCGGCCAATCGGGCGGCAACGCAGTTACTGGCGAAAAGGCTATTCAGCATTATCCATGGTGACCAAGGAAGGTACCGCTGATATTTTTGGCAAGGACTCCGGCGGCCACCTGCGGCTGGTGCAGAGCTGAAACACGTGGCTCGCCGTTCGCTGACGGCCGCACGCGTATGCGCCAGGGCGACCGCGGCCATTGACCTCCAGGTGACAGAGCCACAATGCACGGGAATTCGGCAATGGGCTGAATTGCTGATTGAGATTTTCGATTAAAGGGCGAGACATCAACCACACGGCCACTGTCGTGCCGTGGGGAGAGCGGCGTGAATCCTCCTATCGCAGCGAATCTTGCGCTGGTGCTCTTTACGTTGAGCGAAGCGGTATTGCGACGAGGGCGTGCTGCAAAAAGTGTCTCGCCCGGGAAAGCCGATCGCGGGACCTCGCTCCAAATCTTGCTCAGCTACGTTCTAGCGGTGCTGCTACTCGTCGCCGCGGGTCCACTTGAGGGTGAACTTTTTGAGCTTGCCTGGCGATGGGCGGGCATAGCGGCGGCCTTCGTCGGGCTCGCTCTCCGCTGGTGGGGGATGATATCGCTGGGTGGCTTCTATACTAGGACGCTGACCACAGTGAGCGATCAGCAAGTCATCGACACAGGCCCATATCGTTACGTCCGTCATCCCGGTTACCTGGGCAGCATTTTAACGTGGCTCGGCGCAAGTGTTGCGCTCGCACCACCTGCGATAGTGATCATCATCGCGGCATTGCTCACAGCAGCATATGTACGCCGCATACGGGCGGAGGAGGCGATGCTGGCCAAATCGCTTGGTGCTGCATACACCGCCTACTCAGCGAGGACGTGGCGGCTGGTACCACCAGTCTACTGATCAGGTGGGCCGGAGCAACGACCCTTTTCCGGTTACCATTTATGCTATCCGAACCTTTCGAGGTCTGGAGCGGAGGAATGCTCAGGGAACAGCGCCTCCGCCGGAAGAGCGTGCCCGATCAGAAAACCTTGTCCCTGATCGCAGCCTAGGTCCCGAAGGTAGGCAAGATCTTCCGTATTCTCGATGCCTTCTGCCGTGACTGTGAGGCCGAGCGAACGGCCAAGACTGACAATTGCCCCGACCACGACCTTGGCGGTCGGAGCTTCTTTCAGGCCGAGGATGAAGCTCCGATCGATCTTCAGCTTGGTGAACGGGTAGCTCAGCAGGTAGCTGAGCGAGCTGTATCCGGTCCCGAAGTCATCCATTGAGATGCCGACACCCATTGCACACAACCGGCGTATATTTCCGGCAACATCATGGCTCTTTTCCATGAGCACGGCCTCGGTGATTTCCAGCTCCAATCGCTCCGCCGGCAGTCCTGACGATGCCAGCGCGTGTATGACAATGTTGGTCAGGTTGGCGTTGCGGAACTGCAACGGAGATACGTTCACAGCGACGCGGATGTGGTCGGGCCACTCCGTCGCCGCTCGACAGGCACTTTGCAGGACGAACTGCCCAAGGACGTCAATCAGGCCAACGTCCTCGGCTAGCGGGATGAAGCTGTCCGGCAGCAAGAGTCCGCGCTCGGGGTGATGCCAGCGCAGGAGGGCCTCGTAGGCGGTGGTCTCGGCCGAGCCGAGGTCGATCAGGGGCTGATAGTGGAGCGTCAGCTCACCGCGCTTGAGACCATCCCTCAGGTCGCTTTCGAGCCGGGCCTTCTCCCGAGCGGCTGCGTCCAGGGACGGCTTAAAGCGCTGGATCGTACCCTTCCGGTCGCCCTTTGCCGCATACAGCGCAAGGTCGGCGTAGCGCAGCAGTGTGGCACTATCGTCGCAGTCGTCGGGAGCCACGGCGATGCCGATCGTTGCCCCGACATGAAGGACATTGTCACCGATCGTGAACGGCTCTGCGACCGCCTGAACGATGGAACGAGCAATGTTGTGGATCTTCTCCGACGTCGGGGACACGACCACGACCGCGAACTCGTCGCCACCCAGCCGACAAAGCAGGGCGTTGCGATCCGGCACGAGGGCCCGCATCCGTCGCGCCGCTTCGGCGAGGACAAGATCCCCGGCGTGATGGCCGTAGGAATCGTTGATCGGCTTGAAATTGTCGAGATCGATGAGAGCTAGCGATACCTTGCCGCTGTCGAGCTTGGCGAGGCGGTCGCGCAGATGTTCTCGGCAGTGGGCACGATTGGCAAGGCCGGTGAGTTCGTCGTGCTTAGCCATGTGGGCGATGCGCGCCTCGGCCTTGCGCCGCTCGGTAACGTCGAAGATCGAGACAATGGTCACCAGCCGGCCGTCCATGATCGACTGCCGCGTAAACAGGACCGCTTCCAGCTCCTCGCCGAGCCTGGTGTACTGGCGCCAGAAGCGATCCTTCACGGAGCTAGATGTCGCCAGAAGGCGCTGAATGGCTGGCCACTCATTCGGCGCGAACAGCCGGGCCGCGGACATGTTCCGCAACTCCTCTGCCGGGAAGTCAAAGTGTGCCGCAGCCGCTTCGTTAGCATTGCAAATGCAACCGGTAGCAGGGTTGTAGACGAGCATGGGCGCTGGGTTGTCATCGAACAGCAGCCGGAAGCTTTGCTCACGCTGTTTGAGTTCGGTGATGTCCACACGGAGCCCGATTGTGCCGCCATCGGCGGTTCGCCGGTCCTCGATCATGATGCAGCGCCCGTCCGAAAGCCACTGCTCGTGCCGCGACTGAGCCAGGGTCAACTTGGCCAACCGCTCGGACAGCCACTGCTCCTCGTGGCCAATCGCCTCCGGATAATCCCCGCGCTCCACGCCGCAGCGCAGCGTCTCAGCCAGTTTCACGCCCGGCGCGAACAGATCGGCAGACTTGTGGTAGATCTCTGCATACTTGCTATTCCACAGGGTGTAGCGGCCCTCGCGGTCCAGCAGTACCACACCGTGCGGCATCGCTTCGATGGCTTCGCGCAGGCGGTCGTCTGCGGAATTCAAGGACTCCCCAGCGCAGCGCATAGTGTCAGGGGCTCGGGTCCGAGAGGTCCTGCGCGGGCGGGCATTCGATCCATGCATAGTGCAAACTCCGGCAACCAACCGGATGCTGACCGAAAATCCTTAAATAATGCTGCATTGCGGCGAAGGCGACGTCGCAGCTTGGCTTTCCCTTGAACATGCACGGCTTCTTTTGCGTGCGACGCATCAGTCACTGTCTGCTCTACCCAACATTCCCACCGTCCGCGGAGTCGTGCCAACTCTCCGAAAGCAGCCTGCCCGGATCCAGCGACTGCGTTGTACGGTAAGGAAACCGCTAGGTTGGGGAAAGCGAACCTTACCGGAAGTGGTGAAACTGGCTCGGCTCGGGTCAAGCGGCAGCCTTGCTTGACACGAGCCTTGGCCTACGCTCCGCTCGCAGTCGTTGAAGCAAGTCATCCAGGGTCAGCGGGCGAGCGAAATGGTAGCCCTGTGCAAAATCAACCCCGAGTTGCACCAAACGGCTTCCTTGTGTTGCTGTTTCCACGCCTTCGGCGACGATCTTCAGGTTGAGCGCTTTGGCCATAGAAATCACACGTTCTGCCACTTCACAGCCGGCTGATCCGGTGCCGACCTCGTCTATGAACAGCTTGTCGATCTTCAGGAGATCGACCTCGAGGCGGGCGAGATAGCCAAGGTTCGAATAGCCTGTTCCAAAGTCATCAATTGCCACTTGTACGCCGTCCCCGCGGATGCTGCGCAGGACTTTGGTCGCGCGTGTGGCATCGATGAAACTGCATTCTGTTGCTTCGACAACGAGTTGGCCTGCTGGCAACCCTGCCGATCGGCAGAAGTGCGCCAGGGAATTTGGAAACTCGTCGGCTAGGATGTCTGCCGCGGAAAAGTTCACTGCAAAATGAAAGTCGGGAGCCAACCGAAGGACCTCGCGCACGTCCCCGCCGAGCAATTCGAGAACTCGCTTCGTGATCAGTCGTATGACACCTGCTTGCTCGGCTATTCCGATGAAATGATCCGGCGGGATGATCGAACCATCCGGTCGACGCCACCGGATCAGGGCTTCAGCACCAATGGTCTGGCCCGTACTGAGGTCGACGACCGGCTGGTACACCAGGTGAAATTCTCGCGCCCTCAGCGCTGCTCGGATCATCGCCGGCATCGACATCCGCGCTCGCGCGATGACGATGACGAGGGCAGCTAGCAAAGCCCCAGCGAGCGCTCCGAAGGAGACAACTGTCTTGGTCTCTTGATCCGTTATGCTGGCAAGATAGGGCCGGGACATGGCCGCCACCGCCCCCACATCATAGCGTTTGGAATTTAAGGCGACCACCACGTAGTCGCCGCGCCGGGAGTACACTGCGGAAGCTTTATCGGTGCTCAGCCAACGTTTATCTAATGCGCCCCGCTCAAAGATAGGCTTGCGCGTAGACCGGTTGAAAGCAGCTACCGCCAAGCCAGGAACCGGGTCGACGAATTCCAGCGCAAGTGCCTTGTGAACTATGCCCACGAACGAGCCTTGGGCGACCGCGAGATACTGTCGGCTGTCCCCCAGCATCTTCACATCGGTCCACATTCGCACGCCCGTTGGCGTCACAATCTGCGGCGGTCCCAAAGCCACTGCATTCAGGTCCCCGACCGAGGAACAGTCCATGACATTTGCGGATGTGACATGGCCAGCTGCTTGCAAGAGCGTCGACCCAAGGTCGATCTTTCTCAACAAGGACAGGCCCTCGTCGGAACACGATGCAGCGCTGGGAAGAGCGTTGAATGCTTTTGCTCCGGCGGCGAGCTGGTCGCCAGTTCGCTCGGTCTGCGTCAGTGCCCGGCCGGCAATGCCTGCAACATAGTCCTGCTCCCGAGCCGCCGCCTCTCGCCGGGCCACCTCGAGAGATGCGCCGAGCGGTATAAGGAGTGCGGCAGCGGCGGCTGCCGCGATGGGCAAATGAGATCGCATGTAGTGGCGCATCCAACCTCCCGCTGTTTTGTACCTGAATGGTAGCTAGAGATTATTAACGGGCCGGATAACACCTCGGGTGACTATGCAAACTTCGCAGTAGCGGCGAGGCCGCAGTGGCTGAAATGGTGGTGCTTAGGTTGGGAAACCCTGTGAAAAGTCTGATGAACCCGGGTCGTGCCAAACCCGTGTTGAGCCTGCCGGTGTCAACTTGCGACCCGAAGCATCCGGCAGGCCCGTTGCCTCTATATGGTGCGCGGCAGTTTGGTTTTGTCATTTCATGACAAAGATTTAGCCAATCACGCCATACCACGGGCGGCGTTCGCTTTCAGGACGGAGCCGAAGTCCGTTATGTTGTCGCGTCCGGAGCGGCCGGTTTTCAGCGACTGCATCAAAAATCGGCCGATCTAGAACTCCACGCGGGTGCCGCAGTACCGGTAGCTCATGCCGGCCATCCGGAACGCGGTCGGGTACGCGATTGTGATGACCGTCGGCCCGCCAACGATGAAATCACCGCTTTGGACATCGCGGCACTCGTCGTGCAGCGTGAACACGTTACCTTTGTGGGTGAGCCGCTTGATCGTACATTCGCCCTGGGCCGATCCAATCGAACTTTTGCCGCCCCAATAATTCACGATTTCGGCGTTGGACGCTCCCTTGCAGGTCCGCCCCCTCGGAACGTAGATGCCTTGCTTCAGCGGGAGCAAATCTGCTGCAATTGCGCTGCTTCCTGCGACGAGTGCTGCGCAGCAGGCCATCCGTGAGGTCAGGTGCATGGGCGTCCTCCGATGATGCAGTTATTTCCGAATCTGTTTTACCGCGGCCGAACGCCATTCACTGGCAAGTGATGCACCGGACGTTGGCGGTTACGTACGATCGATCCTGCCGGAGAGCGGGGCGCCTAGGGGGTGTTGCCTGGACTGGAATTTGCGGAGCTACGTCGGTCGCGGCCGAGGCGAGGTGTGGACGCCGATCACGTAAGTTCGACGCTCGAGCCAAGGTGGTGAACACCGGTGCAGCGGTGCCTGGCTTCGCAATCTGGAATGTGAACGGGTACGCTTCTCCGTTCCAGTTTAATTGCACAACCACCTGCGACGGCAATTTACCTGGATCGAACTTGTCGAGCACGATTCGCCCGGCATAGCTTTCGCCTGGATCGACCGTTGTCGTTTGCACGATCTCGTCGCCCAAAGCCTGAATTGTGCGATCCAGCTGCAATTGAATGAGGGCGATACCGCCCACCGTCCCGGCGGTGATGCCAGCGGCCCGCCATTGCCCCGCCACGCTCGGTGCCGAGAAGAAACTGCGATAGGTGCCGCGAGGGGTCACGAACGTGCTGGTGTAGTAGTCCCGCTGGCTCGCGGCAGCGCCCGCGGCGACGCCTCCCAGCATCGCCAAGCCGAACTGCGACCAGAACGCGCGGTTCTGGGCCTTCTTTACCAGTTGAATTTTGCTGAGCACTCGAACCGGTCGACCACCAGATGCGGGGGCGACGTTCTCGATTCCGAAGTTCATCGGGCGCTCGCCGTCATTGTAGACCGCGACGGTGAACGACAGCATGCCATGGTCGAGCGGAAGAGGCGTTATCCGAGCGATACCGTCTTTCATCTCGAGCTCGACGGTTGGTACGCCTTTGACGAACCTTGCACTCTCTGTGCCTGTTTGGATTGGCTGGACCACCCATTTGTCATCCGCCAGTGCCGGCGCTGAAACGGTCGCGAATGCGACGAGAGACGCAATAAGAATCCGCATATTTGCCCCTTTGCGGTTTAGTGCGACTCGAAAGGGCTCTGATTTCCGTGACTTACGATGACGGTTAACAGATGCTGTGTCCAGCTACTGGAAAGTGCCGGCGCAAGATCGAAGTTTCTAAGCGGAGGTTCCGACCATTGGCCAAGAAAAGCCGAGTTTCCGATAACATACTTAGATTTAATCGTCAGCGAACCGAAGGGTGAACAAAGATCAGTCGGTTTGAACAATCTCTTGGCAGGTTTGTTCAAATCGAAAACGACGTTTTTCTGCGGGGTTGAACCAAGTGAACCAACTGAACGATGAATCCACACAACTCTTATACGGACTGCCTCCACGGGTTACCGCCTAGCGCTCCCATATGCCTCTGCCATGTGCCACCCCCTTATTTTTCCCAATAGCATATTTTATTGTTCACATTGTTCACTTGGTTCAACCCCGCAGAAATCAGGGGTCTTTTCCTGAACAATCCCCTGGTGGGTTTGTTCACTTGGTTCACGCGAATTATGGGCGGTATGCCCTTTGGGTAGGTCTGAGATTTTTGTGACTCCGAGGCTCAGCGTGGCCCCTGGAGGCAAAAATTTGGCGGAAGGGACCCACTTAGATTTATTCCGACGCGGATTTTCCCGGCGACCTGGTAGCCGGACAGGCCAGACGCCGCCCAGTCAGGACGGCAAATCGATCGATCATGAACGGGTCAAAGCCGCGCGTGCGATCGAGTCGGACCTCACGACACGGGGGCCGGGACGGCAGGCACAAAAAACGCGCCGGCCGAAACCAGCGCGTCCAATGTGCCCTAAGGCGGTTTGCTCTCGCCGCCCGTAGGCGGTGGATCTGTGGGCGGGTCGGGCCCTATCTCACTGGCAAGCCAAAGGAAGGCGAGGAGCCCGAGCGCTGCCATCAAAGCGCGCTTGCTCCACCGGTCGACCATTGGCGCTGCAGCTGCCCGGGATTCAGGTGTGCTGACAAACCAGGCAATCGCGTAGATCGATAGCAGGACCATCAGGACGTGGAGCATGGCTGGCCCTCCACTTTTACCGGTAGAACCGGACGTCGTGCCCGACGATCTCGCGAACGGCATCCTTTGCCGCTTCCCGATCGATCCAGGCGCTAGGGTTCGGGCGGCGGGGCAGCTCGCCGGCGCCGGAGTAACCGGCATCACGCAACCGTTGATGAGTGGCGGCACGTTCGGCGCTCCCCGGCATCACACGCCCCGTCAGATAGATGTCCCCGGCATCGTTCCAGGCTTCCCACAGCCACCCGCCGTGCCCCCAATAGGCGCCGCCCGGATCATACCCGCCCGAGTCCAGCCGGATCCCGCGCAGGTGGAGGCGTTCGCCCGTCGATGCCATCGCTCCGCGGCTGACCCTGCCAAGTGATGCACCGCGGGCCCGATCGCCCATCCAACCGCAGTTCGGCGTTTGCGATGGAGCGTGGGTCACGACACGGACTCCTGAGTCCACGGGCCGCCGGCCGGATCAGCGCGCAACCGTTCGCAAGCGGCGCGCGCGTCCGCCTGCCAGGCCGCACGGTGGGCAGCCGTGAAGCGCCGGCGAACGTCCAGGCGAAACACCGGATCGCCGGGCGCGTGGCTTCGTTCGTATATCCGGCGCAGTTCCTGCAGCAGGTCCGTGTATTCGTCCGGCCGGGCAGCGCGGGTCTCGCGGTACCATGGGAGAGTCGCGCCGCCGTGCTGGCCTATGTGGGCGTAGATCGTGAACTCGAGGCCAGCATAGTCCGCCGCCACGGTGGGGAAAACAGCGGTCACCTCGCCGGAGCGTTCGGCCCGGAAGATGACGGGCAGGGCAGGGGCGCTCATGACACAGACTCCCCGACCAGCCGGCGTGTGTGCGAATTGCTCGCCTTCACGGCCGCACAGCACAGCGTCCGGGCTTCGGCCACCATGGGGGCGGTGTAGTCGTCGCCGGCCCGCTCCACCGCATGGCGGACGCCCAGGAGCATCGCCCGAAGGTAGCCGGGCCGCACCATGTTGAATTCCCGCGCTCGAGCGTCCGGGCTATCCAGGCCGCGCGCCCAAGCGCTGCAGGCCATCGCGCGGGCTGTTAGCGTCGGTTGACTAACGGTCCGGAATTGCGCGCGCTCCAGCCGCTCGGCTTCCTTCCATTCGCCGGAGTCGCTCCAGTTCGTGCATTCGCACAGATGCGAGATTGCCTGCCATGCCGCGTGGATGGCGGCGGCTTCGGGTCGAGTGTACCGCATGGCCGGGCCCTCACGCGCTGACAACCGGTTCGCGAAGCAGCTGGGCCAGCTGGCTAAAGAATCCAGTTTCGATTCCGGTCAGTTCGCGCTGGGCAATTGAGGCGATCAGGTACCCGAGGCTGGCGGGCGATTCTGCCTCCAGTACCTGAGAAGCGAACTGCAGAGCGAGCCGGCCGCCGCGGGCATTATCGGATGACCACTCACCGGAATCCTGGAATGGCCAGGTAGTGACGTCCCGGAGGGGCAGAGTGGGGTCTGGGGCGATGTCATTAGATGTTGCGAGATACATGATCGAAGTCCCTGTTTGAGTGAACCTCAACAGGAGAACGCAATCCGCAGCGATTCGCAAGTAAAGATTACGTGATAATCGAGGGGAAAAGGTAAGACGATTCACGTTTTAGTTGAAAGTGTGGATAACCATATTTCGAATGGGGAAAACTACGGCCATATATTGGAGGAATACCCTCTGATGAGGCGATACAACCTTGCGCTGCCGGGAGAAATGATCCTCAGAGAAATAGGGCCGGAGAAATGAAACTCAGAGAAATGAGCCGCGGATGGACGGCAGCCCGGCCCCTGCAGGTGCCCAGGCACGATGTGATCGCAAAAATCGTCCTCGGCCCCAGTGCCGTCCAGTTCGTCACCGTTGAGCTCTAGATCAGGGTCGCCCTCAGTGGCGTCGAACATGTCGACCAGGTGCTCGACAGCGGCTTCGACGTCGGCGCGGCGTAAGGTGGGGTTTTCGGCGGGCGCACTCGGACCTGTGGCGCGTGTAGCCATGACGTTGCTCCTAAACAGCACGTGGTGGTCAGGGCCGGGGGAAAGCTCCAACTTCCCTTCGGCCCGCCGTTCTATTAACAGCTCTGCATGACGGAATCAGGTTCTGCTAACAGAAGTCCTAAGAGACGACCGGGCCAATCCGTTCGCTTTCAGCCGGACGACCTCGAGCTGCTCGACCTCTGGATCAGGGCCAACGGCGCGGAGCTGAGTAGGCCGGAAGCGATGCGGCGCATCCTGCGCATGGTTGCTGTGCGGGTGCCGAAGTGATCAGGATCGGGAGGGAGATATGAGCGAGGCCAGCCAGGATCCGTTCGTCCAAGAGTTGACCTTGGCGGTCGTCAATCTTGCGTCGGCGGTTCAGGATATTTTCCTGGCTCTCGTCAGCTCGCAAAACAAGGACACTGCGACGATGCTGGCGCAGCTTGAGGCGGCGCAGGTAGCAATGGGGGCGGTCAGCGCGTCGGTCGCCGAACTGGTCGGCATCAGCAACGATAACCCCACCCCCTGACGCCGGATGGCGGGAATGGAGAGAGCTCCGGCTACTTGGCGCGGCTGCTAAACAGGCCAGTGATTACCATGCCAATGAGGCCGATTACCGAGACCGCTGTGCTCCCGGCCACTATGCCGAGCACGGTGTCTGAAAGCCGGAAGCTACCGCCCTGCTGACCGGAGGCGCAAAGCAGGATGAACACCCCGAAACAGTAGAACGCGACGAACCCAAACACCTTCTCAGCGAACGGCTGCAGCATCGCGGCCTTCACGTCGTCGATTGTGCTTTTCGTCTCGAGGCGTTCAACCTCCGCCTCAAGTTCTGCCACGTGGTTCAGGAGAACGCCGATCTGCTCGTAAGCATGCTCGAGCTCAACTGAGTTGTCCCCCTGAACCGGAGTGAGGGTCAGGGGCGCGTTCTGGATGATCCGCGGATCAAGCTGGGGCGTTGGCACGCTCGGCCATGGCTCGGTAGTGGGCACGGATCAGATCATTCCCGATCTCATCATTTTTGCCCCGCCCATCA
>Ga0163162_10003161_pt1 | contig 15736 bp, 12 predicted proteins | sample S55metaG_FD_115310 | JGI IMG/M metagenome (GOLD analysis project Ga0163162, IMG submission 115310) | Switchgrass rhizosphere microbial communities from Kellogg Biological Station, Michigan, USA - S5-5 metaG | ecosystem: Host-associated > Plants > Roots > Rhizosphere > Soil | place: USA...
CTCGAGCCCGTGCTGCCGCTGGAGCCGCTCGAACCGTTGCTGCCGCCGTTCGAGCTCCAGCCGCCATTGCTGCTCCAGCCATGGCTGCTCGAGCCGAAGCTCGACGAATTGCCCGACGAGGTGCTCGTGCTCGACCCGTTCGACGAGCTGGCCGAGCTGTTGCTGCTCGATGACCCGTTCGACGAACTCGAGGTCGATGACGAGACATTGCCGCTTGACGACGACGAGGAGGAAACGTTGCCGCTCGACGAGGAGGACGAGGAAACGTTGCCGCTCGATGACGAGGAGGACGAGGACGAGACGTTGCCGCTCGACGAGGACGAGACGTCACCCGAGCTGCCGCCGCTGGCGGAGGAGACATTGCCCGAACTGCCGCCGCTGGCCGACGAGACATTGCCGCTCGAGCTGGACGAGGTGCTGCCCGACGAGAAGCCGCCGGTGCTCGACGAGGTCGACGAGCCGCCGGTCGATGAGCCGCCGGTGCTGGTCGAGGAACCGCCGGTGCTGGTCGACGATCCGCCGGTGCTCGACGATGTCGACGAACCGGTCGATCCGCCGGTGCTGGTCGATCCGCCGCTGCTGCTCGATGTCGAGGAAATGACGATGCCGCCGCTCCCGCCGCTCGATCCGCCACCGAAGAAGCCGCCAGCGAAGAAGCCGCCGCCGCTGAAGCCCCCGCTGCCGCCAACCACGGCCGCGCCGCCGCCACCGCCGCCACCGCCACCGATGAACGGCGTACCGCGCTCGGCGTAGGAGGGGGGCAGGGGAATCGGCGCGCCCTGGCTGGTCACCGTGACCACCGCCGGCGGGCAGGCGGCGCGAGTCTGGGTGACGACTCGGCGAACGCGCGAGCCGCCCGCGCTTGCCACCGTGGTCGTGCGCCGCACGACTCGCTTGACCGCATGGCCGTAGTGACGGGTCTGCGCGCCTTCCGCGACGTGCACCGCGCCACCGCCGACCAGGGCGCCACCACAGGCGCATGCGCAGAGTTTTGCTAAGGCCATCCGCACTGACATGACGTCGCTCTTTCGCTACCGGCATTATTTCTGTGGCCGGAGGTAAACCCATAGCCGCGGTTAAGCCGCTATCGGTCCAAACTGCCCAATAAATTGTTAAGTGCAAGTTCGTTAACCAAAGTTAGCCGGCATTTACTGGGGAATTTTCAGCTCACCTCGCCAGTTTCTTGGTTAATGTTCCGTGTTGAGACGCTTTCATGGTTAATATTGCGCCGTCCGCGACAGCGATGGACGTATTACTTCTCCGGCGTGAGGACCGCCGCCGGGGGGAGTCCGGTGCGCCCGGCAAAGCGATGTTGTGCCAAATGGTTGCGACGGTTGCTTGTGGTGCTCGGGCGGCATGGCTATAGCGCCGGCCCATGGGGTTGATCGCCAGATATCTGCAAGGAGCTGCGGCAACCCGGGGAGAGTGGGGATGGCGACTGCTTTGAATCACTTGGACGACTCCGGAAATTTCCTGCCGCCAGCGGGCGGAGCCGACGGCTATCGGCCCAGCGCCGACGAGCCTTTCATGAACACGCGCCAGCAGGAATATTTCCGCGACAAGCTGTTGGCATGGAAGGACGCGATCCTGCGCGAGGCGGCGGGGACGCTGTCGCAGTTGCAGGTCGATTCGCTGCGCGAGGCGGACCTGACCGATCGTGCGTCGAGCGAGACCGACTGGTCGATCGAGCTACGCACGCGCGACCGTCAGCGCAAGCTGATCTCCAAGATCGACGCGGCGCTGCGTCGCATCGAGGAGGGCGAATATGGCTATTGCGAAGTGACCGGCGAGCCGATTTCGCTTGCCCGACTCGAGGCACGGCCGATCGCGACCATGACGGTCGAAGCGCAGGAGCGTCACGAGCGCAACGAAAAGGTCTCGCGCGAGGACTGATTTGTGCCGCTTTGACGGCATGTCCTTAAGCAGTTCGATACGATTTCGCGGCTAATTGTCGCCGAACGGAGGTCGAATCAGAGCTGGCCATGGACCAATTTCCCAGTGATCCTTTCAGCGGCGTCGCAAGCGACGAGGGCGCGTATAATCGGCAGGACCCGCGGGACAGCCTGTTCCTGATGGCGGACATGCGCGTGCCCGGCACCAAGGAGGTCAAGGCGATCAAGGTGCGTAACCTGTCGTCCGGCGGGTTGATGGCGGAATTTCCGCAAGGCCTCGACCAGGGCATGGCCGTGGAGTTCGAGGTGCGGGGAATCGGCCGGATCACCGGTCGGGTGGCATGGTCGGCGGCCGGCCGCATCGGCGTCGCCTTCGACCGTCAGATCGATCCGATGCTGGCCCGCAAGCCGGTCGGCACGGGCGGCAAGACGCCGGTGTTCGTCAAACCGGTCCTGCCCCGGCGCTGACCCCGGCGCGAGTCGCGCCGGGATCGTATCGCACGGTCAGGCGGTCAGGGTGACCATCTCTTCCTTGATACGAAGTTTCTGCTTCTTCATCGCCGCCAGGGCGGCCGCGTCGGGCATCGGTCGATGCGATTCGTCGGCGATCTGCCGGTCCAGGACTGCATGCTTGGCTTCGAGAGCCGAGTAGTGCGAGGTCTGCTGCATGGATGCGTTCTCCTGCATTGCTGGTCGGGGGGATGGAGTAAAACATGGTCGAGGTTAATTGTCTCCCCCCTTCGTCGCGCGTTTCGACGTAGCGAGGCATTTTGCGCGATGGCTTGTTTTTGTGCGTCGGGGCGGCCAAGCACAATTGCGCGCAGCCGCATCGCACGGGGACAGGATGGACGAGACCCAGATCGCCAAGCGTTTGGAAATGTTGAGGATCGAGCATCGTGATCTCGACTCGGCGATTGCCGCGCTGTTCGAGACGGGTTCGACCGATCAACTCCAGCTCGCGCGACTGAAGAAGCGCAAGCTGAGGCTGCGCGACGAGATCACCCTGCTCGAGGATCAATTGATCCCCGACATCATCGCCTGAGCCATGCGCGACAAATTGCATCTCCGCCGCCGGCGCTGTCCGGCAATGACGACGCCTGATCCGGATTGGGACGCTGGCGTCACGAAAACCGCGCCTGCGCTATGTCGTTAACGATCTGTTTATGCCACTTCTTCCGGCGATGAAGGGGAACAACGCCGAATCGCGGCTCCACCGCCGTTTGGTCGACACGCTGTACGTCGATGCGATGGTGCTTGCCGACGAGGCGCGAGCCTATTTCGATGAGGGTGGTCGCGCCGACCGCGAGGCGCTCGATCCGATGGCGCGGGTGTCCTTCTCGTGCGAGTCGCTCAAGGTGACGACGCGGCTGATGCATGTGATCGCCTGGTTGCTGACGCAGCGCGCGGTCGATGCCGGTGAAATGGCGCCGCGTGAGGCACTCGATCCGTCGCGCCGACTGGGGCCCGCGCCGGTCAGCGAGGAGAGCGCGCTGCTGGCGATGCCGCTCGCCGCGCAGGCGCTGATCGCGGCGAGCGCCGAGCTCTATCGCCGTGTCGAGCGACTCGACCTTGCCCAGGCCAGTGAGATGGCCGCGCCGAGCCCGGCCCGTACGATGCTCGATCGGCTGGCGATGGCGTTCTAGATTTTCACCTTTGGGGGGAACCGTCGCGGGGGGCTGCGACGGCACTGAAGCGGCGAGTGGGGTAACCCGCTCGCCGCTTTTGCTTGGGCGACCGGTTTGATCCACCCTTTCGCCGAACGGGTCACGGGAGAATGTGTCAAAGCTTCAGACGGGCACGCGCGGCCCTGTACTCACGCTCCAGTCGATCGACACGCACCGCGACCGGCTCGATGCAGTCGATCACGCCGATGCCCTGGCCCGATCCCCAGATATCGCGCCACGCCTTGGGCTTGGTGGCGTTCCCGGCGCCGAAATCCATCGTCTTGAGGTCGCCCTCGGGCAGATTGTCGGGGTCGAGCCCCGCGGCGGTGATCGACTGGCGCAGGTAATTGCCGTGCACGCCGGTGAACAGGTTGGAATAGATGATGTCGGCCGCTTTCCCGGCGACGATACCGTCCTTGTACTCGGGCGGGGCGTTGGCTTCTTCGGTGGCGATGAACGGTGAGCCGATATAGGCGAGGTCCGCGCCCATCGCCTGGGCGGCGAGTACGGCGCCGCCCGTGGCGATCGAGCCCGACAGCACGAGCGCGCCGTCGAACCACTGGCGGATTTCCTGGACGATCGCGAACGGCGACAGCCGGCCGGCATGGCCGCCGGCACCGGCCGCGACGGCAATCAGGCCGTCGGCGCCCTTTTCGATCGCCTTGCGCGCGAAACGATCGTCGATGATGTCGTGCAGGGTAATGCCGCCCCAGCCGTGCACGGCGGTGTTGAGTTCCTCGCGCGCGCCGAGCGAGGTGATGACGATCGGTACCTGCCATTTGGCGCAGGTGGCCAGGTCGGCCTCGAGCCGGTCGTTCGACTTGTGGACGATCTGGTTGACCGCGAAGGGCGCCGCCGGGCGATCGGGATGGTCGCGGTTATGCGACGCCAGTTCCTCGGTGATGCGGTGAAGCCATTCGTCGAGCTGGGCCTGGGGCCGGGCGTTGAGTGCGGGAAACGAGCCGACGATGCCCGCCTTGCACTGGGCGATGACCAGCTCCGGGCCGGAAATGATGAACAGCGGCGAGCCGATGACGGGCAGGCGCAAGCGATCGAACAAGGGCGGAAGGCTCATGCAAGGGTTTCATAGCGAAACCAAAATGCGTGTCCAGCGCGGCCCGTTTGCACCCGTCCGGGAATGCCTTATTGCGCTAACACACTCATTCCCGGAGTCGCTCCCCCATGAAGTTCGCGTTCGCCTCGTTGCTGCTGATGACCGTGTCCACGCCAGCGCTCGCCGCCCAGGGCCGCCTGCCGTCCGATGTGGCGCCGCTCGATTATGATATCAGCATCACGCCTGACGCCAGGGCGATGACCTTCAGCGGGCGCGAGACGGTCACGGTCGCGGTCAAGGCGCCGACCACGTCGATCCGGCTCAACGCCGCCGAGTTGAAGGTCTCGCGCGTGACCTTCGATGGCGCGGTCGTGCCGTTCGCGATGAACGAGGCGGATCAGGTGCTGACCGTGACGCTGCCAAGCGCGGCGACGGCGGGCACCCACCGGCTGACCTTCGCCTGGGACGGCAAGATCAACACCTCGGCGGCAGGGTTCTTCGCGATCGACTATACCAATGCCGACGGCTCGGCTGCGCGGATGCTGGCGACGCAGTTCGAGGCGCCGGATGCGCGGCGCTTCGCGCCGATGTGGGACGAGCCGGCGTTCAAGGCGAAGTTCACGCTGAGCGCGGTCGCACCGGCCAACCAGACCGCCTTTTCCAACATGCCGACGGCGCTGGTCACCAAGCGGAAGGACGGCACGAAGCTCTACCGTTTCCAGCAGTCACCGGTGATGTCGAGCTATCTGCTGTTTCTTGGGCTGGGCGATGTCGAGCGCAAGACGGTGATGGCGGGCAAGACCGAGATCGGCATCATCACCCGGCGCGGCGTGGTCGATCAGGGCGATTACGCGCTGAGCCAGGCCAGAAAACTGCTGGCCTATTACAACGACTATTTCGGCCAGCCCTATCCGCTGCCCAAGCTCGACATGATCGCGGGCCCCGGCTCGAGCCAGTTCTTCGGCGCGATGGAGAATTGGGGCGCGATCTTCTATTTCGAGCCCGAGGTGCTGTTCGACCCGAAGCGCGCGACACAGAGCGGGCGCGAGCGGATCTTCGTCGTCGTCGCGCACGAAATGGCGCACCAATGGTTCGGCGATCTGGTGACGATGCGCTGGTGGGACGATCTGTGGCTCAACGAGGGCTTCGCCTCGTGGATGGAGAACAAGACCAGCGGCGACCTCAACCCGACCTGGCATGCGCGCGCGACCGCCGTGTCGGAGGATCGCGAGGCGGCGCTCGGTTTCGATGCGACCGCCGCGACGCATCCGATCATCCGCCATGTCGAGACGGTCGACCAGCTGGGCGAGGCGTTTGACGGCATCACCTACCAGAAGGGCCAGGCGGTGATCGGCATGATGGAGTCGACGCTCGGGCCCGACATATTCCGCGCCGGCATCCGCAGCTACATGGCCAAATATAAGCACGGCAACACCGACACCGACCAGCTATGGGCCGAGCTCGCCGCCGCGGCGGGCAAGCCGGTCGCGCAGGTCGCCCATGACTTCACCTTGCAGGGCGGGGTGCCGCTGGTCGCATTGACCGGGGCGACCTGCGGCAACGGTGTGACCAGCGCGGTGCTGACCCAGGGCCGCTTCGGCCTCGACGCAGCATCCAGGGTGCCTCAGACTTGGCACGTGCCGATAACGCTCGGCGTCGTTGGCGCGCCTGCCACCAGCGCGATCGTGTCGGGCGCGGCGCCATCGACGGTAACGGTGCAAGGTTGCGGCACGATCGTGCTCAACCAGGGCAAGCAAAGCTATGTCCGGGTGATGTACGACGCGGCGGGCCATGCCGCGCTGGTGCGCGACTTCGCGAAACTCGACCTGACCGATCAGCTCGGCACGCTGGGCGACGATTTCGCGCTGGCGATGAGCGGCGACCAGAGCCTCGACCGCTATCTCGCGGTGCAGGCCGTGGTGCCGGTCGACGGCAATGCGCTGTTATGGTCGTCGGTCGCGGACCATCTCGACGACATGGTCACGCTGTACAACGGCACCCCGCTCGAGCAGCCGCTGCGCGCGCGGCAACGCGCGACGCTGGCGCCGGTGATGGCGCGGGTCGGCTTTGCCGCGGTCGCGGGTGAATCGCCGCTGGTGACCAATTTGCGCGAGACGCTGATCACCAGCCTGGGCGCCTCGGGCGACCCGGATGTGCTGGCACGCGCACGCGATTATTTCGGCAAGCTGCGGCAGGATCCCAACGCGATCCCGCCGGCGATTCGCGGGCCGATCCTCGGCACCTATGCGCGCAACGCGACGACGGCGGAGTGGGACGCGCTGCTCGCGGTCACCAGGGCCGAAAAGAACCCGGTGGCGAAGAACGGCTATGTCCGGCTGCTCGGCTCGGCGAAGGACGATGCGATCGCGGCGCGGGCGCTCGAACTGCTCAAGGGCGCCGAGCTCACCACGCCGCAAAAGGCCAGCCTGCTGTCGTCGGTCGCGCGGCGGCACCCGGACATGGCGTTCGATTTCGCGGTCGCCAATCTCGACCTGGTCAACAGCTTCCTCGAGACCAGCACGCGCGCGGGGTTCGTCGTCGGGCTGGCGGCAGGTTCGAACGACCCGGCGATGCCGGCCAGGATCACCGCCTTTGCCGAGAAGAACCTGCCCGAGGGCTCGCGGGCGGGCGCGACGCGGTCGCTCGCGCTGATCGCGACCCGGCGCCAGGCCGCCGAGCGGCTGAAGCCGGCGATAACGGCGTGGCTGGGTCGCGGCACGGGCTGATACGATTGGCGCGGGTGCGGACTCATCCTTTCTGTTCCCCGGCGAAGGCCGGGGCCTAGTTGGGGGGACGGATATCGGCTTACCTTGCGTGCAGTTAACAAGCGTCATGGCGCGTTTGGCGTGGCCACGCGATGCAACCCGCCTGACGGTCATCCTCTTCCCCTCATCGCTTCTTCCCCCGATGATCCTTCACATCGGCCGGTGACGGAGATGAATCGGCGACAGCAAAAACGCCTGAACGCATGTACGGTGCGTGGCGCGGGTATTTCGGTGACGGATTCCATTGGGGGGTGGATGGCGGCCTAGCCTTTGGCAGGATGCTGTTGCTAACCAATGTCGCTGGAAATTGCATCCGAAATGAACATGAATCCTCTGTCATCAAGGAATTAGCAGGCGATTTTCACTTGCGTGCCGGGCGGCGAATGGGCTTTTACGCATAGATCCTGCGAGTCGAATTTTTCGACAAGTGCAGAGGTCGGGGTAGACGTTTTCTGTTGATGAGCGGTGAGAATGAATTGGCGACGGCCCGCGCGGCCAAAACTGCGGCGCCGGAGATCATTTTTTCTACCGTTTTCTTTGATGGCACACGCAAGCGGAAGGACGACGAATGGCGCACTTGAAAACCATGGTCACGATTGCGGTGGGTTCTATCGCAGCGGTCGCCGGGATTGCGGCATTTATCGACTCTGCGAACGCGTCGGAGACGATCACCTATACCTATGATGCCAAGGGCCGGTTGATCCTAGTGCAGCATAACGGCACTGTGAACAACAACGTCGTCTCCAACTATACCTTTGATCCTGCTGATAACCGAAAAAATATTAAGGTGACGGGCGCGCCGTAGTGCGATCGGATCTTAATCTCAATTTTCGCTTGGGGCGTGTTTCATGAACTCTAGCCTGTTCTGGCACCGTGGCTTGTGCCTGCATCTGCTTCTGATGGTCGGTGCAATTGTAGGGGTGATAGCGCAAGCGGCGCCAGCCTACGCCCAGAGTCCGATGTATCGCAATCTCGATGCGAATGGCGTCGACCTGACGCTCGGCGATTACGTCATGGCGTTCAAGGAAGGCTCGATCGGCTCCGGCGATGGCGAACTGGCGTTGCTCCGTCAGAATAACGGCAATTATCCATCGCAATGGGATGGATATACCCTCCAGCAGACCGTCAGCGGCGGCGTCACGACGGTCGTGGTCGGGTTCCCCGGGCAGAAGGCCGACAAGTTCATCGGAGGCAACCCCAATTCTGTCACGGGAAACGGCGCCACTTTGACGTTCGGCACCGATCCTACCTACGCCTTCTCCTATGTTTACACGGCGCCTGACGGCACCAAGGTTCTCTTCATCAACCCATGGGGAAATGACGGCATCACAACCAATTTCTGCATCAGCACTGGCACCTTCTGCTCGCTGGTTCCGGCGACGATCGCAAGGCCCAATGGTGCGTCGGTGTCGATTGCCTGGCGCTTGTGGCAACAGCCCAACAACTTCTTCACTTGGCGCATGACCAGTGTGACCAGCAATTATGGCTACGCGATCAAGTTCACCTATCAGACCAATCCCCTTGGCGGCGGCGGAGGTTCATATCCGCCAGCAGGCTGGTACACGCGAACGGTAGCGTCGTTCTTCAACAACAATGTCAGCACGACGGTACCCCAGGCGACCGTCGGCTATGCCTATCCGGCGAGCGATACCGTCGACATCACCGACATGGCGGGTAATGCCTGGGAAGTCACCTCGACCAGCGTCAAGCGACCGGGCGAGGCCAGCCCGAGCTTCACGGTCGGGGGCACCGCCGGGGCGGTTACCTCCGTGACGCGCGACGGGATTACTTTCGGCTATTCCCGCGCGGTGAGCGGCACCACCGCGACGATGACGGTGACCGATCCCCTAAGCCATAGCGCGGTGGTAACATCCGATCTCACGGTTGGCAGGCCGACCTCATCCGCAGACGCCTTGGGAAAGACGACCAGCTATAGCTACGACGGCAGCGGCCGGCTTACGCGGGTAACCGCGCCCGAGGGCAACTATACCCAGTACACGCTGGACAGCCGTGGCAATGCTCTGACGACGACGCATGTCGCGAAATCCGGGTCGGGGCTCACGAATATCGTGACGACCGCAACCTATCCTTCGACCTGCACCAATCCGCTCACCTGCAACAAGCCGACCGCGACTACCGATGCGCTGGGCAATACCACCGATTATGTCTATGACGGTTCGACCGGCCTGATAACCAGCGTAACGGCACCAGCGGCATCGACCGGCGGAATACGACCACAAACGAGATATTCCTACACGACGACCAGCGGCGTGACGCTGCTTACCGGCGTATCGACCTGTCAAACCACGGCCAGCTGTGCCGGGACCGCCGACGAGATCAAAACCACCATCGCTTATGATGCGAACGGGAACGCGACCTCGACCTCGACGAGTGCGGGGAATGGTTCTTTAGCCGCGACAAGGACGGCGACGTTCACTCCAATGGGTGATGTAGCGAGCATCGATGGCCCGCTCTCCGGAACCGCAGACACGGCCCTGTTGCGCTACGATGCGGCGCGGCGACTGGTTGGGACGATCTCCCCGGACCCGGATGGTGCGGGGCCGATGAAGCGCCGTGCGATGCGCACGACGTATGATGCCGCCGGGCGCGTGACCAAGGCTGAAAGCGGGACTGTCAACGGCACCAGCGACACCGATTGGGCGGCGTTTACCTCGCTCCAGCAATCCGTCCCCGCTTACGACGCCAATCATCGCAAGATTAGCGACACCGCGACGGCGGGGGGCACGACCTATGGTGTAAAACAATATAGCTACGATGCGGCGGGCAGGATCGATTGCACCGCGCTGCGCATGAACAGCGCGCTATGGGCTTCGCTCCCTTCAAGCGCCTGCACGGCCCAGACGCCAGGAAGCGCCGGTGCGGATCGGATCAGTAAGGCTACCTACGACGCCGACAATCGCCTGCTCAAGACGACGACGGCCTACGGCACCACCGAGCAATCCGATGATGGCGTCGTAACCTACAATGACAACGGCACGCGCGCGACGCTGACCGATGCCAACGGCAACAAGACGAGCTACAGTTATGACGGGTTCGATCGCCCACTCGCCGTCCACTATCCGACGACGACAACTGGTTCGGGAACGAGTTCGCCAACCGATTACGAACAGGTCACGTACGACGCGGGAAGCGAAGTCGTCAGCCGACGGTTGCGCGACGGGACATCGATAGGCTTCAGCCACGACCATCTTGGCCGATTGACGCTGAAGGATCTGCCGGCCAGCGAATATGATGTCTCCTATGCCTATGATCTGATCGGCCGGCCAACAAGCGCTTCGACCAGCATTTTCAGCGCGACGTTCGGATATGATGCCCTTGGTCGCTTGATCAGCGAGGGCGGTCCGCTCGGGACCGTGAGTGCCCAATTTGACGCAGCCGGCAACCGCACGCGGCTCACCTGGCCCGATGGTTTCTATGTCTCCTACGATCACCTCGTCACCGGCGAGGTCGCGGCGATCCGGGAAAACGGTGCGGCCTCCGGCATCGGTGTGCTTGGATCGTACAGTTATGACGATCTTGGGCGGCGCACGACGCTCGTGCGCGGCAATGGCACTAGCACAACATATGGCTATGATGGTGCATCTCGGCTGTCGGCGCTGACGCTCGATCAATCAGGTACGAGCTCCGATCTGACATTGGGCTTTTCCTACAATCCCGCGTCGCAAATTGCCGCGACGACACGATCGAACGATGCCTATGCCTGGATTGGCGCCGCCAACCGGAATGACGCGTCATCGGTCAATGGCCTCAATCAGGCCACCAGCATGGGCGCCGGCAGCTTGTCGTACGACGCCCGGGGCAATCTCAACTCCACAGGCTCCAGCGTCTACACCTACTCCAGCGAAAACCTGCTGCTGACCGGGCCATCGTCAGCTAGCCTCATCTATGATCCGTTGCTGCGGCTGTATCAGGAGAGCGGCGCGAGCGGCACCACTTTGCTGCAATATAATGGCCAGTCGCTGGTCGGCGAATATGACCCGAGTGGCACGTTGCAAAAACGCTATGTCCACGGTCCCGGCGCCGATGAGGTTCTGGTTGAATATGATCGCGGCACGGGCGGCGTCTATACGCGCGCATGGCTCCACGCCGACGAGCGCGGTTCGATCGTTGCCCAGAGCAACGACACGGGCGCCACGACCGCGACGAACGCCTATGACGAATATGGCGTGCCGGCGTCGACCAATGTCGGTCGGTTCCAATATACCGGGCAGGCCTACATGCCCGAACTTGGCATGTACTACTACAAGGCCCGCATCTACAGCGCGCGGCTCGGGCGGTTCCTACAGACCGATCCCATCGGATATGGCGATGGCGCCAACTGGTACGGTTATGTGCATGGCGACCCCATCAACGGAAGCGATCCAGGTGGGCTGGAGTGCACCGGCTCACACATCTCGACAGCAACCTGCGAACAAACCGGGGCAACCTGTTATGGTATGTGCGGTGGACAACAGCCCACGCCCCCGAAAGCCGCGCCCGCCGGAGAGGGTGGTGCTGGTCAGAGTGGTCGCGGAACGTGGGTGTGCAACGATTGCTTGGGAAGTACGGTTGAAGAGCAACCCGACGACGTAACGGTTACCGCCAATAAATCTTATACCTGGGTCCCGAGCACGGGATCATACTTCAGTCAATTATCTCAAATTCCCGTATCACTATCATCTTTTACAAAATACTTAAGATTGCCCGACTATATCGGCACTAATATAAATATTGCCATTCCCAATCCCCTCACTTTGACGTTTGTTGGATTGTCTGGGACGGCATCTTTGGATAGATATGGGAACTTTTACTGGAGTCCTATCGGAGTAGGAGTCGGAAAATCGGCTACAGTAGTCTCTGGCAGCCTAACTGCAAACTGGATGAACCAACTCAACGTGCCGTCACGGCAGGAAATGAACGGAATGCTCACCACCCACGGTTTTAACGCAACAGCTGGTTTTTGGGGAGGCGTTTCTGAGTCATGGACTCCCGGAACCGGAACATCGACCGGAGTAGGTTTCGTAAGTCCGCAGGCTGGTGCGAGCTACAATTACTCATTTTATGGTGGCCATATTATAAATGGATGGTGATTAAGATGATTTTCAAATCAATATTCATAATTACTATGGCTGCTATTGGAGTTTTTTTTATATTTTTTACAAATATATTTGTAAATTACGTAAAATATTTGAGAAGAATTGGTTGGTTGTCAAAATCCATTACTGGATATGAATATTATGATACAGTCGCATTTCGAATATCGACGAGATTTATCGGCATAATCGCCCTTCTTGTGGCAATCTTAACAACTATTACTTTTCAAAAAAATGTATAGGGTTCCGGTGACAGTCATAGGGTTCCGGTGACAGTCCACTTAATTGACGGTCTGCCGTTGGCGCGGTACGGTCAAGCATGGCACGTTTGGCTCGCGCGGTATTCCCCGGTCACCCGCATCATGTAACGCAACGCGGCAATGGCCGGGCGCAGACCTTTTTTGGCGATGAGGATTATGCGCTGTATCGCGATCTGCTGGCCGAGCATTGCGCGGTGGCCGGGGTCGCGGTGTGGTCATGGGTGCTGATGCCCAACCATGTCCATCTGATCCTCGTGCCGGGCGACGAGGACGGTTTGAGGCACGCGCTGTCGGTCGTGCACCGGCGCTATGCCGGCCACGTCCATGCGCGGCTGAAAAAGACCGGGCATTTCTGGCAGGGCCGGTTCGGCTGCGTGGCGATGGACGAGGCGCATCTCGGAGCGGCGCTGCGCTACGTCGCGCTCAATCCGGTTAGGGCAGGGCTCGTGGCGCGTGCTGCCGATTGGCCGTGGTCGAGCGTTGCCGCGCAACTCGGCCGGATCGACGACAACATCACCTGCGTCGAACCGGTCAGAGAGCGCTATCCGGATTTCGCCGCGCTGCTGGCGGCGGGGGAGGATGAGGAAATGTCGCTTGGTCTTCGCAAGGCGGAGCGCATCGGACGGCCCGTGGGTGCCGCGGATTTTCTGGAAGGGCTCGAACGAGACAGCGGACGCGTGCTCCAGCGGGGCAGGCCGGGGCCGAAGCCGGCGCTCGCGGGGAGTTAAGTGGACTGTCACCGGAACCCCACGTGCAGAAACCCCTTAAATCCAGGCGGTGTGGACGACAAGCGGCCCATGGGTTGGCGCCCGCTAAGACCCGTCATGTTTGTTTGCCTATGTCAATAATTGTGCAAATGATGTTAGTGAGGTAGGGTGCTCACCATTCACTTAGGAGCAGCGACCATGACGATGAACGTGTCTGTTGGCGAACGGTGGGAGGGCTTCGTCGAAAATATCGTGAAGGCGGGCCGCTATAATTCGGCAAGCGAGGTGGTTCGCGAGGGCCTGCGCCTGGTCGAAGAGCGGGAGGAAAAGCTGAAGTGGCTGCGCGACAAGGTGAATACCTCGATCGCGCGCGGCGGCGCCTACACCAGCGAGGAGGTTCTGGCGCACGTGAAAGAGGTCATGGATCAACTTCCAGCGTCGGGCGCCTGAATGCGTCGGCTCGTGTATCTCGCGGACGCACGCGCCGATTTGGCCGAGATATTCCATTATATCAGAAGCGAAAGCGGCAGCAGCGACATCGCCTACGGCATTACGGTGACACGTGCAAAAACCACTAAACTCAAAGCGGCGTGGAGGGTGGGCGACCAAATTCAGGCCGCAACGATAACGTCGTGCGCTTAACTCGATTCAACAACCCGCAAGATTGCCGCATAAGTGCAGCCAGTCCGCAACCACTCGGCTCTTTCTCAGCGTTGATCTCGAAACCCGCACCCGGCTTCCCAAACAAGCCGGGTGCCGGCCAACCCCCTACGGCGCCGCCGGCACGCAAGCCGTGCCCGGAATCGCCGCCTTGATCGCCCCGCACGCCCGCGCCGCCTCCGCGCTCGACCCCAGCGGCCCGGCCAGCAACAGCGTTAGCGGCCCCCGCTTGGGGAATGATCCCTGCAACCCCGGCACCACGCCACGCGCCTCGATCTTGCGCCACAGATTGTGCGCGTTGTTCTCGTCGCGATAGGCGCCGAGCTGGAGCTTCCATCCGCCGCCACGCGCGGCCACCACCACTGCCAGCCTAGCAGGCGCGGCGGCCGGCGGCGCGGGCTGTGTCGCTGGCGGCACCTGCGTCACCACCGGCGCCGGCCCGCGCGGGCGGCTCGGCGCGATCGCCGGCTGCTGCCCGGCATTCTGGTCGTAAGAGGACGCCGGCAGCTCGGTGCCGCGCATGCCGCCGCTGGTGCCGGTGCCGGCAATCTCCGGCGGCAGCTCGGGGCGCTGCGCCTGCGCCTCATAGAGTCGCGCCAGCACCAGGCCCTGCTGGCGCTGGTCGAGCGGGATATATTCGTCCATCTGCGCCTGCACCTGCGCGGCGCGCGGCAGGCCCGAGGCGGCCGAGCGCACCAGCAGGGCATAGGCGCGCGGCCAGTTCTTCTCCACGCCGTCGCCGTTGAACAGCATCGTGCCGAGCACCATCTGCGCGCGCGGCTCGCCGCGGGCGACCGACTTTTCCAGCCACGGCACGGCCTCGCTGCGCTTGCCCTCGTCGAACAGAGTCAGCCCGTAATTGGTGATCGCCTCGATATGGCCTTGCAGCGCGGCCTTGCGGAACCAGCCCTCGGCCATCGGCAGGTCGACCGGCACGCCGCGGCCGAGGCGGTACGCCTGGCCCATGTTGAACTCGGCATCGGCATCGCCGGCATTGGCATCGACCCGCCAGATCTCGACCGCTTTCCGGTAATCGCCCCGGCTCCACGCATCGACGCCGGCCTTGACGTCGGCCGTTGCTGGCAGCGCGCCCGCCAGCGCGATCAGGGAGACGGCCAGTGCCGTCTTTCGCATCAGGTACCGCATCATGTGATCCAATCCCGTTACGCCACTCGACAAGGATCATGCCGCGTAACGCGGATTTGGCAAAGATTTCGTTAGCCATGTCGTGTCGTTGTGGGGCGCGGCCCGCGGTGTGAGGCGTGCGTTAACCTCTTCTTGACGGGTGCCATGTCATTTCCGCTGCCGAACAACGGGCTATTAGGGGCGACAATGCGCATCCTCGCGATGGCATCTCAAAAGGGCGGGTCGGGCAAGACCACGCTATCCGGACATCTCGCCGTGCAGGCGCAGCTGGCCGGCGCTGGACCGGTCGTGCTGATCGACATCGATCCCCAGGGGTCGCTGTCCGATTGGTGGAACGAGCGCAGCAGCGAATATCCCGCTTTCGCGCAGACCACCGTCGCGCGGCTCGCCGCCGATCTCGAGGTGCTGCGCCAGCAGGGTTTCCGCCTGGCGATGATCGATACGCCGCCGGCGATCACCATGGCGATCCAGAGCGTCATCGCCGTCGCCGAGCTC
>Ga0163162_10003162_pt1 | contig 15736 bp, 12 predicted proteins | sample S55metaG_FD_115310 | JGI IMG/M metagenome (GOLD analysis project Ga0163162, IMG submission 115310) | Switchgrass rhizosphere microbial communities from Kellogg Biological Station, Michigan, USA - S5-5 metaG | ecosystem: Host-associated > Plants > Roots > Rhizosphere > Soil | place: USA...
CAGCTGCCCTATAGCTGCCCCGGAGTTGCCCTGAAGCTGCCCTGTAGCTCCCGTAAACTTTTCAGGAAAGATTAAGGATGGCTGAAATATTATTTCGGTTGGATGCCCTGCCTGGCTTCATGCTTGGGCGCAACGGATGACCAACGGAGGCAAAAAAAGATCACTTACTCTTTATACACTCGTCATACTCCTCAATAAGGATTTTCCATACTCCTGCTTTCCCTTCGGTTGTGGTAATGTTTTCAAAGGGAGACTTTTTCTCTGCAAACTGGTCAAGAAGGCGCTCCTTCATTGCCTTGCAGGCCTTGAAGGCAGACATTATATTGTAATTACTTATCCAGTTATTAAGATTGTTTAAAGGGGCATCCTCACGCAGGTGTACATAGTATTGCATCTCGTTCTTCTTATTGGTCCAGCTATACAGTCCCGGTCTTCCTTTTCCTGCCAGCCTCTTTACAAATATGTTCTTCATTGTCGCCTCACCATTTTCAATATCGAACCTGTAAAAAGTGTCTTTCTCAATTATGATAGATGATACCAGTCCGGCGTTAATGCTAAACTTTGGATCCTTTGTTCCTGCAATTCCCAGCATTTTTAAAAGCCTGTTTGAATCGCTTATTGTGCCTTCAGCCTCAAACTTTATCATTCCTTTATTCTCACCCGTAAGGTTTACATATACATTGCCATTAATATCAGTGCCTGCCACATTAGATAAGGCCTTATACTTTTTTACCTGTGCGCCGGCTTGGAAAGCAAGGAGGAGGATAAGTAAGAAGAGAGGAAGAGACTTGCTATGCATATTTTATTTTTGGCTAAGATAATCTCTAAAAAGCAACCGCAGCTAAAGCACAATTTTACCAGAACTCATCATCCGTTATATCGATGGAGCTTTTTATGGTAACACCATTGCCGGGCTCTCCCTTCCAGTAACACCTTGCTATGCTCACCTTTAGCTCAGGATCGTTACGGCCCTCCGAAAGAGTAATATATTTATTATCGATCCTCATCACATAATCTTTCCCGTTTTGTGTTATCTCGGTCTGGTCGCTGGTGGCATCCATGCGTATCCATCCTTGTCTTTTCAGGTACACTTCAGACCAGGCATGCAGAGGATTATTGCCACCTGCATCTGTCACCATTCCGAATATGGATTTTGCGGGTATCTTATTAGCCCTTAGCAGCGCCACAAGCAGGTCGCTGTAATCCATACACTTGCCAACTCCTGTCTCCAATACTTTCTCTGCGCCTATAGCATCCTTTAGTTTATATCTAACATGTCCTTTTACATATTCATAGGTTTTCATTACCGTTTCTATATCTGTATTTTGTTTAAGTGTTTCAGCTACAGCCATAATTCTTGGGCTCTCAGATTCAATATCTTTTTCAGCCACCAGGAAGTTGGAGAGTTCTGCCTGTGTATCCCCGTTGGAAAAGGCCACTCTTTTGAAAATAACGACGTGGCATTTCATGGTGATCTTAACATCCGAAGCTGGCTCAGAAAAGCTGAAACTCGCATAGCTGTTCCCGTTCTTTTTATAAATGCTGTCAGGCTTTACAGAGAAGGTTAGCTTGCTTATGGTTTGCCTGTCCTTAATATTATCAGGAACTATCAGCTTCACGCTCAGCAAGCTGATATGCCCCTTTACCGCAAAATTATAAACCACCTTCATGCTAATCTCTTTTCCGCTCGTTGGTTTCTTATGTGCAAATGAGGTAACTGCAAAAAGGGTGAATACAAAGAAAATTAAAGAACGGATATTTAGTGTCATAAGTACAATTAGTTGGGATGTCAAAAATAAGGATTTAGATGATAGTTCCGGACTGGCACAAGTATCCGATCACGGTGGCTGAAATATTATTTGGGTTGGGCACCTTGCCTTGCTTGATGCTTGCGCGCAACAGAAGACCAACCGAGGCGAGAAAATGATTTGGTATTTAGATGTTTTTTCTAAAGTTTTTCTTAAGTTGTGTTTCCAAAAATTATGCTGCTATGATAATTGACTACCCTTTATCTCCAAAAGACATAGATGTAAAAAAGCTTCAGCCATCCCCTGAGTTTAAGAACCAGGTTTGGAAGGTAATGACCTCTATTATCTTGTTCATCGTTACCTACCTAATTCTCGTGGCCGCTTCCGTTGCCCTTGCTGTGGGCTGCTTTTACCTGGGAGGCTTTGTCATTATTTCCCGGCTCAGTTTTGTTACCTTAATGATAGGCCTGGGGTTAATTGCGGTGGGCGTCTCTGTGGTTGTTTTTGTAATTAAATTTATTTTTTCAGTTAACAGGTCAACAGATGAATCCCGGATCGAGATACTTGAGGGCGACCAGCCAAAATTATTTGAGTTCATAAGAGAACTGACCAAAGAAACAAAGACACCTTTTCCAAAGAAAATATTTCTTTCCGGTGATGTAAATGCTTGTGTGTTTTATAATTCCAGCTTTTGGAGTATGTTCTTGCCCGTTCGTAAAAACCTGCAGATAGGCCTGGGCCTTGTCAATACTGTAAACCTGAGTGAGTTTAAAGCTATAATGGCTCACGAGTTTGGACACTTTAGCCAGAGAAGCATGAAGCTCGGAAGCTTTACCTACAATGTCAACCAGATCATTTACAACATGCTTTATAACAATAACAGCTATAATGAATTCCTGTCATCATGGGCAAAGATCAATGGTTACTTTTCTTTTTTTGCTCTTGTGACAGTAAAGATTGCAGGGTCCATTCAGTTGGTTCTGAAAGAAATGTACAAGATCATTAATAAGAGTTACATGAGCCTTAGCAGGGAAATGGAGTTTCATGCAGATGCTGTCGCGGCCAGCGTCAGCGGGTCTAATAATATGATCTCGGCATTGGCGAGGGTAGAGGTTTCGGCTTCCTGCTATTCAGGTACTCTTAAAAGTGCTGATGAATGCCTTAAGAACAAAAAAGTCCTTAGTAATTTATACAGCGGGCAGCTTGTTGTATTGAACCGTTTTGCTATTGATAATCAGCTACCCGTTAAACATGGGTTACCTGAGATCTCAACAAGCTTTATCAACTCTTTCTCTAATTCAAGGGTCAATTACAAAGATCAATGGTCCAGCCATCCTCCCCTTGCTGAAAGGGAGGAGCATCTTAAAAAATTAGGTTTCTATGCCGAAGCAGATACAAAAGCGGCCTGGTGCATATTTGATAATGCAGAGAAGCTACAGGCAGAGATGACAAATAATATATATAAGAATGTCGCCAGTGGCGAAGAGGAAAAGCTGGATGCCCGGGGTTTTGAATCCTATTACCTGAAAAGCATTGAAGACCTTTCTTTCCCCGAAGCCTATAATGGATATTATGACGGGCGCATGGTTGATGTTAAAGACTGGAACATTGACGAGGTAAGTTCAGAGGAGGTGCATATGAATTTTGATGACCTGTTCAGCAGATCCAATAGCCAGTTGCAAACCCTCATAACTCAAAACGAAAGGGATATTGCATTGCTGAAAGAAATAATGGCAAAGAATATTGATGTAAGAAATTTTGATTTCGATGGTAAAAAATATGCCCGAAAAGACTGCGCGGAAATAATAGAAAACCTGGAGACCGAAAACGAAGGGCTTAAGACAAAGCTGCAGGCACTTGATAAGCAGGCTTTTGCTTACTTCTGCAAAGTAACAAACAGGGAGAAGCTGAAAGCCATGTACTCAGAATTTAAAGATATGAATAGCAGGAGTGATAACTTTATTAAGAAGGCAAATGCCGTATTTGATATCCTTAATGTCTTTTATGTTGGCGGCTTAACTGTAGAAGAGGCAGGCAGGAAGGTCAGCATTTTGAAAGATGAAGAAGAGGTAATAAAAAAAGCATTCGAAAAATTAATAGCTGAAAGGGTTGTAGATAATGATAGCAACAGGGAGCTGTTAAAAGGTATGAAGGCATTTATTGATAGCAATTATGTTTACTTCTCCGGCGAGTCATTTCTTAATGGAGACCTACAGGGCCTTTCTGATATTATCATTGCTGTGGCCAATTACCTTGCTGAGCAAAAATATAAGTATTATAAAAGCTTATTGGAATACCAGCTAAGTATGAACAAGCCAGAAATAGGGGTAGAGAATGAAATGATGGTATTGAATTAATACCAGCCGGGCATGCCAAAACAAAAAGAACATATCAGAGAATTTCCATTGTATGGACTGCTTTTATGCGGAATAATACTCCTTATTATCGGGACCTATATGTTAATGACAGATTCTTATGGAGTAGGCTTTGCCCAAAGGAACCGTAATAGCGCTGGTGTTATGGGGAAGGGCTATATCAATGGCTACTGGGTTATCGCCTTTGGAGCAATATTTACGATTATTCCTCTTTGGATATTAAAAGCACAAGGCTCATTTAAAAAAAGACCTGCTGATGAGAATAGCAACATGGAATCTTGAAAGGCCAACTAAGAATGGCAAGAAGAATGCAGAAATAATAAAGACACTAAAAGGCCTTGATGCCGATATACTTATTCTTACTGAGGCGAATGAATGTATAGACTTAGGAAGTGAATATGAGTATTATATGACAGAGGTTCCTTATTCTGTTCCGGGCAAAGTGATCTATAAAGAAGGAGAAAGGCGGGTTATTATCTGTGTTACTAAAAAGTATACGTCCAAGCAAAGGGACTATACATACGACCCTCAAACAACTATTTGTATTGAGGTAGAAACCGAATCTAAACGGTTAGCCATATATGGAACTATCATTGGCGTTTATGGCAATAAGGGCGATCAGTTTAAGGAGGGTCTTGCAGCCCAGATAAATGATTTTAAAAAGATCCCTAAAGAAATGCCTCTTTGCATTGCCGGAGATTACAACATGACCTTTAGTGATAATTATTACAAAACTGATCCGGAAAGGAACATGCTTGCAGATGCTTTTATAAAATTGAAAATGTATAATCTTACCTCCGCCATACCTGATAATATAGACCACATCACTGTAAGCAGATCTCTTCTTACGGGAAGAAGTTTAAAAATAGCATCTTTTAATATTGATAAGGCTGGTAAAATTAATAAGAAACTAAGCGATCATATGGGGGTAATGGTGGAAATTCTATAATTGTGCCCATCGTTGGTGAGCGACAAACGATAACAGGTGTATTGAAGTTTAATTGAAGTGTCATTGAAGTCATGATGAAGTCACGACCCTGAAGCTGCCCTATAGGTGCCCTGGAGTTGCGCTGAAGCTCCCCTGAAGCTCCGGTAATTTTTTTAGGAAGGCAAGGATGGCTGAAATATTATTTCGGTTGGTCATCCACCTACCTATGCTTGCGCGCAACGGAAGACCAACCGAGGCAAAAAATGTAGCTTGGTTAAAAAAGAGCGTTATAAACTTCTTCAGTATTAAAATCAGGAGAACCTTGCCGAGAAAAATAATTGGCATACCTCGAGATGATATCTTTAAGGAATGGCCCAGAGATAGTAGCTATTCGTTTGGCTTTACCTTTAGAAAGTCTATCCTTTACAATACTTGTAGAAATTGTTGTCTTTGCTTGGAAGTCAATAAATCCAGCTTTGATAGAATTTACTTTAGGAACAAAATGGTATCTCGGAATACTATTAGTAATTAATCTTTTGAGTTTTTCATCTTTGCTTTTGCTTAAAGGTCTTTTTGAAAATTCCGCATCTAAACTTTCCCATTCTTTAATAGAAATAAACAATATATAATCTGCATTGTTTTGACAAAAATCGCAGGCAGGAGTAAGGACTAAACAGATTTGGCCTGCGAATTCTAGAATATCTCCAGTATATAACTCGGTTTTTATAGGAGGGGTAATATAGAATTCATAAGGATGATATTTTTCAACTTCTTCATCGATATATTCTTGCATATGAGACAATGTATATCTTAATAAAGATTTTTCTTTTTCAACCGAAGTTCTAGATTTATCTGCTACCCAAGTTTCAATTGAGTCGGATAGGTGTTTCCAAAATATTTCATTTAGATACTTTTCAATATGGCCTACCTTTCCTAAAATTTTGGTTATTCCAGTATTAAATATTTCTACAATTTGTTCTAAGTAATTATCTTCTTCCCCCCTTACCTTTAATTTAAAAAATGCGCTTTGTTGTTTTATGTCTTCTGATAGATGTTGTGGTGTTCCGGTTATAATAAAAACGGGAAAACGTAAGTGGCCTTTTATTTCTCGAAGAACATCATTTCCTGAATAATTGTCATCTTGTGTACCTTTTGAATCCAACTTTAAATCGACAATTGCAGCATCAAAATATCTTTCTTCATTTTTTAATATTGCAAGCGCCTCGTCTTTATTATCAATAAGGGTTGCGGATATTTCAACTTTGCTACCAAGATTAAAAGATTTAATATCTCTTTCATACGATGTTAGTATCTCTGGAGTGTCTTCAACAATAAGTAATTCTAATTTTTCCATGATTTGTTTATTTCAATTTGAAAATAAGCTCCTCGCGAGGATTTTCGTGCTATTAATTTTCCTGCTAATCTTTGCGCAGCTTCGCCAGCAATTGCTAGACCTAATCCGGTACCATTCAATTTTTTTGAGTAACCTGGTTCGAAAATAATTTCTGTTTCAATTTCATTGTCAGTTAGTCCGGGACCATTGTCTTTGTAATCTATGAGCATAGATTCAGATGTTTCCGATGCTTCAATTATAATTTCTTTATTTTGTTGATTTGAGGTGGTTAGCCAGTAAATGCTATTTTCTAATAAATTCGTAATTGCAGTAAATAAATCATCCTCCCATCCGAATACTTTTAATGATTTATTGACATTAATTGTTATCAAGATGTTCTCCTTTTTTGCAGTTTCCTTAAATATTTGAGAGGCATTATAAATGGCAGGAGCAATCGAGAACTCTTCCCGATTACCTCTCCTTTGAGTGGCAAGTGGGTTTACTCTCTTAAATAGGTCTGAAATAAGTTTACTGTTACGTCGAAATCCATTAATACTTTCATCCAATTCTTTTAACAATTCTTCATCTTTTGTAGCCTTATAGTGTTTAATATATCGTTCAATTACATTAACTTCTGTATTAAAAAAATGAAGAGGTTTTCTTCCTTCGTGTAAGATAAAACTTACAATCTTGCCCAATGTCGCTTGCCCTTGGTATATAGCAATTGTTTTTTGTATGTCTTCTAATAATTCTGTTTTATTTTCTTCCTCTTCTTTTAATATCTTTTTTATTTGGTCAACATTTTCCTTTCCAACTTTAAATTGCAAAAGCTTTGCTTCGATATTTTTAGAAAGGTCAGAAAAGCTAAACAAGTTCTGCATGCTGTCTTGCAACGTTTTTTTTCCTTGTCTACTTTTGAAGCTTTTTTGTCGATAGCTTAATCTTCTAGCTTCTAGCTCACGTAGTGCTTTTTGAGATAATTCCTTTAAGCCGAAATAGTATTCATTTTCCTTTAGTCCATCTCTTGCACTTTTTTCTTCTAAATGGGAGAGTTCCTCGGATTGAATAGTAATGAAGCCAACAATTTGGTTATTACTTATTTTTAATGTAAAATTTTGTATCCTGTCTTTATCTAAATCAAGCCAGTCAATCCCTCTATTTCCGTAAGGTCTAATCCTAAAACGATTTTTATAAATGTTCACTCCATAAACCTCATTCAGCATTGCTTTTGCTTGATTTTTTCCTGCATATTTCTCTGTAATAGGATCAATAAGACCTTTGCTAATTATATTTTCAATCGCTTCCGGCTCTCTGTCAAATACTCTAAAATCAATAAGTAACTCTCCGCAATAGCTCCCGCCATTTTCAAGTTTATATTGAGTTTCTATCAATTCAGATTGTTTTGTCTTCCCTACATTATTTTCATATGTGAGGGTTGCTTTACCTTTCGAATCTATTTTACCACTCACTCTATAATCATAAAGCTCAATTATGGGGTAGGTTTCAATATCAAATATCTTATTATTATATTCTGCAACAGGGGAATTAATAAATGATAAATTGATATTAAATAGATCATTTTCAAAATCTTTAAATGGAGAAATAAGTTTTCTTAATTCATTTATTAGATTGTCAATTGCAGCTTTATCCCAAACTGAAACTTTTGGATCCTCATATTCATCTCGGGCGATTATTTCGATAAATGTGCCTGCTTTATTGGTTGTCTCTTCTGTGTCGACCAAAATGTCAATATTTTCTAAAAATTCTTCCGTCTTGAATATCCTCCAATCTATAACTGCGGTCGATTTGTTTCCATTTTCATCTATAGAGCACAATGTCATTTCTTGGCCCAAGATAGCAGCAGCAAATCTTCCTATTCCTTTCCTTCCTTGAAATAGTCTATTTTTTTTAGGGCTTTCTTTTCTGTTCAACTTGTCCTTAGTTGCGGGGACAAGCCATTTATTAACAATTACATCAAATGTCATCCCATGTCCATCATCTTCAATTGTGATTATTAAAGCTGGCTTATTTTGAATGCTTTTGTATTCGAAATTTATATTTACATATGACGCATCAGCATCATAAGCGTTTTTTACAAGTTCTACTAATGCTGCATAAGAATCGCCAATTAAATCACTTCCAATTGTATGGATTAATCTAGCTGCTGGCCTTATTTTATGATATCTAGTATTCATTTGTTTGGCTTTTTAGCAACATTAATGCTGCTGAATTAATAATAGAGAATTCTATATTGGTTCTTCTAAGTTTATAATATCATAACTACTATACAGAGAAGAAATATTTCCAGATTTTATTCTAAACTGACTTCTCCTTTTTATATTCTGTTTTCTTCCTCCTTCAATTGCCAGCTCTAGCTTAATTCCGGGGTCGTAATAAATATTACCATTCCCGATTTGATTTAAAAAGAACGAAAAGTCAGTTGATGAGCCAAGCATTATATTATTACCATAGGAATACTGTTGCTTGCTTAAAGGGAAAAGCTTAGCGTCTTTTCTTATCAACGAGGGTACATAACAAGCATTTGCATGCTTTTTATTCCAATGCTTCAGGAGCGAAATAAAAGACCATGATGCAGCAACTTTATTGTTAGTATCCACTAAAGCTAAACAGCCACTTGAGTCTGTAATTTTATTTGATTCTGGATCATAACCTTCTAGTGTTAATTTCAATTTCGTAGTGTCTTGTACTCTATCATACTTATGTATTCCTCCGAAATTCAGTCTCGCTTCTCTACCCATTTTGTCAGCATATCCAAACTTCCTGATAAAAGCTTCAACTCCCTCTTCAACATATAACCCATGGGTTGGCTCAGGGGTCATAAGGGTAACAACTGAACTGCTGTACTTTCTAAAATCCTTCACAGCGAATTGCTTTATCTCCCATCCCAAATAATCTGGTTCAGCATATCCATTTGGAGTAATACCAAGCTCAGCCTCTAATGTATAACCTCCGCAATTACTAGAAATGCAGGGTAAAATATTCCTATTTGCATCTAATCTTTTAGAGTCAATCCATCCTAATTCGTGAATCCTTTTTAGCTCTTTTATTAATTGACCCTTGGTGTCTAATTCAATCTTGTTACCTATAATTGCTATTTCGGTAAAAACTCCTACTTCATTCAAGTTTTTTAATGACTCAAACTCTCTTGTAATTTCTGAATCAGGAGAAGATACGAAACCGATAATTTGTCCTTCGGGTTTTATTCCCAGAAACAATAATCTATTATCTAATCTAGAAGTCATTAATTCCGATGGGGCACCTTTACTTCCTTTTAAAAACCCAGAAAACCTAACCTCAGGATATTTTGGATATAGAATTAATTGAGCCTCAAGTGCCGGAAAAAGTTGCCCTTCTTCATCAGTCCAATAAAAGTCAAGCTTGCTTTTGAATCTGTTTCGTTTCCAATCCCCAGGATCGCAGGCAATAATATCTTTAATTGGTAAAACGTTTATTACTTCAAAACTTCCTCCCAAATAAACCTGATTTTTCGAATTGTCATTTGGAGATAGCCTTTTGATATAGACCTTTTGACATCCTTTATCAGAAAATAGTTCCAGGAGGTTTTTGAATGTCATTTGACTTTGGTTTGCATTGTTTTTACAACCTCCTCGCCGATAGCTTCAATCAAGGGAACTACTACGGAGTTCCCAAACTGCTTGTATGACTGATTCATAGAAACAGCATCAACAATAAAATGATCTGGATATCCTTGTAATCTCGCCGCTTCGCGTTGAGTTAGTCTTCGGGGATTCTTATTCCTTTGAGGTATTAGTATTTCTGAACCATCTTTATAATATCGTGCGCTCATTGTTCTGCTAATTCCATTAAGGTCGGTTAATCCAAACCCAAAACCATTGCCTTGTGCTTTATGTTTAGCGGCGTAATCCTGTAAGTATTTCCAGAGATGGTCAGTTAAAGTATACTTTGCATCTACTTTATTTTCAAGGATGTCTTTAAACTTTCTGTCAAGACTCTCTATTTCAGGGAATTCAAATTTTTCTTTATTCTTATAAATTTCGGAGTCAAAGCCAACCATAAAAGTTCTTTCCCTGTTCTGTGGAACAAAGTGCTTCCCGTTTATTACTTTATAATGAAATGAGTAACCTAGTCCACTCAGTGTTTCTTTTATTACTTTAAATGTTTGACCCTTGTCATGAGTTACAAGGTTTTTTACATTTTCTAAAAAGAATGCCTTTGGTCTATGTTTTTTAATAATCTCTGCAATGTGAAAAAACAAATTGCCCTGTTTTATATCATCAAATCCATGACTCCTTCCCAAACTTATTTTCTTTGATACTCCCGCTATTGAAAAAGGCTGACAAGGGAATCCTCCACATAAGACATCGAACTTTTCAGGAATCCACTTTTTAGTTTCTTCTTTAGTTATATCACCAAATGGGATTTCTCCAAATTTTGCATAGTAGGTTCTTTGGGCATATTTATCCCATTCAGACGAAAACGCACATTCACCCTGATTTGCTTGCATTGCAATTCTAAATCCTCCAATACCCGCAAAAAGATCTATAAAAGTAAACTTCGGATACACAGGTTTTGGAAAGGGAATGTCATCATTATAAGTTATCAGATATTGCAAGGCCTCCTCAGCAGCAATGTTGCTAAGTTTCTCATCTGAAAATTCACCGTATAATTCAATCGCAAATTTTAATGCGGGTGCTTTTAATTTTCTCTTTTTTGTTCTTACGTAATGTGTAATTACTGCAGCCTTATAGTTGTCAGGCCCGAAAAGTGAATACTTCCATAGCTTTTCTGCTATTTCTGCAACCCCGGTTTCTATTAATGTTATACTTTCCCTTTTCTTCATCTCTTCCCTTTCTTTTTCCCATTAAACAAATCATTATCAAAGAACTCTTTGGGTGTTACTTCTAAACCTGCTAATATCTTTTCAAGGCTCTCAATGGAAATATTTCTACGCCCATTTTCGACATGGTTCATAAAGCTTCGGTCAACTTCGGATTTCCATGCAACAGCTTCCTGAGTAAGATTTAATTCGGTACGGATCTCTTTAATCCGCAAGCCAATTTTGGTCTTGATATCCATTTGGCAATACTATCCTATGTGACTTAAAGTCCGTTGGCTTTTAAGTCACGTTGAATAACTTCGATAAAAATGTGCTAGGAAAGTTCTTCGAGTAGTGCAGTTAGCGTTTTCTCTAGCTTGAGAGGTTTGGTTTTACATTCCCATAAGTTAATGATCTTCCAACCCTCTTTCTTTAAAGCCTTAATAGCTTTGGTGTCATTAGAAATATTGGAGTTGATCTTGTTAAGCCACCATTCAGTTCTTGTCTTCGGCACAACAAAATATTTACACCGCTTATGCCCATGCCAGAAGCAGCCATGTACAAATATTACTGTCTTGTATTTGGGTAGTACTATATCTGGCTTTCCGGGCAGGTTTTTAACGTGCAGCCTGTATCGAAATCCATGAGAGTGTAAAAACCTACGTACCAGCATTTCAGGCTTTGTATCCTTGCCCTTTATCCTGCTCATGTTAAAACTCCTTACCTCTTTGCTATGCACATCTGCCATAGAGCAAAGGTACTTTAAACACCACTTGTCCTTAAAATCAACATGTTTTAAATCCGGTCAGAATAAACCTTTCAGCGGTCCGCATCCAAACCCCTTTTCTCCTTATATTTGAATCCATTATTTACCAGGTTGCGACTGCCAAAACATAACTTATGAAACGTCTTATCTCTCTCCCTATATTATTCATTTTGGCTTTTACTGCCAGCTCGCAGGATATTCAAAAATCGCTTTTGTGGAAGATAAGCGGCAAGGATATGAAGCAGGCCTCTTACCTGTTTGGCACTATGCACCTGCAGGACAGGAGACTCTTTAACTTCCCCGATTCGCTATATAGCGCTATTGACAACTGCACGGCCTTTGCACTGGAGATAAATCCTGACAGCATCAGCGGTACGATGTCAGCCTATCTTACCCAGTACCTGAAGAACATGGACAAGTCGAAGAAGATAAAGGACATGCTTACGAAGTCGGAGTTCAGCGACCTGAAAAAGAGATTTTCCAAAGGGGATGAGGATATAGATCTTGACAAGCTTACACTCAAGCAGGCTTATCTTCTTAAAGAAAAGTTGACTAGGCCCGCCAGGCATGCTGACGACATGCCCACTTTTGTAGACGCCTTCCTGTACAGCATTGCAAGGGATAAGAACAAGCTCATTACGGGACTGGAGAACTTCAGCGACCAGGTAAACCTGCTGGAGGGCCTCTCTGATGACTTTGACCCGCACGAGCTGCTGCAAAACCTGGAGCAGGGAAAAGCAGAAACAGAGAAGCTTGTAAATGTTTACCTGGATAAAGACCTGAAGAAGGTGCAGAACATGACGGAGCTGATGCCGGCCAAGATGGAAGAGGTAATGCTTACCAACAGGAATATGAAAATGCTTCATTCCATGGACAGCATAATGAAACACGCGAGCCTGTTCGCGGCGGTGGGGGCGGCACATCTGCCGGGGGCGGGAGGATTGATAAAGCTGCTGAGGAGCGAGGGTTATACTGTTGAGCCTGTAATATGCAATACTTATACCCATGGATCAACCTATAAGTTTCATAACTCGATGAAGAGCTGGGTGGAGGTAGTAAATAAAGAAGCGGGCTATAGCGTTAAAATGCCGGGCAAGCCAAGCGATGTAGATTATACGAACAATATTAAAATGAAGCTGTTCTACGACCTGATGGGCGAGCAGGGATTTTATACCATGCACATCAGCTCACCCCTGCTTTTAAAAACAGAGGCGCGTGACAGCCTTCTGAAAGGAATGACTGATAATTTTATTGTCAGGTCGAATGGAAAGAGCGTTTCTGAAAAAGTAGTTAGTAACAATGGAGCAGCTGGCAAGGAATTTACCTTCACGGCAACGGACAAGCTGCTCTACAGGGTGCAGCTTCTTGTTAACGGGACTGACCTTTATATGCTGATGAGCAACAGCAAGACGGAGCGTACCGCCGCAACGGATTCATTTTACAATTCATTCCGCCTGCTGGAAAAGGTGAAGGTGAAAGGGGTGGTGAAAGACTTTGCTGAAGATTTTATAAGAGTGAAGATGATTGGAGATCCTTCAAAAAATGTTGCATATTCAGACGACTCCACTGCTATCCAGGTAAGCTATTTTTCAATTGATGATATGCAGGGATCTTATTATTATGTAGGAATAGATAAAGCAGCGGCAGGATATGTTTATGGAGAAGACTCCACAATGAGCGAGGAATATGCAACAAGCCTGAAGGATAAAGGGTTTGTCGGGAAAATGAAAATAGTGACGACTCCCCAATATACCGCTAACCAGTATGAAGGAACTATAAGCGGGGCTTGGCTGAAGGCAAATACGATATTCAGGGGAAACAGGAAATACACTTTATTTATAATGTACCCCGAGAGCAAGGAAGCCGAAGCGAATGCGGACGACTGGTTCCAATCTATCGAGCTGGTACCTTTTCCCGAGGTAATCTTCTCTTCACAGCTTGCGCCTGACAGCTCATTCAGGACCATGGCGCCTGTTCCCTTCAGAAGATTCATAAGCAAAGACTACCCTTCCTATGACGTGAAAAATACCAACTTCCTGAGCTGGGATTCTATACGAAGCATAAATTTCAATGTTCTTACAGAAAGACTGAACCCCTACACGTGGGTATCTGATGACTCTTTAGCACTGGTGAAGTGGTTAAAGACATATAAGAAGGAAGCGGAGGAGCTTACTGATTTACATTATATAGTGAAGGATGGTGTGAGCTCTTTGTCTGCACGGATGGCCAATAAACGCTCATCGCAGCATAAGTGGCTGAAGGCTGTAAGGCAAGGCAGGACAAGGTATTTACTCATGTCCACTATTCCCTGGTTTGCTAAAGAGGATAAAAGTGTCATGGCTTTCTTTAATGATTTCACGATACTAAAGAAAGACACTTCTGAGGTTCAGCTGAACAGCAACGCATTCTTTTCCGCACTGCATAGCAGGGATTCCGCAACGTATGAGTCCGCGCTGGAAGCTGCAGGCAGTATTACATTCAACGATAAAGAAATACCTGTATTGCTGAAGGAGTTTCTAAGCTTTTTCCCAAGGGATTCTTCGTGGAAAACCGCGTCAAACCGCATATTAGATCAGCTGGAATTGCATTCGGATAAGCTTTCTATACAAGATATAACGAACCTGTATGTCAGCATTCCTAAGGACAGGGAAAGTCAAAAATTCTCTATCCTCAAATTACTTACCGGTGTAAAAGACAGTGTGGCGGCATTCGCGAAGCTGAAGCAGCTCCTTTTGGATAATCCGCCAACAGAGGGAAATGATTATGAGCTTAAGACTGTATTAAAGCATAAGCCATGGCTGACAAAGACCTTATTCCCTGAAATATTGAACATAACAAAAGATTCGGCAACGTGCAGCTGGGTGGCTGATATTACAATGAGCCTTATTGACAGCGGACACATCACAATAAAGCAGGTAGAAGACAAGCTGCCGATGCTTTTGGAGAATAGCCGCCTGGCAAGGAAGAAGAGCAAAGAAATATATGAGTATTACACCTTCCTTGATCTTCTTTCATATTTCAAAGCCTCTTCAGCTTGGAACGAAATAAAGGAATACCAGTTCGTAAATGATGTTTATATGAAGTGGAAGGCTGTACACTTGTTGCTGACTAACAATATGGCCCCGGCTGCTAAAGCAATAGACAGTATTGCCGCTGACAGGGGACTAAGGCCTCTTGCTTACGATAGCCTGAAAGAACATAAAAAGCTATCCTTGTTTCCCAAAAGATTCCTGGCACAGCGCTACTTTGCTGAAAGCGAACTGAGCATGGTCGTATCAGATCGCGACGAGGAGGAGTACAGTACCTATAAGTTTCTTGGGGAAAGAATGGTTAAGTACAAAGGCAAATTGCAGAAGTTTTATTTGTTTGAATTGAAGATGAATGCGGAAGATAGCACGAGCCAGCTCGGCATTGTCGGTCCCTTCAGTAATAATCCTTTAACTTTTAAGCCGCTTGAAAAAGACCCGGCTACCGGAGTTTACAAAGATCCATTAGATAAAAAGAAACTTGACTTCCAGGTAAAGGATTACCTGCTTGGGCTGGAAGAGGTAAAGGTGAAAGATGAGGATTAGTATTAAAGAGCCCGTAACGGTTCAGCTTTTCCAATAAGAAGATGCCAGTAAGGGGTAAAGCTAATAGTTTGTACCATGTAGCTTTTCTTAAGGCGGCCATTGGATTTAAGAGGTTCCCATTTTGGCGCATTCCTGATTGCCTCAATAACAACCGTGGCAAGCGTGGTTCCCTTCAATGTAAGAGCATGCACATCC